>OJBN01000513.1_pt1 | contig 9976 bp, 6 predicted proteins | sample 1590441 | NCBI WGS metagenome assembly OJBN01 (sample SAMN05416760, study PRJEB24817) | seawater metagenome | isolation source: Sea water | place: Canada:Atlantic | collected 2013-07 | reverse complement strand
GAGATCCTCTCTGGTCTCGTGGGCTCGGAGATGTGTATAAGAGACAGGGTAGATACTGATCGACTGGCCAGTCGAATACTCCAGGGGAGTGAGGGAAGGCGAGGTAGTCGGAAGTGCCTTTGCCTAACTTACTAGAGCCGACGAGTGGCAACTGAATGGCTAGTCCGGAATCAGGGTCTTGGTAAACGAAAAGGCCTTGTTCCTTGCGGTGTGACTTGTCGAAACTGACGTAGCGCGCAATTTTGCGTGGAGCGACTGGAGCCGAGGGCGCGGCATTGCCACCGATTGACCGAGCGAGACGCGACCATTGGCAAAGGTAGCGCGCGGCATCAAAGTTGGCCATTCGCGTGGTATGGTAGGGGACAGTATTACGCTCCTCGTCTCGGATCACTAGATAGCCGTGCTCTTGATCTAGGTAAGTAACGAAGAAATTCATGAAGAGGCGACGAACTGTATCAGTGTAGAGGTCACGTTGATCAGAGGGCACCCAGCCATCGCGAAGCGCTTGTAATACTAGGCTGATGCAATGCATCTGGCCATAGGCGCCGAGCGAACGACCGTAAGCCCAGCCGACACCATCCTGACGAGCCAGATCGGGGATTAATTTGAGGTATTTCTCTGAATAAGAACGCAGACTGGGAAGCTTACGCTCGCGCAGGTGTAAATTAGCATGGAGCTGGAGCGACTGGCGAATGAATACGAAACTGTGCACGCCGTAGATGTCGAATGCACCACCCAGACGAGCTTCCTCGCCAGCGGCATCATCGATGTAGCCAGTAGAAGACTTAGTGTCGATACGTTCAAGGAAGCGGTCGATGAGGCGGCCGGTTTCGTCTTTCTTGGATAGTCCAAGACTGAAACGCGTGACAGCCTTAGCGATGTTGAAGGCTTGGTAATGATTCTCGTAGTCGCTGCGCTCTAAGAGGAGCTTATCGAGTTGCTCGCGGGTAGGATCCATTAGACGCTCCCATACAGGGTTGCGATCTTTGGCCGGGCTGAAGGAAAGGAGGCCAAGCGCCGCGTAAGCGAGACCGTTTTCCATCTCTTCGGGTGCGAAGGCCTGCGCGGTCACAGTGCGCGCGGCGAGGTCAATTAGATCGTATCCGCCTAGTGTCGACTCGTTGGTGGCGCGGTAGTATTCGCCGATGGCGAGGGCGGCGTGGCCGGGCTCGTCTAAGCGACTGTCTTCGCCGGAGACAGGAGCAATAGCACCCTGTTCGGTGATGGATTCTAAATTGTGACCCAATATAGATTGGGCCATGTCGAGGCATTGATCAGCAAAGTTTTCCATTGTCTAAATACGCACCCTCTGGCGCGCAGTAAGCAGTGCATGAAGTTGCCGCCCACTATTCTTGTCAATAGCTTTCAAGAAAGTTGGAGAATATCTGAAAATCGGCTGATCGAGTCAGGGGAATCTTGGCTTTGGCCGTCTTTTGTAGCTCTTTAATGCTGACCTTATGGGCCCTAACCTCCCTCTTGATGTACAATATCTCGATCATGAATCTTCTGCAACGTTTCTACAGTTGATTTTGATTATTATCTTATCGGATGCAATTTAGAGTTTTAAAGGCTTCCTCACTTAATTCTCGCTGGCGCGCGGCCATTTCTGGCTGTGTCAGGTCTTCATCATAGGAGGGCACCATTGCCTTCATACGTGCGTGCCCTTCTGGCGTCACGAGGGAGTCGGCGAAGCAGCGTTTGATGACTTCCAGTATAATATTAGTTGATACCGATGCGCCAGGTGAGGCGCCGAGCAAGGAGGAAAGGGAGAGGTCTTCAGTTGTGAGAACTTCGGTTCCAAAGTGGACGATACCAGCGTCACCGTCTTCCTTTTTGATGGCTTGCACGCGGATACCTGCGTCGATGAGGCGCCAATCTTCTCCTCTTGCGTCAGGGAAGAAGGCTTTCAGCTCCTTCATGCGTGTCTTCATGCTTTGAGTGCCTTGCTGGATCAGATAGCGAACGAGTGGTATATTATGCAGGCCCACTTTAATCAACGAGGCGATATTGTCGGTGCGGATGGAGCCGAGAAGGTCGGTGAGCTTGCCCTCGACATGGAGGAACTTAGTGGTCCAAGCGGCGTAGGGGCCAAATAGAATTGATTTTTTTCCATCAATTATCCGAGTGTCGAGGTGCGGCACAGCCATGGTAGGCGCAGCACCTGGAGAAAGCCCGTAAACCTTTGCGAGGTGCTTATTGACGATCTCTGGTTTGTCACAAATTAGCCATTGGCCCCCGATAGGGAAGCCTCCGAAGCCCTTGCTCTCCCTAACGCCCGATTTCTGAAGTAGTGGTAAACTGCCGCCGCCTGCACCAATGAAGACGAACTTGGCCTTGGTGGTTAATGTTTGTTTTGATATGAGATCTTTAACTTCGACCTTCCAGCCCGCACCGTCTTTGGTAAGGTTTGTGATTCGGTGACTCGTCGCGTAGCCGCAGCCTTCTTGCTGGCCTAGCCACTCGATAAGTTTCGCGGAAAGGATGCCGTAGTTGATGTCGGTGCCACGTTCCATCTTAGTGAGTGCCAGCGGTGTGTGGTCGCGCCCTTCGAGGAGTAGGGGTGCCCACTCACGAATCTGCTCTCGGTCTTCGGTGTAGGTCATACCTTCAAAGAAGTGATGCTTTTGCATTTGCGTGAATCGCGACTTCAGGAAGTCGACCTGTTTTTGTCCGTAAACGAAGCTGAGATGAGGAACTGGGTTGATGAACTCTTCGACTTTATCAATCATGCCAGTCCGTGTCGCGTAGCTCCAAAATTGTTTTGAGTGCTCGAACTGGTGAAAAATTTCGAACGCTTTACTGACATCAACTTCGCCGTCGGATCCGTAGTCAGGAGTGTAGCTGAGCTCGCAGAGACCAGCATGGCCTGTGCCCGCGTTGTGCCAACCGTTGGAGGCTTCTTTGCCAAATTCTTCGGTCATCTCGTAGAGTTGGATGCTAAGCGCGGGGTTTAACTCCTTGAGCATCGCGCCGAGAGTGGCTGACATGATGCCGCTACCGATTAAAATAACGTCGGGATCTATGACCTGATTTTTACTTTTCATGGAATCTATATGCTTCAGCTAATTACTTGACTCAGCTCGTGGCGCAAATCGCAACAAAACGTTCTTTGGCCACATTCCAGGCAGAGGTATCAGTGGGTTCATAGCTTTCAACTGGGAATGAATCGGCTATCATTGCGCGACCTTCGGCGAGCGTATTGATAAGATCGTCGGCCATCATTTGCGCCATAATGTTACCTAGGCTTGTGGCTTCGATAGGACCTGCGTGGACTTTGGTGCCGAGGGCATTGGCTGTGAATTGATTGAGCAGTTTATCCTGACAACCGCCGCCCACAACATGCAGACTGCAGGGGGGGGTCTCGGTGTAAGTGATTAGCTTTTCCCAGACCGTTGCGTAGCGCAGTGCCAGACTCTCGTAAATTGTGCGGATGATTTCGCCTTTTGTTTCAGGAATGGCCTGACCCTTTTCTCGGCAGTAAACTTGTATTTTCTCGGGCATGTCACCTGACTTGGCAAAACACGCGTCGTCGGGGTCAATTAACGAACGGAAGGGTTGGGCTTCAGTGGCGAGGGAAGCCATCTGGTTATAAGGAAGGTCTTCGCCCTGCGTCTGCCAATGCCGTTTACATTCTTGTATAAGCCACAAGCCGCAGATGTTTTTCAGGTAGCGAATCCTACCGTTGACGCCGACTTCATTAGTAAAATCATCGGTATAGGAATGATCGTTGATCACTGGCTTTTCGAGATCCAAGCCCATCAAGGACCAAGTGCCGCTACTAAGGTAGGCTGGCGTTTCAGCCTTGCTGGGCACTGCAGCCACGGCACTTCCAGTATCATGACCGGCAACCGTGACGACTTTCACACCGTGCAGTCCCGTGTGTTCTGCCACATGGGCACTCAGTGCGCCTAACTCTGAACCAGGGTCGCTGATGCTCTTGAATAGTTTGCACGGTAAACCCAGCGACTCGATTAATGGATAGTCCCAGTTTCCCTCGCTTGGATTATAGAGCTGGCTTGTACTCGCGATACTACGCTCCTGTGTTTTATTGCCGGTCAGCCAATAGCCGATGATATCTGGCATAAAAAGTAAATCCTCCGCTTGTTCCAGTGCTGGGTTTTTAAGTATCACTTCCGAGTAAAGCTGAAAGAGGGAATTAAAGAAAATAAACTGGATGCCTGTGGCTTTGTAAATCTGGTCTTTTGGAACACGCTCAAATACTTTTTCCATGATGCCGTCGGTTCGGCTGTCACGGTATTGGTAGGGCAGACCCAACATCCTGCCGTCCTTATCGAAGAGACCGTAGTCCACGCCCCAGGTGTCGACTCCTAGGCTGACTATAGCATCGCCATAACGCTCGGCCGCGAGTTTTAAGCCCTCTAATATATTTCGGTAAAGCTCTGTGATGTTCCAGTGCCACCCAGTCGGTAACTGCACAGGCGTATTATTGAAGCGATTGACATCGTGCAGTTCAATCCGCTGCCCATCAAATACCCCCGCAAGTACCCGACCGCTACTAGCTCCTAAATCAACAGCGAGGTAAACTTTCTTTTGTTTCATAATTGGGAGTGCTTACTCATGGAAATATCTGCCTTAAGCGGGCTCAGCTATAGTTAACTTTATTCCCATCGATCGAATCTTTTGTTCAAATTCGATGGAGATACCATGGTCACAAACAATGTGATCGATATCCTGAGTTGCGGCAAAAAAATATTCCGAGCGTACCTCAAATTTACTGGAATCAACCAAGAGTATAACTTCCTCAGCTAATAAAGTGAGACGTTCTTTATAGCTAGCTTGCTCCTCAAAGCCTTCACTCGCCCCACGCTCCGCATCAAACCCAATGCAGGAAACGAAGGCAGCGTGAACTTTGTGGCGGCTCAGTGCTTGCATGCTGTCACCTCCAACATAGGTGTTCGTTTTAGGATGATAACGCCCACCAGTTGAGACCAGCTCAATGGCTTCTTTGTTTTTCAAATCTTCCATGACAGCGTGCGCGTTGGTAATGACGCGGTAGGGTTGATCCGGGAGTAGGGCAATTAAAGCCAGAGCGGTCGTGCTGCTATCAAAGGCATAGGTATGCTGCGGTTGTATTAAAGATAGGGCTGCCCTAGCGATTGCTTGTTTAGCACCGATATTTAAATTTCTGCGTTCATTAAAGGAGCGAAGCTCAAAAGGGCTTTTCTGATTGCTGGCCCCACCGTGTATCCTAGTCAGTTTGCCTTCGGTTTCAAGGATCTGTAAGTCGCGGCGAATGGTTTCATCGGTCACCTCCAGTGCTTTGGCCAAGGCTATTGTTCTTACTACGCCCTGCGCCTCTAAACGTCCAAGTATTTGTTGATATCTTTCAGGGGCGAGCATGTCATTATGTTTGAAGATTTATCATAAATGGCAAGAATTATCTTGTAATTTGTTGGTTTAACTGGTTTTTGTGATGAATTAGTAGTGATTAACCAAATATAACCAAATATATCCAAATTTGTGATGAAGCCTGAGTATAAATACGTAAAGAACAACTGGGACAACAAATACGCTGATACGCTATGTGCCAGGGAACGGTTGGTCTATCGCTCAAACATACTGGGCGATGACCAACGCATAACCAATACCGGCGGGGGAAATACATCTTCTAAGCTGATGGAAACGGACCCGCTCACCGCCGAGCAAATTGAGGTATTATGGGTAAAAGGATCCGGCGGTGACTTGCGGACCTCTAAGTTGACGAATTTCTCGTCGCTCTATCAGGACAAGCTCATTGCGCTTCAGTCTATTTATGGGACTACTGAACCGAATGGAGTGAAGACTCCTGTTGAAGATCAAATGGTGCACATGTACCCACATACGACCTTCAATTTAAATCCACGCCCGTCTTCGATAGATACCCCCTTACACAGTTTTATTGGCGCAAAGCATGTCGATCACATGCATCCAATCTCCTTCATTGCGATTGCGGCCTGCAAAAACTCGGAGGCATTAACCAAGGAAATTTACGGAGATAGCTTGGCCTACCTTCCATGGCAACGCCCTGGATTTGATCTGGGTCTAAAAATGCAAACCGTCTATCAGGAGAACAAAGCATGCGTTGGTATTAATATGGGGCAGCATGGTCTCATCAATTGGGCAGATGACGATAAGGCTTGTTATGAATTAACCCTGGATTTGATCGAAAAGGCAGGTGCTTTCATTGCTTCAAAGGATCGCGGAGATCAGACTTTTGGTGGTCAGAAATATACCTCACCCAGTGATGCCGCTGCGATAGAAATGACAACTGATCTCCTCCCATTCTTACGGGGCGCGGTTTCGCAGAGGACTCGCTTTATCGGAACAGTGCACCGTGACGCAGCGGTGCTTGAATTTGTGAATTCAGTTGATGCTCAACGTTTGGCTGAAATCGGCACATCCTGTCCGGATCATTTCCTGCGAACAAAAATAAAACCAATGTTCGTAGACTGGGATCCTGAGAGTAATGACCTCAGCTCGTTGAAGTCTCTGATCATTGAGGGCTTGGATCAGTATCGAGCGGACTACGCCGAATATTACGAGGCCTGCAAGCACGCAGATTCTCCCGCAATACGCGACTGCAATCCCACTGTTATTTTGATTCCCGGTTTGGGTCTGATCGCCTTTGGTAAAAACAAATCTGAATCACGGGTGACCGCAGAATTCTACAATTGCGCCATTGGCGTAATGCGTGGTGCCGAGGCCATTGATTCCTACATTGGTCTGCCACGACAGGAGGCCTTTGATATTGAGTATTGGTTGCTCGAAGAAGCAAAACTGCAACGCATGCCAAAAGAAAAGGAATTTGCCCGTAAAGTGGTTGTGGTGATTGGAGCTGGTTCAGGGATCGGTAAAGAGACCGCTTTACGATTTGCTCGTGAGGGTGCCCATGTGGTTTGTGCCGACCTAGATGGCGATGCCGCACAAGTCACCGCTAATGAAATTGAAGCTGAGATTGGTATAGGGATTGGTATTGCAGGTTCTGGAATATCTGGATGCGGCAATGTGATCGCCTCCGGAATTGATATAGGCGATACAGCGAGCATCGATGCTTGTTACCAATCTGCTATCTATGCCTTCGGTGGTATTGATGTCATTGCCCTAACTGCAGGCATTTTTCTCGCACCTAATGTCGACGGGGAATTTTCTGTGAAACAATGGGAGTTAGTCTACCGGGTTAATTCAATCGGCCCCTACTTGGTTGCCGATGTAGCCAAGTCGATTTTTCAATTACAGGGCGCGCACTTAAAAAGCTCAGTCGTCATCACAACCTCGGTGAATGCGGTCGTTTCTAAGAAAGGTTCAGTTGCCTATGATTCTTCCAAAGCTGCTGCCAACCATATCGTGCGTGAACTTGCTGTCGAACTCGCGCCTTATGCGCGAGTGAATGCCGTAGCGCCGGCGACCGTCGTTAAAGGTTCGCAAATGTTCCCACGTGACCGCGTCATGGCTTCGCTCGCCAAATATGATATTGATTATTCCGAGGAGGAATCAACAGAAGACCTCCGGATTAAATTGGCGCAGTTCTACGCAAGCCGTACTCTGACCAATGAACCGATCACTCCCGAAGACCAAGCGGAAGCCATCTATTTCATGTCCAGCGATAAATCATCCAAAACAACAGGCACAATCTTCAATGTTGACGGAGGTCTGCACGAAGCCTTTCTGCGTTAACACCTTCAATTCCACGCCTTATGTCGAACGATAAACTCGAAAAATTAGTTGAACTCTCACGTGAATTTGGTCGCGAGGATCGTGGCTGGGCTATTCTAGGCGAGGGTAATACCAGTGTCATGGGCGATGCCGATAGTTTTTATGTTAAAGCATCTGGCAGTTGTCTAGGGCTTGCGAATCGAAGTGATTTTACTGAGGTCAATATAAGTCAAGCCCTCGGATTTGTTGCGAAACCCTCAATGACCGACGCAGAAGTACAGGACGCTCTTGAAGCAATCAAAGTGGATCCGAATGCAAAACGGCCTTCTGTTGAAACATTTGTTCATGCGGTTTGCCTAAGTATTGGAGACTGTAATTGGGTCGGTCATGGCCATCCAGAGTCTGTCCTTTCGATCCTGTGTAGTCAATCCGGAGCAAAACCTTACCTAGAGCATATTTTCCCTGATGCCATTGTGGTATGCGGCCGCAATTTTGCGGTTGTACCTTATGTCGATCCCGGCTTCAAACTAGCCCACGGTGTTCGCGATGCCCTCTTGGAATTCAAGGGAAAATATGGCAAAGCTCCAAAAATCATTTTCCTTGAAAACCATGGTCCCTTTATCCTCGGGCAATCGGATATCGATGTTATCAATACCATGCAGATGCTGGATAAATGGTCGAAGATCATTCTTGCGAACCAACTCTTCGGAGGCTGCAACTATCTCGCAAAGGCAGAGTCGGACCGTATCGAAAATCGCCTTGATGAGGCCTATCGGCGTAAGCGTCTGCTAGAACAGGATCGCTAGTTCAATCAACTCAGTCAAGTTTGCCAGTTATAACCTGCGCTCGGTGCCGTGTTCTTTGCCGACTTTGTTAGCTGCCTAGCGGTCGAAACGAGTTATGTCTTCCGAGATACCTTGCCTCGCAATAGCTACTTACCGTTTCAACTGCGTCGTGATTGATTTAGCAAGTTGATCAAGTCGCTTCTCGGAAACTTTTTGAGCTGTGCCGAGTTCTTGTGCGTAGATCGACACTTTGAACTCCTCGAGCAAAATACGATAGGGCTTAATTAGTGTGGTGTTAGCTTTTTCCGTAAGGGCTATTAATGCTTTTAGCCTGTCTTCAAAGGGTGCGACTCGCTGAGACTTTTCAATATCACGTTGGGTGCTTTCTTTCGCGCGTTGAGCACGACGCGTCATTGCTTTGAGGTAGCGCGCGACATGTTCTAGTTCTTCAAATTCGTAGTAGTCGAGTAAGTCTGGTGGCGCTACCTGCTCTAAGTGCGCACGCATGCCGGGGTAGACGATTGCTTGGCGTGTCTTTTTTTGTTCTAATAAAAGTAAGACGGCTTCGCGGGCTTCGAGTATCGTTTTAAGGTGTTCGAAAAGTTTTAACACAATGCCTCGAGATATATTAGCGGCGTATTGAAGTGTCTTTTGGAAATTTACTTCGCGTAGGGGTAAGAGCGTTTCAGTTTTAAAAAGGTGTTTACGTAGATGTTCCCAAGCGGGCCCCTTGATTACTTCGTAGCCACCTAGTTGAACGAGGAGAATGCCGAGTTTTTTTAGCTCTTTAAGGTCACGGTGTAACCATGCGATGTCGCGACCCATTGATTGTTCGGCTAGTTCTGGCCAGGCTTGAGTGGTGTGCTGCAGGGCTAGGTCGCGGTCGGGGAGGAGGCGTAGGTGAATCTGTCCACGTTCGGAAACCAGTGCTGGATAAGCCTTGAGTGGTAGTCCAGAATCACCGCTTAAGTCAATACTCTCGGGTGGTTCGCCAAAGCTCCAAGAGGTCAAATTTTCGCGTTCGTATCTCGAGGCTGCTACTTGCCATGCAGGGATGGCATCAAGTCCATCGCCAACGGCGGCTTGCTTTTTCATCGATCGTAACTGCTGACGCAAGCCATCAAGGTCACGGCTTTGCGCGAGGGTTTCACCCTTTATATTCTCAATTTGGATACGCGGTTTGAGATGTTCGGGCAGTTGCGCTTTATTCCAATGGTCATTGTAGGTCTCGATGCCGTAATCACAGCGTAGTAGTTCGCTAACTTGTTCAGTCAGTGGTCGCTCGCTAGGCATAAGTTTGGCTTTCAGCTCACTGGCACGTTCTTTGAGCGGGTGTAGGCGGATACGAATATGCTTAGGAAGGGTGCGGAGGAGGCACTCGATCTTTTCTTCAAGGTGGCCAGGCACCGCCCAGTCGAGCGTGCCTTGGCCGATGACATCGACCTGCGACAAAGGTAGGCGCAAAGTGACACCATCTTCTTCCGTTCCGGGTAAGTTGCAGTAGTGGAGCGGGATTTCGCTGCCACCAAGTTCTAGGT
>OJBN01000504.1_pt1 | contig 10052 bp, 20 predicted proteins | sample 1590441 | NCBI WGS metagenome assembly OJBN01 (sample SAMN05416760, study PRJEB24817) | seawater metagenome | isolation source: Sea water | place: Canada:Atlantic | collected 2013-07 | reverse complement strand
AACAGTCCGCTACGAACGGACAACTCGTGGTTCGATTCCATGCGGGGGCACCAATTACAATGTTTAAAAGGTATAAATAATGCTACAGCCTAAGAAAAGTATTCATGATGATGAAAATCATGACTACAGAATCTTTAAGATGAATGATGGTTACGAATTTGGAGACTTATCCGATTCGGATTTATCATGTTTCAAACAGACTGAGTTAGACGAAGGTCAGAAGATGGCAGTAGTTAATAACAAAAGTCTATTCATATACATAGAGGAGTAACTCAATGAATAAAGTAAAAGAACTAGTTAATAACATAGTAGACCTATGGGACGAATACAAGAACGAAGTTGGTCTTGTTGTCGGAACGATAAGTTTAGTTGTGGGAATATTCCAAGGAGCATCATTACTGATTGTCTCTGGTGCAGTATTAGTCGCAATGACTGTTTATGACATATATGAAAAGTATGTCTGAATAATACGACACTAGAAACGGATTAATAGGAATAACTACCATAATACGACTATTATGACAGTTTAGAAGAGGACTTTATGTCCTCTTTTTCTTTTCTCTTTCTTGTTTAATCCACTTCTTCGCTTTACTATTATCTACTGGACTACGTAAGAACTTCTGAATATCTCTATATGCACGTAGAGTTTCTGCCTTGTAGTCTTTACCTTCCGAGTTATCAACAATCAACATATCCTTTTTACCAAACATCTGTTGGAATGCACCGATGTTCTTCTGGACAGTTTTCCAATAGTTAGTAACTTCTTTCTCACCGATAGTACGGTCACGAGCAGCGTCACGTGAGATTGCAGTTTCTAGGTCAGTGTTTACAAATATCATTGCAGTATCATAACCTAACGCTTCCATTGACTGTACTTGTTTCTTAACCTTTGGAAAATCTTTACCAGTACCATCAATAACTACACCAAGTCTACCCATAAGGTATCTTGCTTGTTTCTTACCTGTTAATGCCTTTGCACGTCCACGAATGTCTTGTCCTTGAACTGAGAAGATATTTTCAGGAGACATTTCGAGTCCTGCTTTCTTCATTGCAACTTCGTAGCTGTCATCTGAATTAACTACCTTCAGACCAAGGGCGGGGAGACCTGTTTTCCCGACAATGAAGGACTTACCACTGCCTGGCCCGCCTGCTAGGAAAACTGCTTTAAAGATAGCGGGGTCATCCACGCCCTCTGTCATAAACTTCTTAAACTTTAACATTAGTATACCTTAATTATTTTCTTTAAAATTGTGGCGACATTCGGCACTGTATTCTGTTTCCAATTATCATCCCCATACTCATCATGCATTGTGTTGCTACCTATGTAGTCAACCACATCCCCGATTGATTTTTCTGTTCCTGTTAAACGAGTTGGGACTTCAGGTATAGGGTTTGACCTGTGAATTTCTGCTCTTAAATTATCGTCTTGAAAATCATCAATTAAGTCAAAGTCTTCGGTGCAATATGATGCAAAGTCATCCTTGATATCCTGTGCATTAAATGTAGTATCTTCGGGTATGCTGTGTCCCGCAAGATATACTGCGTCAAACTTAATATCTGTTGGTGGAATAACATTATAGGTATCCGTACCCATCTCATACATACCATTAGAAGATATTATATTACAACCAAACTCTATCATTAAATCTTGATATAGACTTGTGTGTCCATCTGGAAACGCAACCCATATTCTAGGTGAACATCCAAAATATTTATTAATGATAGGAGTCATATGCATACTTGCATTATTTTTTAATGTTTCGTAGTTTTCATCCATTAGGGTAGGAAACCTACCATTTCTAAAAGAAGGAACAAACAAAACATTTTGATACTTTGCACACGTTAAGAAATTACTGTATACTATGCCAGCAATAATATGTCGCTGTGTACCAATCAACTTATCAGTCAACTTGGAAGTAGAGTACGTCTCAATTCGACTTTTGATTCTTAACTTTAACGCTGCATCTGCTTCTTCAGAAATGAGTAGATTGTTCATCTCTCCGTTCGCAGATATAACTACATTATTACGTGTTCCATACATTTTTAATATACCTTAAAATATTCGTCCGCAGTTTCAATATTTAATGCTACTCTGAAGTAACCCATCATTTGTTTCATACTGGTCATATATGTAGCTTTAGTATTAACACGGTCTGTCATGTCGATAAGTTTTTGAGGAGTGTTTACGCAAGTGTACATTCTATCTTTTAGAAGAGTAATATCCACAGTCGCACCATTAATAGATGATTCAGAAACTCTACGAACATCGATTAAATCAACATTAGGCCCGATACAGTATTTTGCAAACTTCGCTTTAATATCATCAATTTGGTATGTACCCTTCTTATCCGCTTCAACACCTAGTAGAACAACACAATCAAACTTTACGTCTGTTTTGATTTTGAAGTCATGGTCAAGTCTAAAATAAGAATCAGTTTCTATTTGATTTACTTCGTAATGGTCGTATATAGGTTTCATGTAGTTATCACCATTCTTTGGCATAGTTACATGGATAGTACCCGCAGACTCATTTGCAAGATGAATGATAGGAAGTAGATGGTCACCCGCAGAATTTATAGACCTGTAGTTTCTATCTCTTAATCTTTCATAGTTACTGTCTTCAAACGATGTAACAACAAGAATGTTTTGATATCCACGACTGACAATCAATCCATCAATCATTGCGGCATCTGTTACTAAAGGTGTGAAATCATCAATGTGAACGTTCTTTCCGTTGAACACTGATATCTTTCCAAGGTTCTGGAGTAGAGTGACTTTGGTGTCGAGATTAATAACGGAGGTCTCTTCGACTCCTTTTGGTTGTGTCTTATATAGTAACATTATGTCCCCTTATAGATTTTTTGAATGTGGTCTTCGAACTGTTCTATTTTTTCGAGACGTTTTGGCCAGAGGATATACTCTTTCTCTGGGTTTTGTTTTAGATTGTTTAGTAGGGGTTGAACCGCATTAAACAACTTGTCTAATTTTTCTTGAGTTTCGGATACCGATGCAGTAGTAGAAGCAACTGACGCTTGTGCCTGTTGCACAACCTCTAGTTCATTCTCATCAACAAGGGTAAATCCAAAGTCAAATAGTTGGTCTGTAGTATTCATAGTGTTATTTATACCTTTAAAAAGTTAGAGAAAACGCTTGACAAACCTTGTTCTTGGTGTTATAATAAGTACTTAGATAATCAAGTTGAAGAGAGAATATATGACTAAGCACGAACTTTTAAGTATTCACCTAAACAATAGTGACTTAAACCTCACTAACCTCTCCAATATCTACAACTCCAGTGTTTCCGTTGTGCGTTGTATACTAATACAGTATTACAGCACCAAGGGTTTCACTCACCCAATTCTAAAATAAAGCTTGACAAATTAAGTTTTGTCCTGTATACTAGTATTTATATAGTATGGAGTTATAAATGCAAACATTTCACGGTTCAATGAAGTACGACATGCATGGTCGTAAACGTAAAACCAACGCATGGAAGAAGACCCCCAAACGAACCCCCGAATTTAAACCTCTTGAAAATTACTCTATAGGTAATGGCGAAGACCATCGTGAGAAGTATCCGTCTGTTAGTGACATGACTCGTTATGTCCCACAACAAGACAATTCCTATAAATTAGAAGAATCTAAGAAGTTTACTGTCGCACCCGCATATAATAAAGGTGCATACCAAGTCATCCCCAGAAGTGACATTAAACATATAGGAAAATAACCATGATAACACCAGAAGGCAACTACATCACTGATGAATTCAATACATTTGCTCGTGAGATGCATCAAGAGAATTGTCGTGAACGTGAACTTTACAACGAACCTTTACTGTCATATGATGAATATATTGATAAAAATAGACAGTTTTTGCTTGACAACTTCAAAGAAGTATGATATAATACTTGTATTGATAATGAGACTGTGAGAGGAAATTTATGAAATTAGTAATTCAAACCCAATACTGTGAGAACTATGCCGCACATAATGAGGATTATGTCCACGGTGTCTCCGAATCCTATTGGAAGAACAAGGGTGGTAGCACCTACATTGTGGACTATGTGTCCATAGAACAAGCACAATCTGAAGGATACTACGAAGAGTTGTATTCTAAAATTGAGTTCAGTAATGAGGCATGTGAAGAATATGTCATTAGTGCAGAAGTAATAGATGATATTGATTTCGATATCACCAACCACGTTGAGAAGTGGGAGACTCCTATTATGTTAAGGAATTTTTCTGGTACTAAGTTCCATGCGACTAGAACCACCATGAATGGTGAGTATGGTTACATGAAATCAAACATCCAAAAGACCGAAAGAACTTGGGTCTTGGGCGATGATAATTCTTATGCGTATCATATACATCTGACCGATGGTAGAGTTATGACCGAATCTGAGTTTAAGGAAGCTGCATAATGGATAGAACAATGAAAGGTGGGTGTATGGTCGAAAAGACTGACCTACCTGAGATGAATGGGTATCAACTCATTTATCAATTTGATAATGGTTACGGTGCATCTGTAGTCAAACACGATATGTCTTACGGTGGTAAAAGTGGACTGTATGAACTTGCAGTACTTGACAGTGATGGTGGGTTGTGTTATAATACAGATATTACTGAAGATGTTATTGGTCACCTAACAATGGGTGACGTTGATAAATTACTTGTGGAGATATCACACCTATGTTAGATGTCAGAGATAAATTAAGAGTATCACCCGCTATACTGGAGAAGTATGGTAATATGGTAAATACCCAAACGGATATATACGGTGATAAATTCATTGCCGACTATAGACCTGTTGCGGGTAAATCTGCCGCAAAGTCGGGACAATTATTTGAAGATATCACAGAAGAGATTATAAAAAATAATCCTGATATTCGTGGTATCACCAAACAACCAATTTTTCATTGTCACTTCGGTCTAAAACGTAGGGGTGATTTTGAATGCGTTTATAAAGACACCATAGTTTCAATTGAGTGTAAACAACTAGGGAATGCAGAATCACACTTTGACAAATTGTCACATGTGTTTATGAATTTAGTCTCAGGATGTTACGGTAAAAACTTTTGGTTGGTATATGACTACAATCTAAACGCTAAACCGTCTACACTAAAGAAAATTGATGTCTTAGAAAAACGATGTCTAGAGATAAAAAAACAAGTTGCATTGCAAGGTATAACATTTGAATACCTTACATTGGGGAGACTACAAGACATATGAATATATTTCATTTAGACAACGACCCTATACTTGCCGCACAGATGATGTGTGACAAACACGTGGTCAAGATGGTCACTGAGTACGGTCAGATGTTGTCTACCGCACATCGTGTACTAGATGGTGAGTTGTATACAGACAAGACTAAGAATGGTCGTAACATCAAACGATGGAGACTGAGGGGTGCTGCACAAGAAAAAGACTTGTACAAAGCATCACATGTCAATCACCCGTCCAACATATGGATACGTGAGAATGCAGAGAACTACCGATGGTTGTTCAAACACTTCCAAGCAACTGCGAAGGAGTATGAGAAACGATACGGACGTGTACACATGACCTATGATAAACTAGGTGGTTATGTATGGTTTGCACCACGTAATATAAATTTAGTCGGAAGACTTACAAAGTTCGCACAAGCAATGCCTGAGTATTGCAAACGTGAAGACCCTGTAGAAGCATACCGTTTCTACTATATAAATGAGAAGGTAACATTCGCAAAGTGGAAGAACGTTGAGACACCTCAATGGTTCACTGAAGGAGTAGCTTAATGACTATGCCTGATGAACGGTATCATGCCCTCAAGAGAACTGCAACCTTTCTAAAAGAATTGCAGAACCCTAGAGGTATATACAAAAGAGATAACATAACTGAGATACGTAAGATGGCATCAAGTTGCCTTCGACACTACCCTTGGGATATGTATCTAGATGACCTTGCGGAAATTGCCCCTCACATTTTGGAAAACCCTAAATAATGGAGAATGAAATGAAATACCAAGAAATCGTTGACACCTTACGTGAAGGTGTAGTGAACTTATCGTTTACGAAAGTAAAAGACGGAGAAGTTCGTAAAATGAGAGCGACACTGGTATCCGAACGGATACCACAGGACAAGATGCCTAAGACTGACGCTAATGCAAATACTGAGAAGAACCAAGTTGCGGTTCGTGTATTTGACTTAGATTTACAGGACTGGCGTTCATTCCGTGTAGATTCGCTCTTGACATTTAATGCAGGATAAGTTATAATACACACTATGGTCAAAAAACTAACAGCAGCAGAGAAAGCAAAGAAAACCAGAGAAGCGAAGAAACTCGCCTCTCTGAAAGAACTTGGTTTCGAACGTAAGAAAGTCAAACGCACACGCAAACCTATGTCTGAAGAACAGAAGGCTGCAGCGATTGAACGACTTGCAAAAGCACGTGCTGCACGTGGGGCAGATGGAAGTAAATCCGTTCACAGGGATATACGAGATTTGCCAGAAGACCATTTCTTGCATTGGAAAAAAGTCAAAGAATGGCTTAAGTGTAATCAAGACCAACTCAAGGGAATGAAAGGGTATAAGACTTCAAAGAACTCAAAAGAACGTTCAGAGTACATTGACCTTAATACCTACATAACTAACATGAAGAGATATCTATCTCAAGGTGTATGGTTAGATTTCCGTTATGGTGAACAACGTGAGGGACGTATCCAAAAGGTGTGTGTCGCAATGGCATACTATCCTGATGGTACTCCCAAACGTCAATACAATTGTTGGTATCCTGATATTGCACAAGTCTGGACTAGGGAACTTGAAGAAGAGTTCGCAAAAGATTCAGACTATGCTAATCAATTTAAATTGGAAAAACCTCTAGTTCCAGACGTTATAAATAATGAGGAAGAGGATATAGATGATGAAGATTGATATGATTATTGGTGGAGTGGATTCCTCAGAAGAAGAATCTAACTTCATGAACAAGAAGAAATTTACACGTATGGTAGAAGACTGTGTGCGAACAAAGTCTATGTCATATATGGATACGGTTGTTTATCTGTGTGAACAGAACAACTTAGAGATTGAGGATGTCAAGAAATATATTTCGACATCTGTCAAAGAGAAGATTGAGTTTGAAGCAATGAAGCTTAACTTTCTCGAAAAGGGTGGTGACCTTTCCCTAAATAAAGGTTGACATTACTTGATTGTAGTGTTATAATACTAAACTATATTATGAATAATGTGGATAAACTAAAATACGCAAATATACGGAGAATATAAATATGTCTTTTGCAAACTTAAAAACCAATCGTACCGATGTGTCCAAACTGGCAAATGCCGCACAGGAAATGTCTGGTACAAAACAAACCAACAAATACGAAGATACTCGTTTCTGGAAACCTACTGTCGATGACAGCGGTAACGGATATGCAGTTGTTCGTTTTCTTCCTGCCGCAGAAGGGTCAGAATTACCATGGGTAAGATACTTTGACCATTTCTTTAAAGGGCCAACAGGTCAATGGTACGTTGAGAAGTCTCTGACTACTCTAGGTAACAATGACCCAGTGAGTGAATATAACTCACGTCTTTGGAACACAGGCATCGATGAAGACAAAGAAACTGCACGTAGACAGAAGCGTAGACTTCATTATGTTGCAAACATCATGGTCATTAGTGACCCTTCTAATCCTGCTAACGAAGGTAAAGTATTCCTTTACGACTTCGGTAAGAAAATCTTTGATAAGGTTATGGATAAGATGCAACCTGAATTTCCAGGCGAAGAACCAATCAATCCATTCGATTTTTGGAGTGGTGCGGACTTTCAACTGAAGATTCGTAATGTTGCGGGTTACAGGAACTATGATAAGTCTGAGTTCAAAACTCCTTCAGCATTGTTCGAAGGTGATGAGACTAGACTAGAAGCAACATACAATCAGTTACATGATTCAAGTGAGTTTGCTGATACTGGTTCATACAAATCTTATGACGAACTGAAAAGTCGTTTAGAGGTTGTACTGGGTCAATCTACTGGTTCGGGTTCAACGGTAAAGAATGATTCTTTAACACAGACTGCGGAAGTAGTTAGTGCTAAAGAACAAGAACCACAAGTTCTTGCATCTGCACCAGAACCTACTATCACAGCTTCAACTGACGAAGATGATACTTTATCATACTTTGCGAAGTTAGCTGCTGAGGACTAATCCTCAACAAGGATGGAAAGGGGACTCTTCGGAGTCCCTTTTTTTTATGGGAGAGGGTCGAATCCTATAGAAACACCACATCCACAGGACGAAATTTCTTTAGGGTTTATTATCTTAAAGTATTCGTTAAGACCTTCTTTAGTCCAATCTAGAGTACACTCTTCTAAGTAAGGTAATGACTCTTCATTAATAACTATACTAAACTTACCATAGTCGAATGCAACATCGTCTCCGTTAGACTCATCTGCATATTCGATAACATATTCAAAACCAACGCATCCACCTGAAGTAACACCAAGACGTATTAACTTCATATGTCTGTCTTCGGTTCTCTGAATACATTTCTGTACTGCTGCGTCTGTTATTTCAATCACTCTATGAAGTCCTCTCTTTCGAGTGGTGGATTATTATGACCTATCATTGATTGGTCTAGGATAGGATGTGTGTAGTCCTTTTCGTTCTTTGTCTCATAGTCTACCATCGCTTGTTTGATAGCATCTTCTGCTAGTACACTACAATGTAATTTGATTGGGGGCAATTGTAGTGCATCTGCGATATCTTTGTCTTTGATTAGTTTTGCTTCCTCGACTGTCTTACCCATCATCATGTCTACGAACAATGACGAAGATGCAATTGCACTTCCACATCCGTAAGTCTTGAATTTTACATCGATGATTTTATCTTCATCGTCAAGTAAGAGTTGTAGTTGCATGACATCACCACATGCGGGAGCACCCGCAAGTCCTGTCGCAACCTTGGGGTTCTTTCTGTCTAATGAACCAACTGAGTGTTCCTTTGGGTTAGCTAGAACTGCTTCGAATCTTTGTACTACTTCTTTTGAGTATGCCATTATGCCACCCTGTCTAAGTCATCTGTTGCGGGACTGGTATCTCCGTATGTCGCACTACTAGATGAGGTGCTGTTATTAACAGTCTCATTAGCAATTATTGGAGCACCCATACTTTGTCTCTTCGCTTGTAATTCTTCTAGTGCAGTCTGGAGTTTCATTACACGTTCTTCTGCGAACTTAGCACCTTTACTGTCACCACGACCTTGTTCATTATATGTACTCATACGGTCTTGATTAATTTGTATATGTCTCTTATAACGTTCTTCGGCCGCCATCATCATATCTTTTTCAGACTTGGGGGCTCTTTTTGTTTCTGTGTAGGTGTGACCGTCTTCGTCTGTACCTCTCATTTCATGAAAGTCATCATCCTGAACCATAACTTTGGGTTGAGGTGTTGGTTTAACAACATCTTTCTCTACTTGAGGTTTTACTCTACCTCGTTTGATTTCTTTTACTTCTGGTTCTTCTTCGTCACCACCAAATCCAAAGAATGATGCAATCTTACTAGCGACACCACCAATTGCATTCTTGACCCAGTCAATCGCACCATTAAATACTGACGCAATTCCCATGAACAAGTCCATGATACCATCTTTGAAACTAAACGAGTCTAGTATTTCAGAGAAGTTTTCGAATCCTAGTTTACCCGCAATCCATGAGATAGCAGATTTTAATAGGTCAAGAGGCATACCAATCAATCCACCAAGGACACCACCGACTGCACCAAGGATACCACCAAGGATACCTTCTTCAGCAAATCCAGAGATTGCACCTTTGATACCATCAATGATACCCATTATTAAAGTAAGAGGTGCGAAGATTACTCTACCTAGTGTTTTAAATACTGTGAAGATAGGTGATAATGCACCACGTAATGCACCAAACGTTTTACCGATAGTTTGGAATACACCAGTGAATCTAGAGATACCACCTTTGATTACATCACCAATTTTACTAAATGAACTACCTGTCTCTTATACACATCTGACGCTGCCGACGAGCGATCTAGTGTAGAT
>OJBN01000502.1_pt1 | contig 10066 bp, 8 predicted proteins | sample 1590441 | NCBI WGS metagenome assembly OJBN01 (sample SAMN05416760, study PRJEB24817) | seawater metagenome | isolation source: Sea water | place: Canada:Atlantic | collected 2013-07 | reverse complement strand
CTAGATCGCTCGTCGGCAGCGTCAGATGTGTATAAGAGACAGATCAACGTGCGCGAGGCAGACAACCCCGTGACAAAAAACAAAGCAAAAAACTGATTGGTGCAAAAATAGGCTATTTCGGCAACGGTGCTGAAATAGGGAAAGCTCCAAACTGCTTCAGTAGATACGGGGACTACAAAGAATATTGTTCCTGGCTGGAAAGACACCAACGTCAACAGTATTAAAGAACTCATGCCCACAGCAATTTTTAGAGTTTTCATTGAACCCAGTTTATCGTCCAGCAACCCACCCAGATATGCGCCCACCATGGCAGACAAACTAGTGCACAAGCCAAATATCAAAAGCGTGGTCGAGCCCCAATTAAAGGTACCTGACGCATAGATGCCACCAAACACAAGCACGCCAACCATGCCGTCGTTGTAGAACATACGTGCCAATAAATACCGGGCGATATTAGCGTAATGCTTTAGCTGCTTAACGGTCTCAAGCACATCCGTTAATCCTGACCTTACTACCTCAGATAACCCTAGGTTAGTTGCCTTGCCATCTGGGGTGAAGAGCAATACTGGCAAGGAAAACAACAATACCCAAATACCGGTAATCGGCCCGACAATACGGTCGTGTTCGTGAGTCGCTTGATCAAGCCCAAACAAAGGCTGTGTAGGCAAGAACGACCAATCCTGCGTACCCGGCAAAGCGAAGGCAAATAGCACGAACAGCATCAGCGAAAGGCCGCCTAGGTTGCCGAGCGAATACGCCATACCTGAGATCAGGCCGGTTTTATCAACCGGCGCTATTCTGGGCAGCATGGCGTTATGAAAGACTTCGGAATATGCAAATACCACCAAAATAACCAACAACACAGCCAAGCTTTGCAGCACACTTAAACCTGCACCCGCGGGTTTAACCCACCATAAGGCAATAGCACCCAAACCAATCAGCAGCACAGTGGCAGCAAACCATGGTTTTTGTCGACCGCCCTTATCCGCAATAGCGCCAAGAAAAGGAATTGTTAGCGCCATAATGGCGCCAGCAGCGGCATTTAGGTAACCAATCAAAGCCTGCCCTGCAACTGGATCGCCCACAACTACATTACTGAAGTAGGGAAAGAATATATAAATCACTACCGCAATATAAAAGGGGTCGCGAGCACATTGACCAAAGGTCCAACTGTAATAGCCCAAAGGCGATGCCGCTGGGGTACCGGCTATTGATAGTGGCCTAGATGCTGCGTCACTACTACTTCCTGTAAAACTCATACCTAGACCTTTTGATCATTTAAACGAGGTGCCGCGGCGCTGTTATGAATCAGAGCGATTTCAACTCAGGTTTTTCGCCAGTACTACCCTTTGTCACACCGGCTACCCTAGAATTGCGACCAGAGGTACGGGGAAACTTACGCGACAATTCTGGACCTGCGGCTGTAAGGCCACCATCAACCACCAGTGCATCTCCGGTCACAAAAACAGAATCGTCACTGGCGAAAAATAGCGCCGCGCCGGCGATGTGATCGCCTTGACCATATTCCGGCCAAGGTTGCGCGCGACTGAAGTTTTCTCTGGTTTTTTCTGGCTTGCCCCCGTCGGCTAGCGGCGTTGCAATAAAACCGGGACAAATGGCATTCACTCGAATGCGCTCTTGCGCCAACTCCACCGCCGCAGACTTTGTCATACTCACAACCGCAGCCTTAGCCGCGGAATAAACCAACGGTCCAGCATCGCCACTCAGCGCAGCAATTGAAGCGGTATTAATAATTGAACCGCCTGTGCCTTGGCTACGCATAATCCGTGCAGCGTGTTTAATGCCCAGAAAAACACCTTTAGCTAAAACATCCATGGTGTAATCCCAAGATTCTGTGGTGGTTTCAGTCAAAGGGCCAATGGCGCCCCCAACTCCGGCGTTGTTGAACACAATGTCTAACTGACCAAATGTATCTACCGCTAAGGCGAGTGCCGCTGCGACATCGTTTTCAACAGCCACATCAGTGGCAACAAAAACGATGCGGCCAGCAAACCCTAACGCCTCGGCTTCCTGCATAAGCGTCCCGCCCGTTGCTTGATTAAAATCAGCAACCACTACATTTGCACCTTCAGCCAAAAAACGTAATACAGTAGAGCGCCCCATACCACTGGCACCACCGGTAATCACCGCCGATTTGCCCTTTAAGCGCATGGATAGTTGCGGTGTATTTTCCCTTGTCATAATTCCCCCTTCCTGTAACCAAATCTATTCAGCATTGCATTACCCCGCCGTCAATGATTGGCGTCAACCCAAGCGCTGATCTATATCGCCCCATCTGTCGAACAGTAAAAACTCTTAACGCCGACAAAGGAATACGCCAATACGCGAACTTTCTCAACAAAATGAGTGAAATTGCATTAACCTTATCGGCTGGCGCGAGTGCAGCTAGGCGTTTAAGTTGCAGTAGCTGCAAGCATTCTTTTTGGGGAGTAAACAGATGATAGATTGCCACTATTGGCCCACACCTAATGGCTGGAAGGTCACCATTATGCTCGAGGAATGTGGGCTAGATTATAATTTGGTGCCCATAGATATTGGCGGCGGCGACCAATTCAAACCCGACTTCCTACGCATCAGCCCGAACAATCGCATGCCAGCCATTGTCGACCATGCGCCAAACGGCGGTGGCGAGGCCATTGGCCTATTTGAGTCCGGCGCAATTCTCGAATATCTAGCGGACAAGACCGGAAAATTCCTACCAGCCCTGACGGACGAGGAAGGCCCTGAACGCTACAAAGTCTTGCAATGGGTTCACTGGCAAATGGCGAACTTGGGCCCAATGATGGGCAACGCCAACCACTTCAAAAACTACGCGCGCAATATCACAGATGACCCCAGCCAGCTGGAATACGGCGTTAAGCGGTTTATGGGTGAAGTAGATCGCCTCAGCGGTGTTATGGATGCGCAGCTTTCTGCCAACACTTACTTAGCCGGGGAAGCGTATTCAATTGCGGATATGGCAGCTTGGCCTTGGGCATTTCTGCTTGGGCGTATGCTTGACGAAAATGTTTGGCTAACCTTTCCCCACCTTAAACGCTGGGTTGATCTTGTCGCCTCAAGACCTGCGGTACAAACGGGTCGCAAAGTAGGCGCTGATTTGGGCAAAAAAGAGCTCACTGAAGAGGAAACTAAGGCGCGCCAAAACATTCTCTTCAATCAAAGCAACGATAAAGTTCGAGCAGCCAGAGAAGAGGCCGCCCGTTCTGCTTAAAGTCGAACATCGGTGCTGAATAGGTAGCCAATGTGTGCCTGTTTTACTTGTCAAAATTTGACCAAAATTCTAGGCTTAAGGCCTAAATAATTAGAAAGCCAATATGAAAAAGCCTGCAAAAAATCACCCATGGAAATTGGGCCTATCAGGGCCAGTCTCCTATGCCACAAAAGGCTCGGGGAACTGGCACGGCTTTTATTCACCACCAGAGGCTGCCAGTCCAGTCAAAACCTTAAGCCCCGCGGAAATAAAAGAGTTGGGGCTTGAGCTGGTCATTCCCGTGGCCGAAATTCAAGAGGCCCGTCGCATGTGTCAAAAACTGCACCCCGACCGTGGCGGCGACCCTGAAGCTTTTCAGATGTGGAAAGAAAAGCTCGACCGTCTTAAACGCAGAGTGCGTCGCTAGATACCTGCCCGCTCGCTGTAACTGTTTATTTACAGCGCCGTTTTCTACCCCTTCCCAAAAGACCACTGCGCCCTGACGCATTGCAACTGAAAACCCCGCTCAAAGCGCCAGTCAAACCTCGAATCAAAACTCGAATCAAAACTCGAGCCAAAATCCCACGCCTCGCCCCACTCAATTGCCCGGCTTATTGCCCGACTTATTGCCCGAATTATTGCAACCTTGGAGTACTTTTAAGGTTTTCAAACCAGTGTTAGGGTTAAGCCTGAGGGATTACAAATAGACTATGCCGCCGCAGAGAGTTAACTAGTATCAATTAGCGCTATGGGGCCGCAAATAGCCAGCTTGCAATATATACCGCGACAGCCCGCTTCAATGGCGCAATGGTGCAATGGCGCGACGCACACACTGATACGTAAACAAATGCGGGGACCTATGAGAAAACTACTTTTATTCATGACAGCGGTGTTCAGCCCAATGCTCAATGCAGATCTATTAGACGAAGTAACCCACGGCTATGCCGACAACAAGGGCGTAAAAATCCACTATGTGAAAACGGGGCAAGGCCCCTTGGTCGTTATGATTCACGGCTTTCCAGATTACTGGTACACTTGGCGACACCAGATCAATGCGTTGAAAGAAAACTTCACTGTTGTGGCCATGGACCAACGAGGCTACAACCTCAGCGACAAACCTGAGGGCGTTGCTCAATATGCCATGCCTAACTTAGTCGGCGATGTAGCTGCGGTGATCAGAGCTCAAGGCGCGTCCAGCGCTACAGTGGTAGGCCACGATTGGGGCGGCGCAGTGGCCTGGCAAGTAGCCTTTAACCTACCGCAAATGGTCGACAACTTGGTCATTTTGAACCTACCCCACCCGAACGGTATGGCCAGAGAACTGGCGACAAATAAGGAACAACAACAAAACAGTGACTACGCGCGCAAATTTATAGCAGGCTCGCCTACAGACCCTGACATTTTGTTTGGTGGACCTATGACCGCTGAAAACTTGTCTGGGTGGGTCAGTGACAGCAGCGCCCGCAAGCACTATACCCAGGCGTTCAAGCGCAGTAGCTTCAGCGGCATGCTGAACTTTTATAAGGCCAATTATCCATCCGATGACAATAACAGCCCGGTTGCAAATGCCAGCGCTTCGCCGCGTCTGCCCATGCCGGTACTTATATTCCACGGCCTCAAGGATAGCGCCTTACACTCTAACGGATTAAACAACACATGGGATTGGGTAGACAACGATGTGACTATTGTCACGGCACCCAACGCGAACCACTTTGTGCAGCAAGATGCAGCTGAACTGGTTTCACAAACAATGCAATGGTGGTTGTCGAATAGACAACCCTAATTGGGAAAGATACAGGCTATTAGCCTGAACGAACGATAATAATAAATTAGACAAGAGGGGAAGGGCTTTGTCGCAAGCAACAACTATTGGGCCAAACTATCGGAAGTATGCGCTGGGTATACTTCTCATTGGTTACATTATTAATTTCGTCGACAGGTCTATCTTGTCGCTGTTACTTGAACCCATTAAGTTGGAGCTGGCGCTAACAGACTCCCAGCTAGGGTTCCTTGGTGGACTCGCCTTCGCGGTATTTTATACTTTCTTAGGCATTCCCATTGCCGCCTTAGCTGACCGCCGCAGTCGAGTAAAAATTCTCGCGGTGTCTATGGTGATATGGAGCGCCATGACCGCAATATGTGGCCTGGCAAATAATTTCTTAACCCTGTTGCTTGCAAGAATTGGCGTTGGCGTTGGCGAGGCTGGCGCTAGCCCCCCCAGCCACTCGTTGATTTCTGACTATTTCCCAATCGAAACTAGAGCCACGGCGCTGTCTATTTACGCGCTAGGCATACCCTTGGGCACAATGATTGGTAGCTTTGTGGGTGGCTGGGGCGCCGATACTGTGGGGTGGCGTTATACCTTTTTCTTGGTTGGCGTACCCGGCATTATCTTTGCTTTTATCGTGTGGTTTACTTTGCGCGAACCACCCAGAGGCATGTCTGATATAAAACTCGATGCGCCTTCAGCACCACCCGTTAACACTGCACCACCGCCGCCGGTAAGTACTGTTCTCAAACTGCTTTGGAGCAAGACCTCATTTAGACACCTTGCCTTCGCTGCGGGGCTGCACGCTTTTGTCAGTTACGGGGCGGGCACCTGGAATGCACCGTTCTTTATTCGTATTCATGAAATGTCGCTCACCGACATTGGCAGTATTTTGGCCTTAATTGCGGGTATTGGTGCCATCGGTACATTCTTTGGCGGTTATATTTCCGACAAACTCTCGGACCGCACCAACGACAAGCGCTGGTACTTTTGGGTACCAGGTATAGCGACTCTGGTTATGGTGCCATTTCAACTGGTGGCCTACTTATACGGTGGCGTGTGGGTGGTTGTCGCCTCACTCATGATGGTTGCAATCTTAGGTAACGCCTATTTGGGGCCATCTTTCGCTATGACCCAAGCGTTAGTTTCACTGCGCATGCGAGCGGTTGCTTCTGCTATTTTACTTTTCGTCCTTAACCTTATTGGCATGGGCCTTGGCCCATACTTTGTCGGGGTTCTGAGCGACATACTGACCCCGGACTTTGGCATTTACTCAATACGTTACGCTATGTGCGCGGCAGTTTTGGTTAACGTTTGGGCTGCATGCCACTACTTCATTGGCGCGCGCACAATGCGCGGCGATTTAGCAGACACCCAAGAGATGAACGAAAAGCTGTTAACTGAGGGTAACGCTGCCTAAAAAGGCTGGGGTTAAAAATTAGCGCGCTCACTGCAACCGCGCCGGGCGCGTGAAAATCGAAAGCATGGAACCCATAGAGTGCAGAGTAGAGAAAAGAGTAGAGAAAAGAGTAGAGACGAAAGAGTGCTCTGAGCAAATAAAGAGAACCGGGAGGAAAAGGCAATGAAATTAGGTCTGTTAGCAGGAAATATTGGCCCACGCGTCAAAGTGGACATGGGCGTAGTTAAACACGCCGAGACACTGGGTTTCGACTCAGTATGGACAGCAGAGGCTTGGGGTGGCGACGCCGTCACGCCAGCAACTTGGATGCTTGCCCATACCAGCAAGATCAAAGTCGGTACTGCAATCATGCAAATGCCTGCACGCTCGCCGGCTATGTCTGCCATGACAGCAATGAGCTTAGCGGAACTTTCTGGCGGCCGTTTTATTGTTGGTTTAGGGGCATCTGGCCCCCAAGTTGTTGAAGGCTGGCACGGCGTACCTTACGGCAAACCCGTCACACGACTGAAAGAATATGTGCAGATTATGAAGCAGATATTTAAACGCGAAGGTCCACTGAGTTTTGAAGGCGAACTCTACCAACTACCCTACACCGGCGCAGGTGCCACGGGCTTGGGTAAGCCTTTGAAAAGTATTTTGCACTGCGAAGAAGACATTCCAATTTTTGCCGCAAACATTACGCCCAAAGGTGTTGCTGCTGCCGCAGAGGTTTGTGATGGCTTTTTCCCTATCTGGATGGACCCTGAAAAACACGACGTATTTTCAGCACCTATCCAAGAGGGCTTTGCCAAAGCCGGCGACAAAGACATGACGCAATTTGAAGTCTCGCCCTTTGTCACGGTGTCTATGGGTGATGACGTGGAACAATGCATGATGCCTATCCGCGCAAACATGGCGCTATATATTGGTGGCATGGGCGCACGCGACAAAAACTTCTACAACAACTATGCCAAGGCATTGGGTTATGAAGACGCAGCCGTAAAGATACAGGACCTGTTTTTGGCTGGACGCAAAGACGAAGCCGCTGCCGCTGTGCCCGAAGAACTCATTGATGCATGCCACTTGGTAGGCCCTGCAGAGCGAATTAAAGAACGCTTACAGCGCTGGAAGACCGCAGGTAATCATGGCCGCGTGGCGTCGATGCTATTGGGCTGCCGACAACCTGAGGCGTTAGAAGTCATCGCAGGTGAAGTGCTCTAACGTACTGAGGCGTTCCTAAGCGCTGGATACACACAATCCGGCGCTACGCCAATCTCACGCTGCTTTCCGCTCTGCGCAATAGATGCAATAGACGCAATAGATGCAATGTGCGCAAGCCGTTTGATCTCCGCGACAACTTGCACGCCAGCCCAATAGCTTTATCCCAATACTCAGCACAAATTCACAATCAAGGATGTTTATGTACCCCGGACATTGGTCAACAGTAAAACCAGATAGCCCCGCATTGATTCACGCCGCCACAGGCGAGGAGGTTTCGTGGTTGGAATTAGACAACCGCTCTAATCAAGTAGCCAACCTACTGCAGGCTCGAGGCTTGAAGCCTGGAGATCACGTTTCCATCTTGATGGAAAATCACTTATCGTTTTTTGAAATCGCCTGGGGCGCCTATCGCTCTGGCTTATACATCACCTGCATCAACCGCTACTTAACCGCGGAGGAGGCTGCCTACATTATTCAAGATTCAGGCACCCAGGTGCTTTTCACTTCCAGCAACTTGGACATCACAGCGGAGCTTTTGGAATTAATCCCAAATTGCCCGCACCGCTTCATTCGCGGAGCAAGCTCAGACAATCTGGACGGCTTTGAGGACTACTCAACCGCAGTCGCTGAGCAAGCCACCACGCCTTTGGCGGAACAGCCCGCTGGCGACTCCATGCTTTATAGTTCTGGCACTACCGGACAGCCTAAGGGCATTAAACGACCGCTATCTGGGTTGGATGTCAGCCAGGGTATTCCCGGTGTTGAACCCAACAATCCCTATGGCTTAAACGCAGACACCGTCTACCTGTCCCCCGCGCCGCTCTATCACGCAGCGCCGTTCGGCTATTGTATGCGCACGCTGGCTTTGGGCGGCAGTGTGGTCATGATGGAACGTTTCGACCCAGAACTGTCGCTCAAGTACATTGAGCAGTATCAAATTACGCATTCCCAGTGGGTGCCTACCATGTTTATTCGCATGCTTAAGTTAGACGAGCAAACTTTGTCTAAGTACAACTTAAGCAGTCACCAATGTGCCATCCATGCTGCCGCGCCCTGTCCGGCGCAAATAAAACATCAAATGATGGATTGGTGGGGACCTATTTTATGGGAATACTACTCGGGCACCGAACGCAATGGCTTCACCATAATTGGCCCCCAGGACTGGTTGGCTAACCCTGGCTCAGTGGGCAAAGCCCACTTATGCGTTGTGCACATTTGCGACGAAGCCGGTGTTGAACAAGCGCCGGGCGATGAAGGTTTAATTTATTTTGAGCTGCCGGAAAGGAATTTTGAGTATCACAACGCGCCGGAAAAAACCGCCAGTGCTACTCACCCAGTGCATAACAACTGGACCTCATTAGGCGATGTAGGCTACCTCAACGAAAACGGCTTCTTATTCCTGACCGACAGAAAGGCCTACATGATTATTTCTGGCGGGGTAAACATCTATCCACGAGAAATTGAAGACGCACTGATCATGCACGAGGCCGTGCAAGACGTTGCCGTTTTTGGCGTACCCAATGAAGATTTTGGTGAAGAGGTCAAAGCGGTAGTGCAACCTATGCAAGGCATTGAGGGCAGTGAGGCATTGGCCCACGCGCTGATTGCCTACGCCAAAGATCACTTGGCGGGCTATAAGATACCCAGGTCAGTAGACTTTCTAGACGAACTGCCACGCTTACCCACTGGCAAGCTATATAAACGTCTACTCAAAGATCAATATTGGCCGGCGAAGTAGCAGTACGCCTAATACCCCGGCCAGACACTTGGTCAATGGGTAGCCAGCAGGCGACTAGAACTTAAGCACAGCTAAGGCTGCGGGCCGAGCGCGATAGGCTTGGTCCCAAGCTTGGATATTTGGGTAGTCGCCGATTACCTCAGCCTTACCAAAACGGGCGAACTGCAGTCCGCTTTGCAGCGTGCAGTCTGCAATTGAAACACGCTCACCAAGCAAAAGACTGCGCCCGTCACTGAGCATTTCCTCTATATAACCCAGCGCCTTTGGCAGGCTGGCTTCAATTTCTGCTGCGGCCTTGGGGTCTGCCGGCAAGCCGAAGGGTGAATTAGTCACATGCACGTAACGTGCAATGGGTGTCGCAATACGCAGTTCAACAATTCGCTCTAAGTCTCGCGCAAAACTTCGCTCTAGCGGATCAATGCCCAGCATGCTGTTCTCGGGGAACGTTTCGTCAAGAAAATGAATGATGCTGAGCGACTCGGTCAAATATCTACCGTCATCTAACTCCAATACCGGTAGCGCGCCAAATGGATTGCGGCGCAAATGTTCAGGCGAATTTTGTTCGCCTTTGAGTGTGTTCACGCGAACTTGTTCAATACCCATATCGAGACCGGCGGCTTCGCGCTCGGCGATATAGAGCATGACTTTTGTCGGGTTCGGCGCAGCGGGCACAGTATATAGTCTGTCTCTTATACACATCTGACGCTGCCGACGAGCGATCTAGTGTAG
>OJBN01000499.1_pt1 | contig 10094 bp, 7 predicted proteins | sample 1590441 | NCBI WGS metagenome assembly OJBN01 (sample SAMN05416760, study PRJEB24817) | seawater metagenome | isolation source: Sea water | place: Canada:Atlantic | collected 2013-07 | reverse complement strand
TGTATAAGAGACAGGCCTACCATCGGCCTGCACCTGTCCGACGTCGAGCGCTTGATCGAGCTTCTGCACAGCCTTGTGGACAAAGGCCACACCATAATAGTGATCGAGCACCACCTCGAAGTGATCAAAGATGCCGACTACCTTATCGAGATCGGACCTGACGGCGGCCTAGCCGGCGGGAATCTCCTATATCAGGGTAAAGTTGATGGGATCAAAAAAGTAAAGGGTAGTGTGACGGCTGATTACATGTCCTAGATTTCTATACTATCGCCATTCAGTTTAGCTGTATCGTGCACATTTTTAGCGGCAGACTATATGAGAAAAATTAAATTTTCCCCTTACCAAACTTCTTAACTAAACCTTGCTCGCAGAAGCTTCGGAGCGCAGGAAAACTGGCTTGTCCACGGTCGAGCTTTCGGCGTCGTAGGCGTAACCTCCAGTTGAGAATTCCCGCAAATGCTCTGGTTCCTTCAGTTCGTTTTTCACGATATAATTGGCCATCATACCACGAGCTTTCTTTGCGTAGAAGGAGATTATTTTATACTTACCCTTCTTTTCGTCTTTGAACACAGGACTGATGAGTTGGCCGTTCAGTTTTGACGGGATCACTGCAGAAAAATATTCATTCGAGGCTAAGTTCACCACGACACTAGAATTGGATTTTTCAAGATCCTTGTTTAACAAGCCAGTAATGCGATCGCCCCAGAACTGGTAGAGGTTCTTACCTCTTACGTTCGCCAGTGAAGTGCCCATTTCAAGTCGGTAGGGTTGCATCAAATCTAGCGGACGTAGCACTCCATAGAGCCCCGACAAGATGCGGACATTTTCTTGAGCTGTAGCAAAGTCACCCGCGGACCACTCGCTTAGATTCATTCCTTGGTAGACATCACCTGTGAATGCCAAGATCGCTTGTCGGCTATTCTTTTTAGTGAAGGATGATGCAAAGCTTTGAAAGCGCTCGTGATTAAGTAAGGCAAGCTTGTCACTGATATTCATGAGTGATCCGACCTCTTCGCAGGAAAGCGCTTTGAGCTGCTCCATGAGCGCAGCCGTATCCGACTTCAGGCGGGGCTGAGTCGATCGCTCGGTAAGGCAAGGCGATTCATAGTCAAGGGATTTGGCAGGGGAGAGAAGTGTTATCATCAGAGAAAAATAAAGCGATGAGCTGAGCGTCTACAAACTAGTCGTGTCATTATCCAAAAAATTTCACACTACTCTAGGTCAGCAGGCGCTTCTTCCTTCTGCTTAAACATGCCTTGCAGCTTGGCATCGGTTGCGGCTTTAAGTTCGGTGACTTCTTCGCTGGTATCTTGAATAACTTTTCCCATCTTTTCTGCGGCAGCTTCCTTTACCTCCGCGACCTCTTTAAAGGCTTTGTCGGCAATCTCTTGCGTCTTGGATTTGACCACTTCAGCAGTCTCAGCTACTTTGCCTTTGGCCTTGTCGACCATTTCAGATAACTGCTCTTTAGATTCGGCGGTGACGGCGTCAGCCGCTTCTTTCAACTCCTGCTTGGTTTCTTCACTGCATGCGGTGAATAGGAATACAGAGAGGACGAGAAGTGAGAGTTTTTGCAGTGACTTCATGCAGACGTATTTTTAAGAGATAGGCGGAAAAATTCGCTTTGTTTAGAGCAGATCTACGCTATGTTTGCGTGGAAATTATTACCCGCAGTGGTCGGTTTAACGTAGCCTTTGCGGATGGTGAAATCGCCAAAGCGTTCGCCCTCTTCGCGCTCTTTGGCGTAACTAATGAGAATGGGCTTGAGCTCATCTTTAATCTGCTCGTGGGTGATGGAGGTCCGGTAGAGCTTGTTCAAACGCTCGCCGTCGAAACCGGCACCTAGGTAAAGATTATATTTCCCAGGGACTTTACCAACTAGCCCAATCTCGCCTAGGTAAGGACGGCCACAACCGTTAGGGCAACCGGTGGAACGGATGACGATCTCGTCATTTCGTAGGCCGGCTTTTTCAAGGATAACCTCGAGGTCGCTGACTAGATTAGGCAAGTAGCGTTCAGACTCGGCAAGAGCGAGGCCGCAGGTTGGCAGTGCCACGCAGGCAATCTGGCTACGGCGCATGCCGGAAGCAGTCTTATAGGCGTCGAGACCGTATTGCCCGACCATTGAGTCGATGGTGTCTTTGTCCTCGGCGGCGACGTTGCTGATAATGAGATTTTGATTCGCGCTCAGGCGGAACTCGCCCTTGTGAACTTTGGCAATTTCGAGCATGCCCGTCTTAAGCAGCTTGTCATCTAGATCGACTACTCGACCGCCTTCGATGAAAAGGCCGAGGTGCCATTTCCCATTGATGCCTTCGCTCCAGCCGTAGCGGTCGCAGTTGCTGACGAATTTATAGTCGTGGGCGTCTTCGAGCTTGTAGCCGAGACGTTTCTCTAGCTCTTCGCGGATCCAGTCCTTACCAAGGCGTTCGACGGTATATTTGAAACGGGCGTTGGCACGGTCCTCACGGTTACCATGGTCGCGCTGGATGGTAACAATCTTCTCGGCCACCGCGACGGCTTGGTCGGGCGTGCAGAAGGCAATGACTTCGGCGAGACGCGGAAAAGTCTTCTCGTTACCATGGGTCATGCCCATGCCTCCACCGACGGAGACATTAAAGCCGAGCAGCTTACCATCTTCGACAATCGCGATGAAGCCGAGGCAGTGCGCGAAGACGTCGACGTCGTTATAAGGCGGAATGGCCATGGCGATCTTGAACTTACGCGGCAGGTAGGTGGTACCATAAAGTGGTTCAAGCTCGTCGCCCTTGCAGTCAAGCGAGCGCTCGGCAGCAAGTGGAACGGTTAGCTTGATCGGCTCACCATCGAGCCACATCTCAGAAAATGCGGGGGTCTGCGGTTTAAGGTATGCGTCAATCTCCTCGGTCACGCGTTGCACTTCAGTGTGAATTTCTGAGGCAAAAGGATTCGGGTTGCACATGACGTTGCGGTTCACGTCACCACATGCGGCGAGCGTAGTCATGGCGACGTCATTGCAGGAGCTGATCACCTCTTTCAGGTTCCCCTTCAAGATGCCGTGCAACTGGAAGGCTTGGCGAGTAGTGATTTTGAGCGTATTGAATGCACAGTAGTTGGCGAGTTTGTCCATTACCAGCCATTGCTCGGGTGTGCAAACGCCGCCAGGCAGGCAGATACGAGCCAAGAAGGAGTAGGCTTTGTCCAGCTTGTGCTTGCGACGCTTGGCGCGCACGTCGCGATCGTCCTGCTGGTAGAGGCCGTGAAATTTGGATACCTGCTGATCGTCGGACGAGATGGATCCGTTCGAACTGTCAGCGATGCCTTCGAGAATCGTGCCCCGGAGATAGTTACTGCGGGTTTTGATTCCTTCGTTCTTGTGAAGTTGTGGAGCAGATTGGCTATCAGAAATCATAATTAATCATCAATAAGTCGCTTCTTTCCCCCGATGCAAACGCAGAAGCACTCTAGTTTGAAAGAAATACTACTTTATTTAGCCCTTTTCTTAGGTTTGTCACTCAAAAACCTAAGAAAAGAGCTGAAAACGTAGAAATAGGCTAGCGTTTCGGGCGATCTGTGCTTACCTAAAACCCTTTTTCCAAGCAGAAATATGAGTACCACCGATCCAGTCGTCCCGCAGACAGCACCCCTTGCCCCCGAGCGAGTGGCCTCGCTGAACAGTCTTCTCAAAGGCCTCCAAGCCGATCAGTTACTCTGGATTGAGGGCTTTATCAGTGGCCTACGCGCAACTTTTGGTGCTGCATCCCACACAACCGACGCACCCTTGGTAGCTCCCGAACTGACCGTTCTCTACGGTACCGAATCGGGCAACTCCGAAAGTCTCGCCGACCTCACTGTGAAAGCAGCGCAGGGCAAGGGCTTCAAAGCGAAGGCGGTCAATATGGCCGACATAAAGGTAGCCAAGCTGAAAGACATTCAAAACCTTCTCGTAATCGTCAGCACTTGGGGCGAGGGCGACCCACCTGAAACCGCGATCGATTTTTACGAAGCTTTCATGGGCGACAAGGCACCCAAACTGCCCAATACTCGCTTTTCTGTGCTCGGTCTCGGAGACACCAGTTACGAGGAGTTTTGCAAAATGGGGATCGACTTCGACGCCCGCCTCGAAGGCCTCGGCGCGAAGCGCATCTACGACCGCGTGGATTGCGATGTAGACTACGACGATGATTTTGCAAAATGGCACAAAGGCGCACTCGGCGTATTCGAAGCCGAAGTTAAACCCGCTGCATCTGTTGCAGTGGCCGCACCTGCAACTGCTGCAGCAACGGTCAAATACTCCCGCAAAAACCCTTATCCTTCCGAGCTAACTGAGCGCGTCATGCTCAACGGAGAAGGTTCTGCCAAGGAAACCATCCACCTAGAATTTAGCCTCGAGGGCTCTGGTCTCGAATACGAAACTGGCGACGCCCTCGCAGTGGTTCCACACAACGCAGAAGATGTGGTCAATGCGATCATCGAAACGACTAAACTCTTCGCCGACGCACCCGTGCGGATCAAAGAGCAGGAATACACCTTGCAACAAGCCCTGACTAGTCAGCTCGATGTGACAGCAATTTCCTTACCTGTGCTCAAGCGCTATAACGAGATCGCCAAGGACGCAAAACTTGCAGCCATGCTAGACCCTGCTAAAAAAGCCGACCTGCAAGCCTACCTCCATGGTCGCGAGATCATCGATGTCCTGAACGACTTTCCAGCCCAAGAAATCACAGCCGATGCCCTTGTCGGTATCATGCGGAAACTGCCGCCGCGGCTCTACTCGATCGCGTCCAGTCCGAAGGCACACCCGGGCGAAGTTCATCTGACCGTAGGCGTCGTCCGATACGATGCCCATGGCCGTCAGCGCAAAGGCGTCTGCTCTACTTATTTGTCAGACCGCATTGCCGAGGGCGACAAGGCCGACGTCTTCGTCACAGCAAACAAGCACTTTAAGATCCCCGCCGACAACGATGCTCCCATGATCATGGTTGGTCCTGGCACCGGCATCGCCCCCTTCCGCGCTTTCGTGGAAGAGCGCAAAGCCATCGGCGCGAAAGGCCAAAATTGGCTCTTCTTCGGTGACCAGCACTACCTCACAGATTTTCTCTACCAGACCGAGTGGCAGGATTACCTCGCCGACGGCGTTTTGACCAAGTTGGACGTCGCCTTCTCACGTGACCAAGAAGAAAAGGTCTACGTGCAAGATCGCATGCGCGAGAACAGCAAAGAACTCTACACATGGTTAGAAAAAGGCGCGAGCTTCTACGTCTGCGGCGACGCCAGCCGCATGGCAACAGATGTCGACTTGGCACTACACGAAATTATCGAAAAAGAAGGTGGTAAAAGTAATGAAGACGCCGCGGCTTACGTCAAAAAGCTGAAAACTGATAAGCGCTACCTGCGGGATGTTTACTAAGATCGAATCGTAAGGGTTTGTGCCCGAAGGGTGCTTGCTCGGTCCTGGTTTGAATCAAACTGCCATAAGCGCAGAAACATTTAAAAAACACTTACCCGCGTAACTTACGGAAACTTGATGGCGGCTCGCCAACGACCCGCTTAAAGACCACAGCCATTCGCTCGGCGTCGTTAAAACCACACAAATCCGAGATCATTCCGATCGGATGATTCGTCTGCGCTAGTAACTGCTTCGCACGAGCGATACGTAATCGGCAAAGCATCTCCCATGGTGAGCAACGGTAAAACTCTTTGAACTTCCGTTCTAGGCTGCGCCGTGCAATCCGCAACTCATCACACATCTGCCCAATGCTAATAGAGTCTTGCACGTGCTCGGAAAGGTAAGACATCGCTTGGCGCAGCTGCGGATCATCCACCGCGAGGTGATTAGCCGAGTGCCGCATGACCACGCCGCTGGGTGCGACAAGAACCGGCTCCGAAGTAAGCTTCTTCTTGGCCAACAATGTTTGCATCGACTCCCCCACTAGCGCGCCGATCGCGTCCCATGGAATCGCCACGCTCGAAAGCATCGGGTGACTCAGCCCGCAGACCAGCTCGTCATTATTCGCGCCGATCACAGCGGCTTGCTCTGGCACCGCGATGCCGAGCTGCAGGCAGCTGCTACAAAGAAAACGTCCTAAAGGATCGTGCACCGCGAAGATACCGACAGGCTTGGGAAGCGACTCCAACCAATTACGCAGATTAGCGCTGGGCTCGACAAAGTGCTCACTATAGCGCGCATCTTCAAAAGCCGTCTCCGTATGCACTGATACGGGGAAATCTACCGCCTGTAAAAACCCGTCTATACGTTGGCCTGAGTAGGGCGAGCCATTACCCAAGCAAGCAAAACTGCGAAACCCTGCTTGCAGAAAAGCCTCTGCCGCAGCTGCGCCCACAGCTCGGTCATCCACATCAATGCTAACAACGCCAGGATAAGTATAGTCCGTGTCTGCGATCACGGTGGGTAGATCAAGCTTGAGCATTGCCTCGGTCACCTCGGGCAACCATTCGGTGATCAGTCCGCGTGGATTTAGCTCGCGCAACAAATCGAGCAACTCATTGATGGGTCGGTGGATACTTACAATTCGAAAGTCCTGCTCTCGACGTACAAAAGGCATCAATGCAGGCGTCAGGCGACGCAAAAACACCTCGGACATGACTATGGCAATCTGCTCACTCATCAAAAATCAGTTCACACAACTAATTGGCGCAAATCAACAGAATATAATCGCATTTTGCGGTATCAGTTATTCGATCAATTTGATATTATACACCGTGAGACTGAGTTAATCTAGTGCCCAGTCGAATGCTTCCGACTCAACAAATCAACCACCCAACTCAGCGTCCAGCGCTGCAATATAATATGCCACATTTCGACTGCGACAAAATCCAATTTGAGGGCACAAGCTCTAAGAGCGCGCTTGCTTTCAAGCACTACAACCCCGACGAGATAGTCGGCGGGAAATCCATGAAGGATCACCTTCGCTTCGCCGCGCCCTACTGGCACGTCATGCGCAACGAGCTCGGCGACCCCTTCGGTGCCGGCACTGCCGTTATGCCTTGGGACGATGGTTCAAATTCCGTCGAAAACGCTGTCGCTCGCGTCGATGTATTCTTTGAATTTCTCGAGAAAATCGGTATCGACTTTTACTGCTGGCATGATCGCGATATCGCCCCTGAACTCGGCGATCTTGCCGCCTCCAACGCCGCCCTCGACGCCGTCGTCGCCAAGCTCAAAGCCAAACAAAAAGAAACCGGCGTCCAGCTACTTTGGGGTACCGCTTGCCTCTTCTCCCACCCTCGCTACTCGCAAGGCGGCGCCACTTCGCCCGATGCCAAGGTATTTGCTTATGCAGCTGCGCAAGTTAAAAAGGCTCTCGAATGCACGAAGGAACTCGACGGCCTTGGTTACACATTCTGGGGCGGTCGCGAAGGCTACAGCACGCTGCTCAACACCAACATGAAGCGCGAGCTCGATCACCTAGCCGCCTTTCTACATATGGCCATCGCCCATGCGGATAAGATCGGCTTCGACGGCCCCTTCTACATCGAACCAAAGCCACGTGAGCCCTCCACCCACCAGTATGACAGCGACTCCGCGGCCTGCCTCAACTTCCTCCGCGAATACGGCCTCATGGATCGCTTCAAATTAAACATCGAGACCAACCACGCAACGCTAGCGGGCCACACGATGCAACACGAACTCACCGTTTGTAACAACGCCAACATGCTCGGCAGTGTCGACGCCAACCGTGGCGACGAGCTCATTGGTTGGGACACCGATCAGTTCCCGACCGACATCTACCTGACTACACAGGTCATGCTCTGCGTGCTCGAAATGGGCGGACTCACGACTGGCGGTCTCAACTTTGATGCCAAGCGCCGACGTGAATCTCACGAACCGATCGACCTAATGCACGCCCACATCGGGGGCATGGATGCCTTTGCACGCGGTCTCAAAGTCGCCCACGCGATCCGCGAAGATGGTCGCCTTAAGGATTTCGTCGATGCGCGCTATAGTACATTCGACAAAGACATCGGCGCCAAGGTCGAAGCTGGCGAAGTGGGTTTTGAAGAACTCGAAAAATATGCCCTCGCCAATGGTGAGCCAACCCTCGATAGCGGGCGTCAGGAAATGTTAGAAAACTTGATCAACGAGTTTCTATAAGATCTCCCCGACCAAAGTAGGGAGTGGGGAGTGAAGAGTGATTAAAAACTCTCCACTCCCCGCTCCTTTTTTTCTCTCTCTATAATCCACTTCTCACCCTATACTTCCCAGCATGCCCTACGCACTCGGCCTCGACTCCTCAACTCAAAGCTGCTCCGTTATTGTGATCGATACGGACACTCAATCCGTCGTCGCGGAAGCGGCCGTTAATTTCGGCGAATCTTTGCCGCAATACAAAGCACCCTCAGGCTTCATTCCAGAAGGCATCGGAGGAGAAGTCCACAGTGACCCACTTATGTGGTTAGACGCCTTAGAAAGACTACTCGGAGATTTAAAGGTAAAATGCGACCTTTCTAAAGTCACCGCCATCTCAGGAGCAGGCCAACAACACGGCTCAGTTTACCTAAATGCTCGCTGGCTTAATTGTATCAATACTTTAGTTACAACGGAAAGTCTCTCCACGCAGATCGCGCCCTGCCTCGCACGTGCCACATCTCCCATCTGGATGGACAGTTCGACCAGCGTGGAATGCCGCGAAATCGGCGAGGCCGTCGGCGGTGACTCAATCGTTTGCAGTAAGTCTGGTTCCATCGCCATCGAGCGCTTCACCGGTCCACAAATCAGACGTTTCTACAAAACCTCACCAGAAGCCTACAGCCAAACAGCCCGCATTCACCTAGTGAGCTCCTTCCTCTGCTCTATACTCTGTGGCGCAGACGCAGCCATCGACACTGGCGACGGCGCAGGCATGAATCTGCTCAATATCCATGATTGGGACTGGGATACCGACCTACTTGAAGCAACCGCTCCCGAGCTAATCAAGCGACTACCCAAAGTCGCTCAAGGTAGCACCACAGCTGGACAAATCTCCGATTACTTTGTCCAAAAATACGGCTTTGCTTCAAAAACACCAATCACCATCTTCACAGGCGACAACCCTAGCAGCCTCGTCGGCATGGGCGCTAGTAAGCCGGGTAAACTCGTCGTCTCGCTCGGTACTTCCGACACTTTCTTCGCTGCTATGCCTGGTGTCGTGGCTGATCCACAAGGTTGTGGCCATGTATTTGGAAATCCCGCTGGAGGCTCGATGTCACTGCAATGTTTTGTCAATGGTTCCCTCGCTCGCGAAGAGGTTAAAGACAAATTTGGTTACGACTGGGGTCAATTCACCGCAGCCTTAAGTAAGACACCCGCTGGTAACGATGATAAGATTATGGTTCCCTTCTTCCGTCCCGAGATCAGCCCACGCGTAGATCTCGAAGCACCCATCCTAAAAGGTGGTAATGCCTTCGAAAGCTGGCAAGATGCCGACGCCGCCATCCGCGCCTGCGTGGAAGGACAATTTATCAACATGAAACTACGTACTGATTGGATGCAGTTGAAGCCCGAAGTCATTTACCTAACAGGCGGCGCGTCAAAAAATGATGCCATCGCTCAAGTCGCGGCTGATGTCTTTCAAGCCAAAGTCCAACGCCTCGCTGTCAGTGGCTCGGTCGCACTAGGTGCATCGCTGCGCGCTGCGAATCATAGTCTAGGCCTCGACCTAGATGAAATGGAAAGGCAGTTCTGCAAGCCCGAATCAGACAGCACGATCGAACCTAAAGCCCCCACCGACGCTTACAATAGTGCAGCAAAGGTAATTGAAGGTTTGTTGGGAAGAAAGTAGCGAAATTCTTCCTTAGCGCTCTATGCGAGACAGGAGTCCCCAGTAGTCATTAATTACTCAAATGGGTTCACTATTTCCAAGTTACCAAAAAGTCCGCCTGGTTCTAAATTCTCCGAATAGAGCTGTTTCGCTCCTGAAACAAGAGCAGCAGCCACGATCAGACTATCGTAGAAGCTATATTGGGCTTGCGACTGAATCCTCAGTGCTTGCCCGTAAATGGTTGCAGTCGGCATGACTCGACAATTCGGCAACAAAACTAGATCGAGATAATCACGAAGATCTTCCGGCAACATAGGCCTGTCTCTTATACACATCTCCGAGCCCACGAGACCA
>OJBN01000498.1_pt1 | contig 10099 bp, 10 predicted proteins | sample 1590441 | NCBI WGS metagenome assembly OJBN01 (sample SAMN05416760, study PRJEB24817) | seawater metagenome | isolation source: Sea water | place: Canada:Atlantic | collected 2013-07 | reverse complement strand
ACTTTATTTTAATTATATAAAGTATTGTATATAATTAACCATAAACCATAAACCATAAACCAAAAAGCACTTAAGAGCTTCTTAAATTAATGTTTTTTATACGTTTTATTAACTATGGTTGAATAAATGTTCAAGACTCCCTAATTTTTTTAATACTTTCTTTTATATTTTAATATTTATAATCTCATTAATTCTCAATGACTTAAGGGAAAATATTAGTTTTGATATCGTAAATTGCAGTATATAATGACGTTTTAAAAAATTAATATTTTCAATGAAAAAAGTAATTTTAATATTCCTATTAGTTGTATCAATTATTTTGCCGGTTTACGCAGAAGAGACAACTATTTCTGATATTAAAGTTCAAGGGTTAAAACGAGTTGATGCTGGGTTGGTTTTTGATAATATCCCTTTTGAGGTTAATTCTCCAATTAATGAAGCTAACTTTAGCGAAGCCATTCAGCTTCTTTATAAAACTGGTCAATTTAAAAATATAAGCATAGATTTAGAAGGAAGTGTTGTGATCATTATTGTTAATGAAAAACCACTCGTCTCAACGATTACCTTTCATGGAGCTGATGCTATACAGCCAGACAAAATCAAAGAAGGCATGCTTCAAATGAATTTTGGAGAAGGTTTGCTTTTCAATGAAACCACCTTAAAAAGGGTTAGTAATGAAATTAGCAAGCAATACCTTAACTTAGGTCTTTACTCGGCAACCGTTAAAACAAAGGCCACTCCTCAAGAAAGAAATCGTGTCGCAATAGATTTTTACATAAATGAGGGCTCTACAGCTAGAATTAAAGAAGTCAAAATAATAGGTATAACCAAATTTGATGAAGATGATTTATTGAGTCGACTTGATCTTAAGCCAACGAGTTTTTTGTCGTGGTGGTATAAGGATGATAGATATTCTCGTCAAATCCTAACCGGTGATTTAGAAAAAATTCGTTCTTTTTATATGGACAGAGGTTATCTAGATTTTGATATTGAAAATACTACTGTAAGTATTTCGGAAACCAAAAAAAATGTTTATATTTCAATTATTATAGATGAGGGAGATAAGTATAATTTTGGAGATATAAAAATAAGTGGACAATATTATCCATTAAAGGAAGAGTCAATTTTTCAAGATGATATCAAAACCATTAAAGGTGAAGTTTTTAGTAGAAAATTACTGAATCAATCCACAGAATCAATTAATCAAGAGCTTGGCAATTATGGTTACGCGTTCTCCAATGTAAATCCTATCCCAGATGTTGATAAAAGTAATTTGACCGTTGGGTTCAATTATTTTATTGAGCCAGGAAAAAAGGTTTATGTTAGACGGATAAGCTTTATTGGAAATGAAACAACTCAGGATAAAGTTTTAAGAAGAGAGATGAGGCAGTTTGAATCTTCTTACTACGATAAAGAAAAAATTGATCAATCGACTAGACGATTAAAAAGAACACAGTATTTTGAGGGCGTAGACATTAAAACAGTCTCTGTTCCAGGTATTTCAGACCAGGTTGATTTGACAGTTGCTGTGAAAGAAAAAAATACTGGTTCAGTTAAGCTTGGTGCAGGTGCAAGTTCAGATGAGGGTTTGGTAGGGAGCTTTTCAGTTACACAAGCCAATTTTCTTGGGACAGGTAATACAGTTTCAGCAACCATTAACACCAGTAGTGTAAACACGATCTATAGCATAAGCCATATTGATCCTTATTTCACTCCTGATGGAATCTCTAGAAGACTTACTGCGTATATGAGAGAAACAAATACAAAAGATTTAGATACGGGCCAATATGATAAAAAATCATATGGATTAGGAGTGGGCTTTGGTGTTCCTATGAATGAGTTTGATACAGTGAGGATTGGTTTTGATGTCGACGTGTCTGATGTAACATTAGGTAGTGAGTCACCAGATAGATATATAGATTATTGTAAAACTGTTTCTGGGGGAGATAGTAGCGGTTGTGATCAAAACGAAGCTGTTCTCTCGTTAGGGTACTCTTCTGATAAAAGAGATAGTGCAATATATCCAACTTCTGGTTATAAATATGATGTTGGTACCGAAATTACATTGCCATTGCTTGATATGCAGTATTATCAATTTAATGGAAAAATTATAGATTACCGCCCTTTAACCAAGGAGTTTGTTTGGGGCAATAAACTTAATCTAGGGTATGCGCATTCATATGGGGACGACCCTTACCCATTCTTTCAAAATTATTATGTAGGTGGACAAAACTCTGTAAGGGGTTATAAGGCCGCTTCTATTGGTAAACAATATTACGACTCCTCACAAGAAGATTTTGTCTCAACTGGAGGTACTACAAAGATTGTAGCGAGCACCTCAATTCTCTTCCCATTACCTGGTGGAATGTTTAAAGATCAAGTTAGACTTGAGACATTTATTGATGGTGGTGGAGTATGGGAGGAAGATGCAAATATTGCAATGGATGAAATGAGATTTTCAGCAGGACTTTCAGTTTTATGGGTTTCACCATTTGGCCCAATCAATGTATCATTTGCTAAGGCACTAAATAGCGATGCTCAGGATGAAACCGAAGTATTCCAGTTTGGAATGGGAACAAATTTTTAATATAAATTTTAGATAAAGGAATTAAATAAGATGATTAGAAAATTTTTAGTAATAGCTCTAAGTATTTTTCTTTTACTACCACTGTCAGTTTCAGCTGAGATGGAAATATTCAAGATTGGGTATGTTGTTGTGGAGAAGATTCTAAAAGAGGCACCTCAAACTGCTGCTAGCAATAAAAAGCTTGAAAAAGAGTTTAAATCTAGGACGGATGGACTTCAAAATAAAGTTAAAGCCATTCAGAAACAAGAAAAAGATTTCAATAAAAATACTGTAACAATGACCGCTACTGAGCGACAAAAAGCTCAGAAGAAAATTCAAAATTCAAAAATTGAAATACAAAGAATTGAAAGAGAGTTGAGAGAGGATATTGATATCAGAAGACGTGAGGAGATTGGTAAATTACAACAAAAAATTAATGAAGCAATTGAGGACCTGGCAAAAAAAGATAAATATGATCTTATCCTATACCAGGGCGTCGCTTATGCCTCTAAAGAAATCGATATTACTGATAAACTTATTAAAGTTTTAGGTAAAACTAAATAAAAAAAGTACGTGAATGTTAAAAGAATTTAAGTGTTCCGAATTGGCTGAGGTAGTTGGAGGTAAGGCTTCCTCAGGTAATATTATCGTTGATAATATTTCTTCTTTGGAATCTGCTAAAACCAGCTCAATTTCTTTTTTGTCAGACTCATCTTATATTTCGAAGTTAAAGGAGACAAAGTCTAAGGTCATTTTAATAAAAAAAGATGATCTAAAGTATTGGAAAAAAGATTACATTCTTGTTAAAAATCCTTACCTTGCTTTTTCTAAGATTGCTACCTTGTTCAGTGAACATAGTGAGAATGAAAAATACACCATACATGAATCTGTTGTTTTTGGTATTAATTCAAAACCTGAAGAAAGTAATGATATTCGGGCACACTCCATCATCGGAGATAATTGCTTATTAGGAAAAAATATCCAAATTGGTTCAAATGTTTCAATTGGGGATAATGTTGTTATCGGAAGTAATACATCTATTCACGCAAATGTATCTATTGAGAATAACGTTCAAATAGGTATGAATTGTGTATTGTTTTCTGGCTCAAGAATCGGCACTGACGGATTTGGCTATGCACCAGATGACGATGGGAGTTGGTCAAAGATCCCACAAACAGGGGGAGTGATTATTGAGGATAATGTTCATATTGGTGCCAATACAACGATTGACTGTGGGGCAATAGATAATACTATTATCAGGTCAGGAGTAAAAATTGATAATTTAGTTCATATCGCTCATAATTGTGTGATAGGTGAAAATACAATTATTGCAGCAATGGCAGGATTTGCTGGAAGCTGTAAAATAGGCAAGGGATGTATGATTGGGGGGGGTGCTGCAATAGGCCCAAATATTTCCATTGCTGATAGGACTGTAATTACACCTCGAACAGCAATAGGAAGATCGATAAAAAAAGAGGGGCAAAGGTTTACAGGGGTGTTACCTCCATTGAATCACAAAGATTGGTTGAAGTTTGCTGTTAAATTTATGGTTAGAAAAGGTATGAAATGACACAAGACACTTCAATGAACATTAATGAAATATTAGATCACCTTCCCCATAGGTATCCATTTGTTCTGGTGGACAAGGTACTATCTTACGAGATTGGCAAGAAAATTGAGGCAGTAAAAAATGTAACAATAAATGAACCATTCTTCCCTGGACATTTTCCACATTATCCAGTTATGCCGGGAATTCTTATAGTCGAAGCTATGGCACAAGCGGCAGCAATATTATCTTTCAAAACAATCAATGACAAACCAAATGATCATTCAGTTTATTATTTTGCAGGGGTAGATAATGCAAGGTTTAAAAAACCTGTTATCCCTGGGGATCAATTACATTTAAATGTTTCAATTGAGAGAAGAATTAAAGGATTTTGGAAGTACAAGGGAGTTGCCTTAGTAGAAAATGAAATTGTAGCCGAAGCAGAAATTACATGCATTTTAAAAGAAATTTAAGAGAAAAATAGTTTAATGGAATTTGATCAAGAAATACATCCTACTGCCATCGTTCATCCTCATGCGATATTACATAACAATATCAAGATAGGACCTTACTCAATAATTGGTGAGTCAGTTGAGATTGGGGAGGGGACTGAGGTTGGTAACCATGTAAATATTGCTGGGCATACCAGAATAGGTAAATCAAATAAGATTTATCATTACTCATCTATTGGTGAGCAGCCACAAGATATAAAATATAAAGACCAAGAGACTTTTTTGGAAATTGGCGATAGAAACACGATTAGAGAGTTTTGCACATTAAACACCGGGACAGTTGAGGGGAATGTAAAAACAGTCATTGGAAATGATAACTGGATTATGGCTTATGTTCATGTTGCTCATGATTGTATTATAAAAAATAATATTATTCTTGCTAATAGTGTTACTTTGGGTGGGCATGTTGAGATCGACGATTACGTGGTATTAGGTGGGTTAACAGGAGTTCATCAATTTTGTAAGATTGGAGCGCATGTAATAACAATGGGAGGAACTTTACTTGGATCTGACGTTCCTCCGTATGTGAGAGCTGCTAGCAGGGGAGGCAGCTCTTTTCCAAATGGTATAAATTCTGAAGGGTTAAAGAGAAGAGGCTTTAGTGTCCAAGCTATTTCTGATATTAAAGAAGGGTATAAAATTATTTATATGAGAAATAATTCTCTTGAACAGGCAAAAAAAGATCTTGAAAAGTTAAAACAATCCTCAATAGAAGTAGGTCTATATTTAGATTTTATTGAAAGATCAAAAAGAGGGCTTATAAGATAAAGTGGCTAAAATTGCAATATTGGCAGGTGAGCCTTCTGGGGACCTGATAGCCGGCCAACTAATGGCTTATATTAACTCTAAAGAAAAAAATGTTGAATTTATAGGCGTAGGTGGCCCCTCAATGAAACAACAGGGCTTAAAATCTTTTTTTGATTATTCGAATCTTTCTTTATATGGTGTTTTTCAAGTAATTCCAAATATTCCTAAATTAGTTTTCTTAAGATATAAGTTAATCAAGTATTTAAAAAATGAGAAACCAGATATTTTCATTGGCGTTGATGCTCCAGATTTTAATTTTTATATTGAAAAAAAACTTAAACAAAGCGATATAACAACTTTTCATTACGTTGCTCCATCAGTTTGGGCATGGAGGCCAAAAAGAGTTTATAAGATAAAAAAAACTACTGACCATATACTTTCTATCTTCCCCCACGAAAAGCCATTGTTTGAGAAAGTTGGCATACAAACGACTTTTGTTGGCCATCCGTTGGCAAATAAAATCCCATTAAAATCAAATATGTATAAATATCGTAAGCTTTTGAAAATTAATCCTAAGGAGCTCGTGATTGCACTTTTGCCAGGAAGTAGGATGGGTGAGTTGAGAGCTCATACTATATCTTGCTTGTAACAGCCCAAAATCTATTAGAAGTATATCCAAATGCCAAATTTTTAATACCTGTAAACAATGATACCAATATGAGCTTCATAGAAGCTCGTGTAAAAAGTAATCCCACTAAAAACCTTAAACTGATTAAAGGGAAAGTTGATGAAATACTAAGCTCCTCAAATATCGCTATAGCTGCTTCAGGAACCGCATCTCTGCAGATTGCATTGCATAAAAAGCCAATGATTATAATTTATAGGGGTTCATGGATTTCATATTTTGTTTGGAAAATGGTACGCTTAATTCCTCATGTTAGCTTACCGAATATTTTACTGAATGAAGATATTGTTCCTGAAATGTTACAACATAGAGCCACACCAACCTTGTTAAGCAAAAAAGCATGTGAAATTATTAAGGATAAAAGATACTTAAAAAAAATAGAGTCTAAGTTTTACAAACTCCACAAAGATTTAAAAAAAAATACGTCATCTTTAGTTTTTAAAGTAATAAAGCCTTACCTTAAATGACCCTTATTTGTGGTGTTGATGAAGCAGGAAGAGGTCCTTTATGCGGACCGGTTTTTGCGTCAGCAGTCATTTTAGATGATAATTTGAAAATAAAAAATTTGGGTGACTCAAAGAAAATTTCTCCAAAAAAAAGAAAAGAGGTATATGAGGAGATAAAAATAAAAGCTTTTGAGTGTACCTTTGCATCCGCAAGTGTTGAAGAAATTGACAAATTAAATATTCTAAACGCCTCATTACTTGCAATGAAAAGAGCGATATTAATGTTAAGTAAGAGGCCTGATGAATGTTTTATTGATGGTCTTTATACTCCTAAAATAGCCGGATGTAATTTAACAGCAATCATAAAAGGTGATTCATTAATACCATCAATCTCTGCTGCATCAATTGTTGCTAAGGTGGAGAGAGATAAGTTTATGGAGGCATTGCATTCTTTATTTCCTCAATATGAACTCAATACTCATAAGGGATACCCCACAAAAAAACATATTTCTCTTATTAAAAAATTTGGTGTAAACAAGATTTATAGACAAACCTTTAAGCCTATTAAAGATTTAATTAAGAAGGAAGATGCATAGCTTTTTTGATAGATCGGGTATTTTATTCTGATGCCATTGTTTTATTGTTTTACTTGTTATTGTCTGGTTGGTATCGGTCAAATTAGTTGCTACACAAAGCTTTAAAGAATCATTGTCAATTTTCATGATATCTGTAAGTAACTTATTGTTTCGATAAGGTGTTTCAATAAATATTTGTGTTTCCTGCTTTTTCTTTATATTTATTTGAATTTCTTTAAAAAAATTTGTTTTTTTATTTTCTTCGATAGGCACGTAACCATGAAAACAAAAATTTTGCCCATTAAACCCCGATGCCATTAAGCTTAAAATAATTGATGATGGGCCTACCAAGGGGATTACTTTAATATTAAATTCATGGGCTTTAGAAACAATCTTAGCTCCTGGATCTGCAATGCATGGTGTTCCAGAGTCTGATAATAATCCCAAGCTTTCTCCATTAAAGACAGGTTTTAAGTAATCCTCTACTGACTTAAAAGAAGACTTTTTACTATGCTCCATGATGTTTAAATCTTGAAGACTCTCATCTAGGTTAAGTTTTTTAAGTGCCTTTCTTGCTGTTTTGGGATTCTCTACAATAAAATTTTTAATTTTTTTTAATTTTTTTTTATCTGCTTCTAGAAGAAAATTATTATTAAATTCTTGCTCAATTGATGTGGGTATAAGAAATAGTTCTCCATGATTTTTAGTATTAATTTCCAATCAAATAACTCCAAACCTTTCAAACATCTTTGATAGTTTGATTAATGGAAGTCCTATAACGGCTGAAGGATCATTGCATTGGATTTCTTCTAAAAGTGTAATCCCAAGACCTTCAGATTTTATACTTCCTACACAATGTGATGGGTCTTCCATTTCAAGATAACTTTTAATTTGTTTTTCTGAAAGTTTTTTGTAGGTTACTGAAAATTTTACAACTTCATCAGCTGAAATATTTTTCTGTACATTTTTTAAACAAACACCTGAAAAAAAATTTAAAGTTTGACCACTAAGTTCATTTAATTGGATAAAGGCCTTTTCAATACTGAGTGGTTTTCTTACCTCTCTTTTGTTTAATTCAGCAGTTTGGTCTGATCCAATTACAAAAGCAGATGGGTTTTTTATTGAAATAGCCTCTGCTTTTTCATTTGACAGCCTCCTTGCTAGATCTTCAAAATTTTCACCATTTATTCTAGTCTCATCAATATTTGGTGATATGGAAGAAAAATTTATTGGGAGCCTTTTAAGGAGTTCTTGGCGATATATGGATGATGATGCAAGTATTATTTTATTCATCTAAACATAACTTCATTCTAGTTATTGAGGTTGTATTTCGATAAGTGTTTCATTTGGAGTCACACTGTCACCATTTGAAACATGAATCGCTACAACAATTCCAGATTTCGAAGCCTGTATCTCATTCTCCATTTTCATTGCTTCTATGACAATTACGCTATCACCTGCATTAACGCTATCACCAACCTTTACTTTAATGTCAATAATTGTTCCAGGCATTGCCGTTGTGACGCATCCGTCATGAGTAGGTCGTGAATGTTTTGGAGATTTTCCGGGTTTTTCATTATCATTATCTAGTTTTGTTGTTGTACCGTTATTCACGATAACTTGATCAAGAGTTTCAACAAGTACTTCTTCAGATATTCCATCAACAGAGACATAAAATGGTCTTTCTGCATCCCCTGAATTACCTGAACCCGTTAAATTAATATGATAAGTTTCGCCATGAAGGGTAATATTAAATTCAGATGGAGCATATCGATTATTTGCATCATTAGCCTCACTTTTTATTAGTAATTCTTCAGGTATCAGTGATCCTGCATTTCTTTCTTTAAGGAATGAAGTAGCTAAATCAGGAAACATTGCATATGTTAGAAGATCTTCTTCATTTTTTATAATTTCATCTGCTTTAACTCTAAGGTTTTCGATCTCAGGCTTGAGTTTATCTGCAGGTCGACAGGTTATTACTTTTTGATCACCGATGGCATTAGACTTTATTTCCTCATTAACTTTTCCTGGTGCGGCTCCATATTGTCCGAGAAAGTAATTTTTGACCTCATTAGTAACTGTTTTGTACCTCTTACCAGTAATTACATTTAAAGCTGCTTGTGTACCAACAATCTGTGATGTTGGGGTTACTAGTGGAGGATAACCTAAGTCTTTTCTTACCTCTGGTATCTCTTTTAATACATCGTCCATTTTATCAAGTGCATCTTGGTCTTTAAGCTGATTAGATAAGTTAGAAATCATTCCACCAGGAACTTGATTTGTTAAAACCCTCGGGTCAACACCTGTAAATTCTGATTCAAATTGCCAATATTTTTTACGCACTTCTCGGAGATATTCGCTTATTGAATCAATTTTTGCAATATCAATATTAATTTCATAACCCATACTCTGAAGTGCAGCAATTATTGATTCTGTAGTTGGGTGACTGGCACCCTCAGAAAAGCTTGAATTACAAGTGTCAATAATTGTAGCACCTGCTTCTACAGCAGCAATTAGGTTTAAACTTGCAAGCCCTGCAGTTGCATGACTATGAACATGAATCGGAATATTTATATTCTTTGTTAATAATGAAACAAGCTCTTTTGTAGATTGAGGTGTAAGTAACCCCGCCATATCTTTTATAGCTAAGGTATCACTACCCATTGATTCTAATTTTTTTGCTATATCTAAAAAGTATTCGTTATTATGAACTGGCGATGTTGTATAACTTAAGGTTCCCTCAGCATGTTTTTTATATTTTTTAACTGCTTTAATAGATGTTTCAATATTTCTAATATCATTCATAGCATCAAAAATTCTGAAAACATCTACGCCATTTTCAACAGATTTTTTTACAAAAAGATCAACAACATCATCTGAATAATGTCGATAACCAAGAAGATTTTGACCTCTTAGCAACATTTGGATGCGGCTGTTAGGGAGTGCTTTTCGTAGTTTTTGCAACCGTTCCCATGGATCTTCTTTTAAATATCTTACACACGCATCAAAAGTAGCACCACCC
>OJBN01000496.1_pt1 | contig 10132 bp, 5 predicted proteins | sample 1590441 | NCBI WGS metagenome assembly OJBN01 (sample SAMN05416760, study PRJEB24817) | seawater metagenome | isolation source: Sea water | place: Canada:Atlantic | collected 2013-07 | reverse complement strand
CTACACTAGATCGCTCGTCGGCAGCGTCAGATGTGTATAAGAGACAGTTCCTGATGAGCGTGTGCTTGGTATGAGTATTCAAGGCGGCTATACGACAGATTTAACCGGGGAAACTGTTTTTGTCGATGCCCTTGAGGGCGACTTCGACCAAATGGGCTGGGATGACGGCGCTAGAAGTGCGGATCCTGCTTTGGCGGCAATCTCTGACATGTTGAATTCCGGTGAGGCGGTTGATAGCACCACCGGTCAGGTTTTTACCTTGGACGACGCCACCGCGGGAGAATTGCGACGCGCAGGCGCCCTGTTGATGAAAGACGGTTTTGATCCCAGCTTTGAATCAGCGGCACCCAGCGGAAAGATGGGCCTCAACTTTGGCGATCTGTTTCTTCTCGATGCCTCTGAAGTGGGGGTTTATGCCGCCATGAACTACTCCAACGACTGGAGTAAGCGCGACGATGGGGAACGCTACACCTACGAATCACAGGGTGAGGTTGCAGACAACTTTCTCTATCGGCAATACACCAACACCGTACAGTTCAATGGGTTTTTGTCAGTGGGTTGGAACGTCGGTGATCACACGTTTGAGTGGAACACCGTGGCCTCTCGTGTCACCGAAAGCCAGTTAGAGCGATCGGTAGGTCAGGAGGGCGATGAGTTTCAGGCATTGCTTCGGCAAACCATTCAGTGGGAAGAGCGGCAGTACCTGTCGACACAACTCGCAGGATCGCACTTTTTAAACGATCTGGGTTCTGTTTCCTTGGAGTGGCAGGCGACTGTAAGTCAGGCCGATCGCTACGCCCCTGATCGCCGGGAATACGACTTTTCGGCCACGTCTAGCGCGACCGATCCAGAGGCATTGAAGTCGCAATACGACTTCCAGCAACCCAATGATCAGCAGTCAGAATTGTTTAACGGTTTTATTTTGGAGCCGGGCACGATCGTGCGCCGATATGACGATCTGGTTGACGACAATATCGACGTTTCGGCACAACTTGGCTGGGACGTGTTCGACGCCGGAGAGAGCTTCGGCAAACTTTCAACGGGTATTCAGCTTATTTTTCGGGAGCGTACTTCAGAGAGCGCGACGTACGGTTTTAACGTTAATCAAGTGCGTGATGACTTGCTCCGCACCAGCAATCTGCTGGTTTCCGATGTGGTTTATAGCTGTGACAGCACGTCGTCTAGCGTCCAATGTGGATCCGCTACAGAAGGTGGTATTTCCAACGACCCTAATTCTGGTTTGGTGTTTGTTGATAAAACCCTCGCTTCAGATAGCTATGACGCTGAATTGGAGTACAACAGCGCGTTTGTCATGTATGACCACACCTTCAACGCGTCCTGGCAGGTGGTTGTGGGTGGCCGTTACGAAACTTACAAGCAGACGACAGATACGTTCTCACTACAGGGGAGTGGAGGTGCCGTTCAATCACTAATTGATGAGGACAGCTTTTTACCCAGCCTTGGCGTCAACTGGTTCGTGACCGAGTCGCAGCAAGTCCGTTTTGCACTTTCACAAACCGTAGCGCGGCCAGACTTTAAGGAGGCCGCTAACGCGACCTTTTACGACAACGAATTCAATGTTCGTGTTCGTGGCAATCCATTCCTGGAAATTTCCGACATTCTCAACGCAGACTTACGATGGGAATGGTACCTGTCGGAGATGGACAGCTTATCGGTTGCCTTGTTCTACAAAGACATGGACAAGCCGATTGAGCGGGTGGTGCAGGCGGCATCGGGTTCAGCCGGTAATTCACGAACATTTCAAAATTCCGATAGCGGAGAGCTGTTCGGTGTTGAGGTCGATGGTAGGTTTGAGTTTCCCTTGGGTGACGGCTATGACCAGAGTCTATTTGTGGCTTTCAACGGCGCCTATATCGAATCTGAAGTCAGCGCTGCGAATCAGGAAGCTCGTGCCCTTCAGGGTCAGCCCGAGTACACCGCCAACCTTATCTTTGGTTTTGACAGCATAAGCGCGGGACATCAATTGACGCTGCTGTTGAATCAAAACGGTAAATCAATCGCCGATGTCGGCGTATCCGGACAACCCGATGTGTTTCTTGAGCCCAGGCTAGATCTCAATATGGTCTACCGGTTCAACATGTCCGACTCCCTCACGTTGAAGGCAAAGCTAGAAAACCTTCTGGATGAGGAAGTGAAGTACAGCCAAGGCGGGCAGGTGTTCCAAGTCTACCGTCGGGGTTCTTCTGTTCAGCTGGGTTTTGACTGGCAGTTTTAAGCCCATCACATTGACTCTCACAGAGATGAAAAAATTATGACGCGAAGTATCAAGCTACACCTTATTAGTGCGGTTTTGGTGACATTACTTGCTGCGTGCTCCGACGGCGACAACACCACCATCAACATTGAGGCACCACCGAGCAATGGTGGCGGTGACTCGGGCGGCGGTGACTCGGGCGGCGGCGACTCGGGGGGCGAAACCCCAATGTCCTGTCCTGAAGGGACGTCTGAAGTCAGCGAGGGGCTGTGTGAATTGCCCGCTACCATCTCGACAGACATGACGCTGTCGGCAGGGGTTCAGTATTTGATGACGGATCGCGTGACCGTGGGTAACGGTAATGGTCAGTTGGAAAGTAACGGTGATGGCTCTTTGGCAGATGGCGCAGATGTTCAATCGGTGACATTGACGATTGAGGCCGGTGTTGAGGTTTTAGGAAAGTCGGGCACATTTGCCAATTTACTCGTGACCCGGGGTAGCAAAATTCTGGCAGCGGGTACCGCAGACGCGCCGATTATCTTTAGCTCCGACGATGAGGGCTATGACGGCTCCGGCGAATGGGGCGGTCTGATCATTCATGGCTATGCGCCGCACAATGAATGCGCGGAGGGGGGCAGTTACTGCGACATCGATGCTGAGGGCGAGTCGGGGTTTGCGGGTGGCTACGATCCGGCTGATAGCAGTGGTGTCCTGCGGTATGTGGTCGTTGCCGAGGGCGGTTATGAATTTTCTACCGGCAATGAGATCAACGGCATCTCGCTCGTTGGCGTGGGCCGGGGCACAGAAATGGACTACGTTCAGGTGCATGGCAACTCAGACGACGGTATCGAGTTTTATGGCGGTACCGTCAATCTGAAGCACGGTGTTTTCACCAACAACAACGATGACTCGGTTGATTGGGACGAGGGATATCAGGGCAACTTGCAGTACATTATTGTTAAGCAAGGTGCGTCCAAGGGAGAGGCCTTTGAGATGGATACCGAGGGGTCTTCCGATGGATTTCTCTCTAAGCCAACCCTTGCAAACGTGACGGTAGTGGCTGAAAAGGTAGCCGACCGAGCCGACTACAGCCTAAACTTTAAGAAGCGCTCGGGTGGTTTTTTCCACAACACGATCGTCACTGTGTCGCCTGATTCTGAAACCGCTCTGACCACCTGCGTCAATGTTGACGGCTCGGGTTCACAGGCGCTGGTGGGTGAGGCGCTGGTTCTGAACAACTGGATTCAGGATTGTGCCTCGGGATCTGGCGATCGCGGCACCCTGGCAAACGTAGCGGGTTTGGATAACGGCACCATTGCGGCAGTAGCGGCACAGCTCGATGATAATTTCGCTTCTCAGGCATCTGCGGCGGTATTGTCCAACACGATCGATTGGGCGGCGGTTAACAGTGCCTACCCGGAATCGGTGGCAGACGCAGACTACCTGGATGCAACGGACTTTATTGGTGCGGTCAACCCCGATGGCAGCGATGTCTGGTGGGCTAACTGGACTATCGCAGGCAGCGTTGGTAATCCTAGCCTGCCCGAGGCCTCCTGTCCTTCAGGTACGGATGAACTGGAAGACGGTCTATGCCTGCTGCCCCCCACTGTCTCGTCTGACCTGACGTTGACTGCGGGTGTGGACTACCTCATGGAAGGCCGGGTTACCGTCGGTAATGGTAATGGCCAACTAGAGACCAATGGCGATGGGACGCTGGCCGATGGGTCTTCAGTCCGCAACGTTACTTTGACTATTGAGCCAGGGGTAAAAGTGCTGGGCAAAACCGGTACCTTTGCTAACTTGGTGATCACCCGCGGCAGTAAGCTTATGGCGATGGGTACGCAATCGGCACCCATCGTATTCTCCTCCGATGATGAAGGCCTTGACGGATCCGGTGAATGGGGTGGGCTAATCATGCACGGCTATGCACTACACAACGAGTGTAGTGAGGGTGGCAGCTATTGCGATATCGACTCCGAGGGAGAATCAGGCTTCGCGGGTGGCTATGACCCGAACGACAGCAGCGGTGTACTGCGCTACGTGGTAGTCGCTGAAGGTGGCTACGAATTCTCTACCGGTAATGAAATCAATGGTATCTCTCTGGTAGCCGTGGGTAACGGTACGGAGATGGATTACATTCAGGTGCATGGCAACTCTGACGATGGCATTGAGTTTTATGGTGGCAACGTCAACGTTAAGCACGGCGTCTTCACCAATAACAATGACGATTCAGTGGATTGGGATGAGGGTTATCAGGGCAACCTTCAGTACATTATTGTCAAGCAAGGCGCTTCAAAAGGTGAAGCCTTTGAAATGGATACCGAGGGTTCGTCAGAGGGCTTTTTGTCAAAGCCAACACTGGCCAATGTCACGGTGATCAACGACAAGGTGGCTGATCGCGCAACCTATAGCCTGAACTTTAAAAAGCGCTCGGGCGGCTTCTTCCACAACACCGTAGTGACTGTTGCTGATACCTCTGAGACAGCCGTCGATACCTGTATTAATGTCAACGGCTCCGGTTCTGAAGCACTGGTTGGTACTGCACTGGTTCTTAACAACTGGATTCAGGACTGCGGGCAGGGCGAAGGGGTGCACGGCACACTGTCAGGATCCAATGCGAGCTTCGATACCACAACCGTGGTCGAGACCGATGCGGCGCTCGATGCGCTGCTCAGCTCGCAAGCTCCCGAAGCGGTGGGTCTAGACCCTCTGGACTGGGATGCGATTAATGGCGCTTATGCCGAGTCGGTTGCCGATGGTACTTACTTGGATTCCACGGATTACATTGGCGCAGTTAATCCTGACGGGTCTGACCCCTGGTGGGCAGGCTGGACTGTACCGGGCTCACTATGAGCCTGGTCGCGAGTGTCGCTGGGCCTCATAACACGGTTTTTGCAAAGACCCATGCTGAGCATGGGTCGTCAATAGGAACACGTTAAACCGGTTGATGATGGCCCTTGTTGCCAACGTTAGCTTAATAAACGAAGACTTATGACTATGAAAAAAATCTTGGTTGTCGATGATGAATCTGACCTCAGAGATATGCTGAGGTTTGCCTTGGAGACCGAGGGATTTGAATGCTTGGAAGCCGGTGATATTCAACAGGCTTACTGGCTGATCACTGATCAAAATCCCGATTTGGTTTTGCTCGATTGGATGCTGCCCGGTGGTAGTGGCATTGAATTACTGACTCGGCTGAAGAAAGAGGAAGCGACGCAGTCCTTACCCGTCATTATGGTCACCGCCAAAGCTCATGAACAGGACGTCGTTCAGGGGCTAGATATGGGCGCCAACGATTACCTTACCAAGCCCTTTTCATTAAAAGAGCTTCTCGCGCGAATCCGCACGCTTTTTCGACACGCTGACAATGCAGATGATGAGCATGAACTGCGTGTTGGAGATTTAGTACTTGAGCCCGATAACCGTCGTGTCACCTTGGGCTCTCAGGTTCTCATGTTAGGACCTACGGAATTTAAACTACTGCAATTTTTTATGACGCATCCAGAGCGAGCTCATTCTCGCGAACAGATACTCCAACGCATTTGGGGCAATAACGCCTGTGTGGATGCGCGTACGGTTGACGTGAGTATTCGCCGTCTTCGGAAAACGCTGCAGAACGCCCATCCTGTGTACAGTGAACTCATTCAAACCGTTCGTGGGACTGGCTATCGATTTTCCCCCAGAGATTTAGTCGCGGCTTAAAGCTGTAATCCAGAGTTTCTATTTAGGGCTTGCGGCGGGCATGGTGCATATCAGGCCGCCAGTAAGGCATACTCGGGCGCACAGTGGTGTTCATGCCATTAAGCCGAGGGCGGGATAATAGAAACTTGATATGAAGGCCGATCGAAAAACAGAGATCTTGCGCGCGGCAATAGAACTCATTGCCGACGAGGGCTACAGCAGCCTCAGCATGCGGGCTTTGGCCCGGGCAAGTGGTTTGAAGTTGGGTGCACTGCAGTATCACTTCCGAACTTGGGATGCGCTGTTGATCGCCTTGGTCGATTATATTGGGGCTGAAATTATTGTTGCACTTGATACTGAAGGAGGATTTAGTGCCCAGCCCTCGGTCACGCACCTGATTGAGTTTATGCTGGATGAGCATGTGGGCACGTCAGATAAGTTATTCAATGACCGGCTTTGGGTACAGCTGTGGGCCATGGAGCAGGTAGAGCCGTTGGTCTCAGACTTATTGGAGGAGCTTTACGCGAATTTTCTGGCTATTTTAGAGGCTATGTTGGCGGCAAATGGGGCTGTTAATCCGCGCGCAGAAGCCCTCATGCTTTTAAGCATGGTAGAGGGGGAGTCTCTCTTCATGGGCTCCGGTCGACGCTGGGAAAAAGATCGAGCTGCGGTAAGAAGCACCATACTGAGCTTCGTAGAGGAGCGTTATGGTGGCGCTTAATCAGACGCGTTTTTACTGACCCACGCAGGCAGCGCACTCCTTTGGCGGTGTCTCGTGTCGCCTGACATTTGTTGCCCAACATGAGTGGCCCATGGATTTAGATTATCCTCGACTGTACGAAAGGCGCTATTGAAAACCTCGCGTCCATAAGCGCCACTGCTGTGAGTTTACGCTGAGCCTACGAACCCTGAGTAACCTGTTCGACTTACTTCGCGGCACGCTGTCGCGCCTCCCACCGTCACCGGCACGGGCCTTGTTTGTTTTGCGCTCCCTGCAAGGATGTAAAGCTCTAAGAGAGGTTGCCGTGCACGCTAGCGCTTCGCTCCAACGCTATGCGGGCATCAAGGGGAGGTTGAAGCGCGGATTAGCGAAATTTGGCGATCATTGCGTTCATGAGCTCAGCTGAAGCACCCCAACCGTGGGATTCTCCATTGCCGTCGGCTCGGGGCCATGTCGAATATAGGGTAATCACAAGATCGGCCTCGGGCACCACCCGTACAAACTGGCCGTGAATGCCATAGCCACTGACGTCCCCGCCTGAATTTCCCTCGCCCCACCAAAATGAACGGTAGGATGGCGTGTCGCCTTCGGGCGCAGGGTAGGGCCAGTTGGGATCACCTTGCTGTTCCAATATGTCCTGAATAAAGGGTTCGGGAATGACTTCTTTGCCCAGTGCCTTACCGTCGTTCAAAACCAGGAGCCCCAAACGAGTGAGATCACGCAGCGTCGAGCTCATACCATGATCGGCCAAAACAAAACCGCCCGTGTCCACGGTGATGTTGGCATCGAATTCTGCCCCCATGGGCTGCCAGATATGCTCAGAGATGAGCTCAGCCAACGGCTGCCCTGTTGCCGCTTCAAGCACCCAGCCAATGACGTTCGTTGAGCCCGACCGGTAGCTAAACTTTCCCAGCTTGGACGCATCCCGCCCAACGGTTGGAAGAAATTCATAAAGGCTTGTGGGTCCGTCTTCTGGGCAGTAGTCGGCATCTGTCCAGCCGATAGCGCAGTCTTGAAGTCTGAACGTTGTGGTGAAATCCGGATAATCTTCGCTGTAGTCAGACCCGTCGCGCATGTCGAGTACAGTTTGCAGCGAGTCGGGGGCATAGCCGCTTTCGGCGAGGGCAGGCACATAATGAGATACCGGCTTACTGAGGTCGATGACCCCCTCAGCTGCCAACTTTCCCGCAACGAGTGCGACAACAGATTTAGACACAGAATTCATCAAGTGTGGCAGTTCGGGCTTGAGGCTGCCGTAGTACTGCTCGAACACAATGTCGCCGTCTTTGAGAATCAGCAGGCCATCGATGTACTGTTGCTCGGCGATGTTATCGATCGACTGTTGCCGACCCTGAAATTCAACGGAAAAATCCGTAACGAAGTCAGCACTCTTTTTCAGCACCAGGAACTGAGTGGGATCACGAGGAATATTCACCGTAGGAATCACTTCGCGCATGTGGCTGAAGGCCCAGCGGTTAACAGGCCCGAATTGAAAGGATTCAAGGGTCAGTTTTTCGGGTCGACCACTTTCCTCGGCAACCGAAATCGATGGGCCGAGGAGCAATACCGTCAAGACTAGCCCCGTGACAAACCTGTTATCGGTGTTCACTCCCATGCGCTCGCTCCTTGGCAGATGAGATGGCAATGTAAACCCGCCGTTTTAGCATTGGCTAGCCCGCTGACTCAAACAGTCTGTTCCTCAACCGCTCGCCAGGCAGCATCGAAGGCCAGGTTCATCAGCGCAGTCGCCTCGGAGTCGGTGTTGGCAATAGAGATGCGACCAAACTGGGCACGCCCAATCTCATGGGGTGCCTGGCCTTCCTCCCATTTGGGGTCATACAGACTCAAGTACGCGTAAGCATACCCGTGTGGGATTCGATTGACGGTAATCGCCTGAATATCAGTCTCATGGTTGAAGCCGTGTTTACCCAGCAGCGATTGCAATTGTTGGCGTATTTGCTGCTCGTAGTCGTCAAAGGGGGTGCTATAGATGGTGTGACGCGCCATGCGCAGTTGATCGCGACACGATGCAGGTTGTTCAGGTCCGGTCATGGGCGAACGCATCATGAACACGACCATGGGATCATCTGGCCCGCGGGGAGGCTCATAGCCGCCCACCGCGACGGCAGGTGATGTGCTCACCCACTGAAAGGGGTCATAGGGGCACTGAAACAAGGTGGCGCCTAGTTTTGAGTAGGCTTGACCATTCTTCAGTTGCACATTGGCATAGACGAAGGGGGTTTTGACCCCGTAGCTGAGCCCCTCTTTTTGATCTTCGGGCATTTCCGGGCACAAGTGGGGGATGAGTGCGTTGTAGCAGGCCAACACGCAGTGGTCAGCGGTGACTCGCTGGGCCTTGCCCTGCTGCACGTAATCCACCTCAACTTGATTGTTGTTGTTTTCGCGTACCCCGACCGCCGTGCTATTGAGGCGCAGCCTTGTGGCATGGTTTTCTTGGTCTAGAGCGCTGTAATCAAAGCGCGCAATCGCCACATCTTGCGTGCCCTGCATACCCGGGGCCACGGCGGGAATCAGCTTTTGTACCAGTAAGCGCGCGACAGACGCATTGCCGTCGGGAAACATTGTGACACTGAGTAGGCTATCTAGCGCGAGCTCCGCCAACTTGGCCGTGGCCTTGCCCACCCAGCCCATTGACTTGATGCCCGCGCAGCCCGAGGTAATACCCTCGAGTACCGTTAGGTTCCATCCCGAGACGCCGGCGAGGTTGATAACGATGGCATTTAGAATCGGCAGGGTAGACTCGGCCAGGCCGACCTTATCCACCAAGTAGCGATTGTAACTGGTGGTATTAATGTATTCCCATTTCTCGCTGAGGGAGAAGTCGTCCAGAAAGTCTTGGTGCCCGGCGAATAAGTCGATCAGCTTGTCTTGCTCTGTCGTGGGCAGGGGCAACGCGCGCACAGATTTCTCGTAGTCCTTGCCACCAAACATAGCGGCTAGCCAGTTTCCACCAACGGTGACATGGCCGTTTGCTCCGGGCATGGCAATACCATTTTCTGCCTCCATTTTGCCCGCGAGGAACACATCGTCTGGTGTTTGTTGGTTCATGAACTCGATGAAATTGTCATCAATGCCAATGCCTGCCATCAGCTCGCGTGCGGCATCGCTGTAACCGCTTAGTGCTTCTATATTTTGCGCACCGCCGAGGCTTAGCATCATTCGCCCATCTTGGTGGAACTCATTGCGCTTGGCGTGACCGCCAAAGTCATCGTGATTGTCCAGTATCAGAATGCGCGCATCGGCACCCATTTTTTGTTGGTAGTAGCGTGCCGCTGCCAGCCCGCTCATGCCTGCGCCGACCACGATCAGGTCATAGTGCTCATCGAGTGCTTCATAGTGTTTGGGTTTGTTGCCCCGCCAAGCTAACTCGTGGGCCACTTCGAAAGAGCCTTCGTGGCTACCTCGCATACCTGTCTGTGTGGGGGGGTAATACGCAGAGGGGTCCTGTCTCTTATACACATCTCCGAGCCCACGAGACCAGAGAGGATCTCGTA
>OJBN01000495.1_pt1 | contig 10151 bp, 10 predicted proteins | sample 1590441 | NCBI WGS metagenome assembly OJBN01 (sample SAMN05416760, study PRJEB24817) | seawater metagenome | isolation source: Sea water | place: Canada:Atlantic | collected 2013-07 | reverse complement strand
CGAGATCCTCTCTGGTCTCGTGGGCTCGGAGATGTGTATAAGAGACAGCAGCAAAACCCGTCATTCTGGCCTGACTGGTCAACGGATTGGACAGGTGGTTGGATAGATAGCTGGTCATTTTCTGGCATGTTTAACCATGTAACTGAGATGTTAAGCCTTCGCCGCATTGATGAGGCACCTTCCTCATGATGCGCAAACTTATTCTTTTTATTGTCTGGGGCGTTGTTGTTGCGTTTGGCGTCAACTGGCTCTCTCAGCAAACTGGAAAGGCCAGCATTGAATGGCTCGGCTGGCAGATAGACGTATCAACCAGCCTTCTTGTCAGCCTTTTGGTTGGCGGTGTTATTTGTCTGTTTATGCTGCAGCGGCTTGTAAAAGGCTTTATTAGCTGGCCAAGCTGGATGTCGGCAAACTGGAGAGCGCGCCGTAAGATAGGCGGAGAACGCGCCCTTGGTCTTGGGATGGTTGCCTTTGCTGCGGGCGATTTTAAAGCTGCTCGGAAACAGGCCCGAAACGCTGAAAAGCTGTTAGGTGCAGGGATGCTCCCAGACTTATTATCTGCGCAGGCAGCCCACGCATCAGGTGATAGCCGTGCCGCCTTGCGATATTTTACAGCCCTGTCGAAGCAAAAAGATACAGCCTATTTTGGACAGATTGGGTTGATGCGCCTGACCCATGAAAAAGGCCAGTCTGCCGAGAGTATCAAGAATGCCCGCGCAGCCCTGGCATTAAATCCTGATTCTGCGCCCGCCGCCGCCTTGCTCCTGGCGCATGATTTGACGCGCCAGAATTGGGTTGGCGCTTATGATAAAGTTGGCTTGCTTGCTGGCCATAACCAAGATGGCCTTGGACCGGCAGACACCTCTCTGCTCGCGGCTCATATCTGTTTAATGATTGCTGACCAGAAAGAAAAAGCGGCAGACCGTCATGACTGGCTTACCCGCGCCGCTGGCTTTAGTGAGCGTCTTACCGCACCGGCTTTGCGCCGCGCTGATGATGAACACAGAGCAGGCAAAACACGGCAGGCAATCAAAACAATTGAAACAGCTTTTAGAGCTCTGCCGCATTCTGACTACCTTGAGGCTCTCTCAAACCTAACAGATGACAATGAAGGTCAGTTTGTTTCGCGCATTGGAAAGCTCGCAGTGGCAAGTAAAAATACTGATAAAGGTTATTTAATGATGGCTCAGGCGGCGCTGGATAAGCGGATTTGGGCATCAGCTTCAGCAGCGCTTGAGAAAATCTCTCCTACAGCGCGAACCAATCAATTCTTTTTAATGACGGCTCGGTTGGCAGAAATGAGACGCGTCGAGGGTGAAAGTTTTGCTGTAGAGCGTGATAATGCCTTACGGCAGGCGGCAATTGCACCGCGTGGCCCTGTCTGGTTGTGCGAGAGTTGCGGAGCGTCTGATGAGCAGTGGCAGGTCACATGCGGCTCTTGTGATACCTTTGGACAGGTGGGATGGGGCGTATCAAACGATAGGCAAAACCTTATCTCAGCGTAGTGATTCTCTGAAATTATTATGCTTAGGTTCTAAAATTTCCATAAAAATAGCCCTAAAAGGGCAGGGAATGGCGGATTCTGTTAATTTTATGTGACGCAGGAGCTAGGTTTGTTAAAGTCATAAACAATAGTGTGAAGAATAACGCGCTTGATGCTTTAGGAGCATGCAAGCATAGGAGTTTAACAAAATGAAAAAATTGATGACTGCAGCAGCAGCTGCAACAATGCTGGTCATGCCGGCACTTGCCGATGAAGCAAAAATTGGCATTATTCTTGGGTATACTGGACCAATTGAATCCCTTACCCCTGATATGGCTGCAGGTGCTGAACTTGCCATTTCAGAAGTGAATGCAGCAGGTAATTTTATGAATGGCATGAAAGTGACGTCGGTACGTGCTGACTCAACTTGTATTGATTCAGCAGCTGCTACTGCAGCAGCTGAACGTCTTGTCACTGCTGACAAGGTCAATGCCATGGTCGGCGCTGACTGTTCGGGCGTTACAACCGCTATCCTCTCGCAGGTTGCCCTAGCGAATGGTATTGTAATGGTATCGCCGTCTGCAACATCACCAGCTCTATCAACAATCGAAGATAATGATTTGTTCTTCCGCACAGCGCCTTCGGATGCCCGTCAAGGTGAGGTTGTTGCAGAAATCTTGATGGATAAAGGCTATAAGACAGCCGCAATGACTTACACAAATAATGATTATGGTAAGGGTCTTGCTGATAGTATTATTGCCAATTTTGAAGCAGCTGGCGGTAAGATTACAATCTCAGCAGCTCACGAAGATGGCAAAGGTGATTACGGCGCAGAAGTTGCAGCTCTTGCGCAGGCAGGTGGCGATATTCTCATTGTTGCGGGCTACCTTGACCAAGGCGGTAAAGGCATTATCCAGTCATCTCTTGATGCAGGCGCATTTGATATGTTCTACATGCCTGATGGCATGATTGGTGATGCCCTACCAGCGGCAATTGGACCAGACCTAAATGGCTCAATCGGGGATGTCCCTGGAACAGATAGTCCTGGGTCAGCAAAGTTTGCAGATATGGCCAAAGCAAATGGATTTACTGCTGGTCCATTTGCTCCAGAGAGCTATGATGGAGCTGCTTTGATCTTGCTAGCTATGCAATCAGCAAAATCAACTGACAGCCAAGTGTTCAAATCACATGTAATGGATATTGCAAACGCGCCAGGCGAGAAAATTTTTCCAGGCGAACTTGCGAAGGGGATGAAATACCTTCGTCAGGGTTTAGCAATCGATTACGTTGGTGCGTCAGCGGTAGAATTAGTTGGCCCTGGAGAGTCCGCAGGAAGTTATGCTGAAATTCTTGTTGAAGGTGGCAAGAACGTAACGGTTGGCTATCGCTAGGGTTAACATCAAATATGACAGGGCCCGGATAGCTTTTCCGGGCCTTTTTCATACCAGATGAATATTTATCCCAAGAACATCCATTATGGTTGTTCTCGTGAAAAGGGCTGGGTTAGCAGGGTGCGAACAAGATGATTACTATTTCCGGTGTAAATAAACATTTTGGCGGGATTCATGCTGTTCGTGATGCAACCCTGCAGATCGAAACCGGGTCTATCACTGGTCTTATCGGCCCAAACGGTGCTGGCAAGACAACATTATTCAATGTTATTGCCGGCTTGTATAAACCAGATAGTGGCACAGTCCAGCTTGATGGTCAGGATATTACAGGGCTTGCGCCGCATGAGTTATTTGCGCGCGGTCTGCTGCGTACCTTTCAGATTGCGCATGAATTTTCATCGCTAACAGTGCGCGAAAATCTTATGATGGTGCCGCAAAATCAGTCAGGTGAACGTCTGATGGATGCGTGGCTCCAGCCAGCAAAAATCAGACAGGAAGAAGCAGCGCTGATTACCAAAGCAAATGAGGTCATATCGTTTCTGCAACTAGACCTTGTTGCAAATGAGCGCGCTGGCAATCTATCTGGTGGCCAGAAGAAGCTACTGGAACTTGGCAGAACGATGATGACGGATGCAAAGATTGTCTTTCTTGATGAAGTGGGTGCAGGGGTAAACCGGACGCTATTAAACCATATCGGTGATTCAATTTTGCGCCTCAATCGTGAGCAGGGATATACTTTTTGTATGATCGAACATGATATGGAATTTATTAGCCGGCTGTGTGACCCCGTAATTGTAATGGCCGAAGGCAGTGTTCTGGCGACAGGCAGCGCAGCTGAAATCCGAAATAATGATGATGTGATCGAAGCCTATCTTGGCACGGGTTTGAAAAACACTAAACGCGCATAACATGCCGCGCAGACAGTCAAATATAAGAGGGGCATAAGTAGGGTGAGCTTTCTAATCGGGGAAAATATGACAGGCGGTTATGGCAGTGTGGATATTCTGCATAGCTGTACGGTTGGCGTTGAACGCGGCGAAATCGCAGTTGTTGTTGGTCCGAACGGGGCTGGCAAATCAACAGCCATGAAAGCGATGTTCGGAATGTTGGCATTGCGTGGTGGCCGGGTCATCATGAAGGGGGAGGATATTACCGCCCTCAAGCCGCAGGAACGTGTCCTCAGAGGGATGGGGTTTGTCCCACAGACACAAAATGTATTCCCCTCTATGACCGTTGAAGAAAATCTGGAAATGGGCGCTTTTATCCGGCGCGATGATGTTGCTGAGACGATGGGGCAGGTGTTTGACCTTTTCCCTATCCTCAAAGATAAGCGGCATCAGCCTGCAGGTGAATTATCCGGCGGGCAGCGCCAGCAGGTGGCTGTTGGACGCGCCCTTATGACGCGCCCCGACGTGCTGATGCTTGACGAGCCGACAGCCGGTGTCTCACCCATTGTGATGGATGAGCTGTTTGACCGGATTATCGAAATTGCCCGCACAGGCATTGCTATTCTAATGGTTGAACAGAATGCCAAACAGGCCCTTGCGATAGCTGACAAAGGCTATGTGCTCGTACAAGGGGAAAATCGTTATACAGATACAGGTGAGGCGTTGTTGGAGAATCCAGATGTCCGCCGCGCATTTTTGGGAGGGTAGGAGATGATGGATATCCTCAATGCATTAACCGTTATTGGTAATTTTGTGCTTATTCCTGGCCTTGCCTATGGCAGTCAGCTAGCGCTTGGGGCGCTTGGGGTAACATTGGTTTACTCAGTGCTACGATTTTCTAATTTTGCCCATGGAGAGATGATGTCTTTCGGGGCAATGCTATCTGTGTTGGTAACGTTCTGGTTGCAGAGTGCAGGCATTGGCTTAGGTTTCTTGCCCACCGCCCTGATTGCCCTTCCTGTATCTATTCTGGGAACGATTCTATTATGTCTACTGATTGACCGTCTGGTGTATCGGTATTACCGGCAGACAAGAGCGCCTAATGTTACCTATCTGATTGTATCGATTGGGGTAATGTTTACCATTGGCGGCCTTGTGCGTTTCATTATTGGACCATCTGATAGAATCTTTACTGATGGTAGCCGGTTTATCATCAAGGCGCGCAGCTTCAAAGAAATGACCGGCCTTAATGAGGGCCTTGCCATTAAGATGACGCAAGGCGTAACGCTCGCAACAGCAATTGTGATTGTGATTGCCGTGTTCTGGTTCTTGAATAAGACGCGAACGGGTAAATCCATGCGGGCTTATTCTGATAATGAAGATCTAGCGCTGCTATCGGGAATTAATCCTGAGCGTGTTGTGATGATAACATGGGTTATTGCTGCTGCGCTTGCCGCCATAGCCGGCACGCTTTACGGGCTTGATAAAAGTTTTAAACCCTTTACCTTCCTGCAGCTTCTTCTGCCAATTTTTGCAGCAGCTATTGTAGGCGGTGTTGGCAGTCCGGTTGGGGCTATTGCCGGTGGGTTTGTGATTGCCTTCTCTGAATTATTTATCACCTTTGCTTACAAAAAAGTGCTGACATATCTTCTGCCAGAAAGTCTGGCACCAGAAAGCTTGATGCAGCTGCTCTCAACAGAATATAAAATTGCGCTCTCATTTGTCATTCTGGTGATTGTATTGCTGATCAGGCCAACTGGTCTGTTTAGCGGAAAGACATTATGATGGAACAGTATAGAACACCTCTTATGTTTGCCATGATGGCAGCGTTGCTTGCGATTGTCGGTATTTTCCAGAGCTGGAATGTGGCTCTTACGATTGTCAATTTATGCCTGATTTCATCCATTATGACGCTGGGTGTAAACATCCAGTGGGGATATGCTGGTCTGGTGAATTTTGGCATGATGGGGTTTACCGCTCTTGGCGGTCTAGCAGCTGTTCTGATCGCCATGCCGCCTGTTCCTGAAGCCTGGGCAGCAGGCGGAAGCGGCGTGATGGCAGGGCTTGTGATTATCATTGCTACTGCCATTGTCAGCCTGCTGATTTGGAAACAGCTTAAAGGTCGCGGCGCCAAACGTTACTGGTTAACAGCCCTGAGCATTGTTATTGGTGTTGTGATTATGCGGCTGGTTGCTGACCCGTCGATTGCCGCAATTGAATCGGTTGAATCAGCCAGGACAGGGTATCTGGGCGGGTTCGGCCTGCCGGTTACGCTCTCATGGATTGCCGGCGGGTTTGTTGCAGCGGGGGCGGCATTTGTTATTGGTCGTATTTCGCTTGGCCTGCGGTCTGATTATCTAGCTATTGCAACGCTCGGTATTTCAGAAATTGTGATTTATGTGCTGAAAAATGAAGACTGGCTTGCGCGCGGCGTAAAAAATATTAATGGTTTGCCGCGCCCTGTGCCCTACGAAATTGAGCTGCAGGCATCGCAGTGGGTAGTCCAGCTTGCTGATATGCTGGGCGCGTCTGTTGTTGATGTATCAACAATTACGGTGAAGCTCTCTTATGCTGGTCTGTTTACCATTGTGTTGTTGATATTTCTGTGGCTTTCCGAAGTCGCATTACGCTCCCCATGGGGCCGGATGATGCGGGCTATCCGTGATAATGAAGTTGCGGCCAATGCGATGGGCAAACACGTTACTGCCCGCCATTTGCAGGTGTTTATTTTAGGCTCTGCCATGGTTGGTGTTGCTGGTGCAATGCTGACAACATTAGATGGGCAATTTACCCCGGCATCTTATCAGCCACTGCGCTTTACCTTCCTTATCTGGGTTATGGTGATTGTTGGTGGGTCAGGGAATAATTTTGGCTCTGTGCTGGGTGGCTTTATTGTCTGGTTTTTCTGGATTGAGTCAGAGCCGCTTGGCCTTTGGTTTATCTCCACAATTACAGCAGGCCTTGCTGATGGCAGCGCTTTGAAAACGCAGCTGGTTGAAAATGCAGCGCATATGCGTCTTATGACGATGGGGATTATCCTGCTTGTTATGTTGCGATTTGCGCCGCAAGGTCTCTTGCCGGAACAAAAACGATAACGACAAAAACTCACCATAGAATAAAGGGTGAAATAATGACAAAAATTGGATTTATTGGTCTGGGTAATGTGGGCGCAAAACTGTCAGGGTCGTTGTTGCGGAACGGTACGGATTTGATGGTGCGCGATCTTGATAAGGGTGCCGCCGCGCCTCTTCTGGCAGCAGGTGCTGTCTGGGCTGATAGCCCGAAACAGATGGCAGAGTTGTGCGATATCATTATCACCTGCCTGCCGTCACCGACGATTAGTGCTGCTGTTCTTGAGGCAGAAGACGGCCTGTTAGCAGGCTTTGGTCCGGGAAAAATCTGGGCAGAGATGAGCACCACCGACGAGACAGAAATACACCGGCTTGCTGCCCTGATTGCCAAGACAGGGGGGCGGTCTGTTGATTGTCCTGTGTCTGGTGGATGTCATCGCGCGGCAACAGGTAATATTTCTATTTTTGCTGGGTGCGACAGGGACGTTTTCGATAATATGCTGCCACATCTTACCAAGATGGGGCGGCGTATTTTGCATACAGGTCCGCTCGGCTCGGCAACAGTTTTGAAAGTTGTGACTAATTATCTGGCAACAGCAAATCTTGTCTCTGTATCAGAAGCATTATCGACCTGTGCTGCTGCGGGTATGGATTTAAAAACAAGTTATGAAGCTATCAAGATTTCATCCGGCACCTCATTTGTTCATGAAACTGAAAGTCAGGTCATTCTGAATGGTAGCCGTGATATTTCTTTTACGATGGATCTGGTGCTGAAAGATGTCAGTCTGTTTGCTGATGTTGCAAAACGAGCTGGCCTATCGCTGGAAGTGGCACCGTTGCTTGTAGAAATTTTCAAAGACGGTATTACCCGTTATGGCGAGCGGGAATTTTCCCCAAACATCATCCGCCGTATCGAAGAGCCTGCCGGACTGAATATAAGGGCTGATGGATTTCCAGCAGATATTGAAGATGATGAGCCTGAAGAGCCGGGCTATGAGGTCATTCTTTAACAAAAAAATTTCATTAGCTGTTTTGGCTAGAATGTGACGTTCAGGCCGGTAAATAACATGGTGTTTTTTTGTCCCTCCTGATTGCCCCAATTCCTGTGCCGCGATGCAGAGGCAAATATCGTTGCGTGCTGGTTAAGGGCGGCATGATAATCGAGTTGCAGCGTTTGATGCCGGCTCTTAACAGCAAAATCAAAGGTATCATCAATGTTACGATGTCTATCTGATGAGGTATAGCCTTTGATGGAATGCTGGGTCATCTGGCCTTTGGTTACCGCAAGCGGCATCTGGTAGGAAACAGAGAGTTTGTCGCCTGCCAGCATGGCATCGCCGCGGGATAGGCTGAAATGGTTGTGTGAGTAAAGCTGTCTTAAGAGAAGACAGCTCGTCATAAGCGCTCACAGAATGGCCCAGTTAATAAGTTTATTCTAATAAAAAGAGCAGAAAAAATGAATTAAGACCTTACCCAAGGCAGGCCGGCTGCAACCCAGCCCTCCGGATAGGCTTCCCATCCGCCTGTAATATTACAAGCACTCTCAAACCCTGCTTGCATGAGAAACTCACACGCTTTGGCAGAACGAATGCCGCTTTTGCACAGCACAAAAACAGGTGTATCCAGAGTAATTTTTTCAGAAACCTCACTCAGAAATTGTTGATTGAGGGTACCATCGCTTCGCAACAACTCAACAAATATAGCCTTTTTTCCAATGGCAGATAAATCAGGAATACCGTCCTTGTCCCATTCTGAGGTGGCACGACAATCGAGCAATATTGCTTTTTCATCCGTGGTGAGGATGTCATAGACTTCACGCGATAATGCTGCAGTGGCTGGTTCAAACATCTCGTCTTCCCCTTTCAACAAGGAACAGATAGCTTCACTTAAACGCTTAATACTTGTTGAAGTAAGGTTAGCAGGGCAGGATATTACCTGCAATGTTCGTGCGTTCACTTTATGTAAAAGTCCGATTTTGAAACGCTACCCATCATAGCTGCTGCCAGAAGGAGCCATAATATGTTTAGAGGTCTTACCGTCACGAAATCTGATGATGGCGTGGTGAGCGCGTCTATCGGTCAGTTGGATGATAGCTTTCTGCCCGAAGAGGGCGAGGTCACCATCAAAGTTCATTATGCAGGCCTGAATTATAAAGATGGGTTATGTCTGAATGGTCTGGGCGCGTTGATACGGGACTATCCACGTATTCCGGGTGTTGAATGTGCTGGTGAGGTTCTTGAAAGTCGTGATGATCGCTACAAGCCCGGCGATAAGGTTGTGATGACGGGGTGGCGGTTTGGCGAGACATGGCATGGCGGGGTTGCCGAAAAAGCCAAGGTAAAGGCTGACTGGCTTGTCCCGCTAGCCGATGGACTTAGCTTGCGCCAGTCGATGATTCTCGGCACAGCTGCCTTGACTGCTATTCTGGGTCTTCAGGCGCTTGAGAAATGTGGCATTACGAAGGATTCAGGTGAAGTCCTTGTAACCGGTGCTGCCGGCGGTGTGGGATCGTTAAGTGTTCTTCTTCTGGCGGCTCACGGTTATGAAGTTGCTGCTGTTTCAGGCCGGATTAAAGAGGCTGGCGCCTACTTAACAGCGCTTGGAGCGCAAACGCTTGTGCCACGCGCTGAGCTTGCTGAGCCAGCGAAAAAACCGCTGGAATCAGCCCGCTGGGCAGGATGTATTGATAATGTAGGCGGCCCGATGCTTGGCCGGATCATCGGCCAGTTAAAATATGGCGGTACGGTTGCCTCAATCGGAAATGCCGGCGGCAATGATTTACCTGCCAGCATTCTGCCGTTCTTGTTACGGGGCGTTAATGTGCTGGGAATTGATTCTGTGTTTCAGCCATACCAGTCATGTGTGAATGGCTGGAATCGTCTGGTAGCCGAATTTCCGCTGGATAGGCTTGAGGAAATGGCAACTGAGATCACACTTGATGAGCTTCCGGAAGCCGGAAAAAAGATTCTTGAGGGGCAGACGAAAGGGCGATGGATTATCGCTCTCTAGTCCTATTTTCTGATATCTGAAGGAAAGGGCTTAATCTGACGGGTTACAGAAAACCACCACGGCTAGATTAGGATGACTGAGCGGGTCGAACGGCGCCAATATGAGGCAGGTTGCGACCTTGCTGGGCATAATCAATGCCATATCCGATAACAAATTCATCGGGAATATCAAACCCTGTCCAATGGACATTAACATCAACCTCGCGGCGCGATGGTTTATTCAGCAATGCACAGACAGTCAGGCTGGCAGGCTGGCGGGTGGCAAGTATTTTCAAGACTTGGGATAATGTATGGCTGTCTCTTATACACAT
>OJBN01000491.1_pt1 | contig 10171 bp, 15 predicted proteins | sample 1590441 | NCBI WGS metagenome assembly OJBN01 (sample SAMN05416760, study PRJEB24817) | seawater metagenome | isolation source: Sea water | place: Canada:Atlantic | collected 2013-07 | reverse complement strand
GTTCCCTTGCGGCTCGAAAGAGGGGATGATCCGGATCGAAGCTGGCAAATATAGCATCGGTTTTGAAGGCCCTGAAGCTTGTGAGTCTGACGGCGAAGGTCCTGTCCGAGATATCACGCTCGATTGCTACTACTTAGACCAGACAGCCGTAAGTAATGCACAGTTCGCAGAATTTATAGAAGCCACAGGCTACGTTACAGAGTCAGAGATTTTCGGCTGGGCTCACGTATTTATTGGGCAACTTTCTAATTCAAAACAACGCAAGTTACGCGAGTCTAACACTGTAAGAGGACTCCAGTGGTGGTATGCGATTGAGGGTGCATATTGGCGTAAACCCGAAGGCCCTGGCAGTACAATCAAAAAGCGCATGGATCACCCCGTGGTTAGCGTATCGTGGAACGATGCCACTGCTTACGCGGTTTGGGCGGGTAAACGCTTACCGACCGAGGCCGAGTGGGAGGTCGCTGCGCGCGGCACCGACAACTCGCAAAATATGTATCCTTGGGGCAGGGAACTGGAACCAGGCGGCAAACACCGCTGTAATGTATGGCAGGGCGATTTTCCGAATAAGAATTCAGCGGCCGACGGCTATCAATGGACCGCTCCCGTGACGGCTTATCGCAAATACGATAATGGCTTTTATAATCTCGTTGGTAATGTCTGGGAGTGGTGCGCCGACAGCTTTCATGCTACCTGGCACGCCAAAGAGAGCGAGGCGACTCGGATGAATCCGAAAGGCCCCGCGAGTGGCGATAGTCGCGTGATGAAGGGCGGCTCTTTTCTCTGTCACGATAGCTATTGTAATCGCTACCGCCTTGGCGCGCGTACGGCTAATACGCCTGACTCTGCTGCAACCAATTTAGGCTTTCGTTGCGCAGGCGATGCGTGATGCCTGAACGATGCCCAGAGATAGAAGCTCTGACCCCATTTCGAAACACGGGCATCCTACCTTTAGCTAATGTTGCTTGTTTTTGGTCAACCTTCGATAGGCTTGAACCGATTCGGTCTGGGCGGCATAAGCGTCTCCTAGTCGAAAGGCGTGCTTGTAAACTCTTGTTTCGAGCCCGACTAGGTCATGCCATACTTGCACTTGCCCATCGCAATGCACTCCAGCGCCAATTCCGATGACTGGAATTTCCAGTGCCAGACTCACTTGCTGAGCGACCGCTTCGGGAACGAGTTCAAGAATGATCCCGACTGCGCCTGCTACTTCGAGTTGTTGACTCTCTTCGATCAGCTGATCGGCCGATTTACTGTCTTTCGCTTGTAGCGCCGGCTTTTCGATGAGTTGCGGTGTGAAGCCAAGGTGCGCCCAACCATCGACTTTGGAACTGGCCAGAGCTACAAATACTTCTGGCTTGAAACCTTCTACTTTGACTCCATCTACGCCGTCCTGATGGAGCTGTGACGCTGCGTCCATGACCATCCCTAGATCGTGAGATGCTGAGTAGGGGATGTCAGCGAGCAAGTAAGCACGCTCGATTCCACGTGCGACGGCACGCACATGGTGACGCATTTCCTCCAGACTTAGGTCATTCTGATGCGCGTAGCCGAGCACATTAGTCGCGAGGCTGTCTCCCACAAAGATCACATCGATTCCGCAGGCATCCTGAATCTTGGCAGTCGGATAGTCGTAGCAAGTCAGCATTGAGATGCCGATCCCGTCTTGTTTGAGTTGCTTGAATTTAGAAGCCTGATTCATGAAGAGAGGTATAGGCAGATTATTTTAGCTACGAATGGCAATTTTTATATCCACTAAAGCACGTGCTAGTTATAGAAATAATCTTGTGAATCACAATTTCAAAGCCGAACTTAATACCATGAACGACGGAGAGACCCACTTGCAGGAAATTAAAGACCGCGTGCTCGCTTTTGCCAAAGAGCGTGATTGGGAGCAATTTCACGCGCCCAAAAATCTTTCGATGGCGATTGCGGCTGAGGCGGCGGAGCTAATGGAACACTTTCTTTGGCAGAGCCCGGAGGCATCTCGCAGTGATATGGAAGATGAGAACTTGCGCGCGAAAGTCGAAGAAGAGCTGGCTGATGTGTTTATTTTTGCGATCGAATTTGCTAATATGACAGGCATTGATATCGCCAAAATCATCGATGCTAAGATGAAACGGAACGCCGAAAAATATCCTGTCGAGAAAGCTAAAGGCCGCAGTGTGAAATATACTGAGCTTTAAGGGTAAATGACTGAGATGCTTAAATAGCTGCGGATCTAAAAAACGACTCTCTACGTCGATTCACTAGCCGATCTTTGTATTACGTGCACTGCGCCAGCTTTCGCGGTGTTTGCGGATCCAGTCAAGCAGAGCACGTTCAAAACCGATGTCCTTACCCTTTTTTTCCGACTCGATCCACTTGTGGCGAAGAATCTCTTCTCGCTCCGCTAGAAACTCTTGATACAGGGTCGATCGTTTCACAAAACTTTGATCAGTAAAGGTATCGGAAGCTGAATTTGGCATATTGTTATTTTCCTCGCTCATTATTGCAACAAATAGTGCTTAACGAAGTAAGTAGAATACACGTGACCAAAATACTGGCTAGTCTAAAAGAAGCCACAGTCTATTTTTTCACGAGACTGTTAAGTATCTGACGCGCAATTTCAATAAATTCCTGAGCGGCTATCGATTCTGGGTCGCTGACTACGATTGGGATGCCCTTGTCGCATCCAATACGAATGTTTGGGTCGAGTGGCAATTGGCCAAGAAGCTCAGTTTCGAGGCTCTGCGCGATTTCGCTACCACCGCCTTCGCCAAAGAGCGTTTGGCGGGTGCCGTCGGCTGCTTCGAGGTAGCTCATATTCTCAACCACACCAAGTAGCGGCACGTTGACTTTATCAAACATTCTAGCGCCACGGCGGGCTACATTGGCAGCAGCGGGCTGCGGAGTCGTGACGATGACGGCACCTTCCAGGGGTAGCGTCTGCACTAGGGAAAGCTGCGCGTCTCCCGTGCCGGGTGGTAGATCGACCACGAGTATCTCCAGCTCACCCCAGTTCACGTTTTGGGCGAATTGCTGAATCGTCTTCATAATCATGGGGCCGCGCCAGACGACGGGTGTGTCTTCGTCGACCAGAAAACCCATTGACATGGTGCGCACGCCGAAGTTTTCGATCGGTATGATCATGTCACTCTCGATCTCGGGGCGACCAGCCGCACCGAGCATCAGCGGCACTGAGGGGCCATAAATATCGCAATCCATGATGCCGACTCCCGGCAGACCTTTCTCCTCTAGCAGATGTTGGAGTGCGCAGGCGAGGTTGACGGTGACGGTCGATTTACCGACGCCACCTTTACCACTGGCAATGGCAATGGCATATTTCACCTTTTGCATGGCTTGACTGGTGCTGGCTTGCTTCGACGCGTCGTCTGTTGGAGAGGGTTGTTGCTTAGGTTGAGAGACTTCCATCCTTACTTTGACATCCTTGATCCCGTCGAGCGCACCGACGGCAGCTTTTATGTCAGCTGCGATTTGCTCGGGGATCGCAGAGTCCCCCGTCGTAATCTCAATCCCGACTTGGACGTCTTCGCCAGTCTGTTCAATTTCACGGACGAGCCCGAAGGAAACGATGTCGCGGCTGAAGCCTGGGAATTTGACGCTTTTGAGGGCTGCTTGGATATTTTCTGTTTCTGCCATGATTGTTTTACAGCAAACTGAAATACTTAGGGCGCAGTTCAACTCGAAACGTATAAATTCCCGCCATTTGTAGAAATCTATTCACACTGCAGATTTTCATTTGCGATTTACGCACGATTCCGACTATTTCTCATTAATGCGGTCAACTCTGCTCTCACTACTCTATATATTCTCATTTCTTTTGGCTTCGCAGTCGATCTTTTCTAATACGATCGAGCTAGAGACCTTGATTCGTAATGATGAAGGCAAATTGGCCATCAATGTTGATAGTAGTGATCCTAATGTATCTAAGCTAGCGCGACGTGCTTTCGCCCTACACGGCGGAATTGTAGTGACGAAACCGATGGACGCTTTGTTTCTTGTTAAGATCGAACCTACTGGCGACTCGTCCGCCTTGCTCACGCTCGGTTCTGGGCAGCCTTACGCTGAGCAACTGCGTCGCACAGTCTCGGGTCGTGACTTACAAAACGCTGTGCTTCGTGCCTGTGACCTAGTGATTGAGGCGACTTTACAGAGTAAAGGTTTCTTCGCGGGGCGCCTTGCATTCGTCTGTAAACAAAGTGGCTTCTCCGAGCTTTATACCAGCGATCTACTTTTTACACGAATCAGTCCTCTGACCGCCGACCGAGCTTTGATCACCGGACCTAAGTGGTCCCCCGATGGGCGTAGCTTGCTTTATACTACTTATTTCAAGAGTGGCTTCCCTGACATTTATAGGATCGATGTGGACTCAAGGCGTAAGACTCCAATCGCGACTTTCAAAGGTCTGAACAGTGGGGGTGCCTTCAGCCCAGATGGTCGGCAGATAGCAATGTCACTCTCAGGTACGGGTAATTCCGAGATTTATGTGTCAGATAGTCTCGGTCAAAATATCCGCCGCCTGACGGCGAATAGGAGTCTCGAAACCAGCCCAAGTTGGTCACCCGATGGCCGCCGCATAGTCTACACCTCTGATGCGCCCGGTAAACCGCAACTCTACGAAATCTCTAGTTCAGGTGGCCCCGCCCGTCGTATCCCGACAAATATTAGTAGCTATTGCTCCGAACCCGTCTGGAACCCAGTCGATGAGAACCTGATTGCCTTCACCGCGGCAGTGCGTGGCGGTTTCCAGGTCGCACTATACGATGCGAAAAAACGCAGTAGTGAAATCCTCACAGGCGGAGCCTCTTCATTGGAACCGACTTGGCTGCGCGATGGCCGTCACTTAGTATTCACTCAACGCAAAGGAAGCATTATACGTCTCATGCTTTTGGACACTGTAACGAAAGAAGTGAGCGCTTTGCATGCTCCAAGTTTTGGAGAAGCTTCAATTGCGAGTTACGTATATTAATATGTCATAGCCACACGCGGAGCCTTCTCCATAAAATCTACGACAAGGCCTCTCGTAGGAGTAACTCGACCGATGCACTGGCATCGAGTTTAGAAACGGCTTTACGCACTAGCTTATCCGCATCAGCTGGTTTGTAGCCGAGTGTCATTAAGCTGGCGACGGCGTCTTGGAAGGTGCTCGGCTCAACGGATGCCGCCACTTCGCCTGTTTTTGGTGGGCTGCTTGTTGAAGCGAGACCCACTTTGTCTTTTAATTCAATAACGAGCCGCTCAGCGGTTTTTTTGCCGATACCGGGGCATTTAGAAAGTAAGGCCACATCGGAACTGGCTATGGCACTACGCAATAATTCGGTCGACATGCGGCTGAGCATACTGATCCCAATCTTCGGGCCGATTCCGGAAACCTTTTCGATCAGTAGGCGGTAAAAGTCTCGGTCTTCACGAGTCGCAAAGCCGTAAAGCGTTGCACTGTCTTCACGGTAGACGCTGTGGATAAAAAGGCTGCACTCGGTCCCGATCGCGGATACTTTCTCGGCAGTGGTGATAGGTATATGCACTTCGTAGCCTACGCCGGCTGCCTCAAGCACGACCAAAAGAGGGGTGGATTCGAGAACAGTGCCTTTGATTTGTGCAATCATTATTGCTTTAATCGGTCAGACCGAGGACATCTTCCATATTATAGACGCCGGGCACCTTGCCGACTGCCCATTGCGCAGCACGTATGGCTCCTTGAGCAAAAATCTTACGGTCGGTCGCGCGGTGGGTTAACTCGATGCGTTCGCCGTCGCCACAGAAGTAAACTGTATGCTCGCCCACGATGTCGCCACCGCGGAGCGCATGCACACCGATCTCTTTACGAGGTCTCGCTTCGACGATGCCTTCGCGGCCATGCACAACTTGCTCGTCGTTTAGAGCGTAACCGCCTTTGAGGATTTCGATCAGTCGCTCCGCTGTGCCGCTGGGCGCATCTTTTTTGTCATGGTGATGCATCTCTAATACTTCGGGCTCGTATTGGTCGCCGAGTATGCCAGCTGCTTTACGAGTTAGGTAGTTGAGCGTATTCACACCGACGGAATAGTTGCCCGCCCAGACTACAGGGATCTTACCGTCAACTGCGCTAAGGATGGCTGCCTTCTCTTCGGAAGTGTGTCCCGTCGTGCCAATTACGAGTGGAATATTCTTTTCAACAGCGAGTTTTGCTATGCCGAGAGTGACTTCGTGAAAACTAAATTCGATAATCGCTTCGCAGACGTCGATGTTGGCACGAGGATCATCGCCTGTATCACATGCTGAGACGATCTCTGCATTGTTCTCTTGAGCGATTGAGGCGATGGCGATGCCCATGCGTCCGCGCGCGCCGTTTAGGAGTAGTTTAAGTGACATAATTATTTAGGCTCAGGTTAGCTCGAGTTCAAACATTAGTGGATCAAGTATGGCGCGAGCCTCTGCGGAGATCTGGCCGAGCGGCAGGCGGACTTCGTCCGATTCGATGATACCTGCTTGTTTGAGTGCATATTTAATCGGCACAGGGTTCGGTTCTATGAAGATGCTCCTGAAGAAAGGGAAATACTTAAGGAATGTTGCCCGTGCCGTGGTGTAGTCGTTCGCATTGGCTGCACGCACCATTTCGACGAGCGGAGAAACGACGAGATTCGATGCCACACTGATCACTCCCGTTGCACCTGCCGACATGAAGGGGAGAGTCAGACTATCGTCCCCACTCATCACTGAGTAGTCCGGGCCCAGGGCACGCACATATTCGGTTACTTTTTCGCAAGACCCCTCGGCCGCTTTCATACAACAAACGTGCGGGTATTTTTCGTAGAGACGTGCCGTTACATCGACCGAAATTTCAATGCCGCAGCGCGAAGGGATCGAATAAAGTATGATTGGCTTCTCGGTCGCTTCAGCGATTTTACCAAAGTGTTGCATTAGCCCGTCTTGACTCGGCTTGTTGTAGTAGGGCGCTACGACGAGGAATCCATCGGCACCTGCTTTTTCGGCTTCGCGCGTCAGCGCGACCGCTTCGTAAGTTGAGTTAGAACCAGTGCCGGCATAGACCGGCACTTTGCCGCCAGCCGCTTTAACGGTGGCGCGAACGACTTCGATGTGCTCGGCTTTATTGAGAGTGGGGGACTCGCCAGTCGTGCCGACGGAGACGAGGCCATTTATGCCGCCATCGAGTTGGTGGGCGATGAGCTTTTCCAAGTCGGCATAAGCGACTTCGCCACCCTTCATCGGTGTTGCCAGCGCGGTAAAAACACCTGAAAATTGTTTTGTGTTCATAATTGGTTCAGAGAGTAATGTGAAAATGATTTCAAGCGAGCGATTTCTCCTAGCACGAGCATAAGGTTCTATCTATTCAACAGAAAAATTATACCCTACCAGAAAATTAAAAATGGCAGTTATTGAAACATCTAAGATGGCATATAACTGGGCAATCGAAAACGGTATTGCTAAAGAACAAGCACGAGCTGTACTACCAGAAGGTAATACTGTATCTCGGTTGTATGTGAATGGAACAATTAGATCATGGATACATTATATCGAATTGCGATCAGCTAATGGTACGCAAAAAGAACATATGGACTTAGCTAAAGCAACAGCTGAGGCTATAAGTAAAATATACCCAAACATATCTAATTTTATTCAGGAGTAATCACATGCACGGTCGTCAGAAGCACCTATCTACATACTATTCAGATCACGGAGAAGGAAAAGCAGAAATCTGGTTTGATTTCAAAGAAGAGCTTGCCTTTATTAAGTATTTAGACGATAATGATGTTATGTTCTTTGAAGAGAGCTTTCCTAATAACGCTATTGGTTATGTGGAAGATGCTGCTGAGAACTGGGCTACAGGAATAAAAAAATTAGAAGGATATAAACAGATTGCCTTATTATAGTACAAAAACATACGGACACAACATCGGACTATCAGCGGTGTTCCGTCAACCTAATGCAGATCATTCTCATTGTCATCTACTACATGGCTATAGCTTAGGGTTTAAGTTTACCTTTGCTTGTAAAGAGTTAGACAATAAGAACTGGGCTGTAGACTTTGGAGGCTTAAAGCCTATTAAAGCATGGCTAGAAGATCACTTTGATCATAAGACAGCAATTGATAAAGCTGACCCTCATATGGATACTTTTGTAGAACTGCAGAAGAAAGGTCTTATTGCCTTAAGAGTCTTTGATGGTGTAGGTGCAGAGAAGTTTGCTGAGCATGCATTTAACTTTGCTGATAATCTTATTAGATTAGATACTAAAGATAGATGCTGGGTGCATTCAGTAGAGTGCTCAGAGCATGGAGCTAACAGCGCTATCTATGGAGTGTAACTATGGTTAAAGCTATTTTAGATAAGAAGTTTCTAAAGGTTGAAAAGGATAAAGACGGAGAGTTGTTTCTTGAGTTTCCTGACGATCTATTAGATACTATGAATTGGAAGCCAGGTGATACTATTATCTGGACTGAACTTCCTAATGGTAATGGTTATAATGTAGAGAAAGCGAAGACGCATGACGGATAAGAAATACATCTATAGTGAAATATTTCATTCAATACAAGGTGAAGGACATTATACAGGTGTCCCTACAGCATGGATTAGATTCTTCTTATGTAACTTACAGTGTGATGGCTTTGGTCAGAAGTTTCCGACTAAGCCTGATACATATGAATTGCCTTATAATGACTTTGATGCTCACTCTGTTGATCGTGTAGAAGATCTTCCTGTGTGGGAAAAAGGTTGCGACTCATCATACACTTGGTCAAAGAAGTTTAAACATCTGATGGGACAAGCTACTGGAGCAGAACTAGCTCAGAAGATTGTGGACATTATGAAGAATGAACATAACCCAGAAGGTTTCTTCCGTCATCCTTTATCAGGTCAACACAATCATCTGTGTATTACGGGTGGTGAGCCTTTGATGAAACATGCACAGAATGCATTCTTAGATATCTATGAAGCTCTGTCTACAATGCCTGGTGGAGCTATTCCTGAAACTAACTATATGTCATCAGACAATCTTCCTTCATCTATTACATGGGAGACAAACGGTACTCAGGCATTGACAGACGACTTTATTCATAGAGTAAACTCGCCTATCTTTAAGCCAGAAGCATTCTTCTCAGTATCACCTAAGTTGTGGACTGTTGCTGGAGAGACTCGTGCAAAGGCTATTAAGCCTCATGTTGTTAAGCAGTATTATGATATATCTTCTAAAGGTCAATTGAAGTTTGTTGTAGGACCTGAGCAAGATCAATGGGACGAGCTAGATGAGATTGTAAACATGTTCCGTAAGGCTGGCATTAAGTATCCAATATGGATTATGCCAACAGGTGCTCGTTTAGAAGAACAAGAGAAAGATGCAGGAGATGTGGCACGTATGGCCTTTGAAAGAGGGTATAACGTAGCAGGACGTATGCATGTATACTTATTTGGCAATGCGATAGGAACTTAATATGAAGTTAAAAAACAAGATTTATTTTGATTATGCTGATGTTCTTACTATGTGCCATAATCTTGTTCATGATGTTTCTAAGTTTAAACCTGAGATTATTGTGGGTATTACTCGTGGGGGGTTGTTACCAGCTCTTCACTTGTCACACCACTTAGATAGACCCATGAGGACTATACAGTGGCAGACCAGAGATGCTGATAGATGTGAACATAATGAAGAGATTCAGAACCTTATGGATCATGGAGCTCGAGTAATCTTCATTGACGATATCAACGATAGTGGTCGCACCTTCTTAGAGATAAGCAAAAGATATCACGGAGGTAGACCTAACATTAAGTTTACATCTCTAGTAAAAAAACAAGAAACTGACTATCCGTATGCATCTGCAGCGTTGACATTAAGTGATAAAAGATGGATAGTGTTTCCATGGGAAAAGGATTAAAAAATGAATGATAATGAAATGACAATGTCACAAGTAGTAAAAGAACGTATGGAAGAAGCAGGCGCTCGCTACTGGGCTAATGATAATATATCTGAGTTTATCTCAGAGGATGAAAAGTGGGATCTTATTGATGAGTTGGAAGAGAAGTTCCGTGGTGTTCTAAGCTCTTTGATTATTGATCAATCAGAAGATCCTAACTCTATGGGTACAGCTAGACGTCTAGCTAAGATGTATGTTAATGAGACTATGTCTGGTCTGTCTCTTATACACATCTGACGCTGCCGACGAGCGATCTAGTGT
>OJBN01000490.1_pt1 | contig 10180 bp, 10 predicted proteins | sample 1590441 | NCBI WGS metagenome assembly OJBN01 (sample SAMN05416760, study PRJEB24817) | seawater metagenome | isolation source: Sea water | place: Canada:Atlantic | collected 2013-07 | reverse complement strand
CTACACTAGATCGCTCGTCGGCAGCGTCAGATGTGTATAAGAGACAGACATCGCGGTGAACGATGCCGAGGTTGCGTCCTGAGTGATCGCAATGTTGATGCGCATGGGAGAGGCCGCGGCAGATGCGTGAGACAATAAAAGCCGATAGATCTGTCGGTATGAGTTGTTTGGTCTCACGGTGGCGCTGGATGAAGTCTTCCAGCGTAACTCCATCGACGTACTCCATCGTCATGAAATATTGTCCACTGATTTCACCCAAATGGTAGGTTTGTACTATATTGGTATGTATCAAATCAGCGACCAAGCGTGCTTCCCCTACGAAATTGCGCCAAAACTCGTCGATTTTCGAGTATTCCTCGCAAATTAACTTCGCTGCTGCGCGATTGACGAAATCATCCGCGCCCTTCTGTTCGGCCTCGTAAACGATCCCCATGCCTCCCTCTGCTATAACACGCACGAGTTCGAAATGTAGTTCGTTAAATATGTGCTTAAGCTGACTCAATAATGTATATTAATGTCCCAAATTTAACTTTCGCAAGAATATTTGTTAAACTAGCACGAAAAATGCTTATAAAAAATTGTAAAATTAATACTCGTTTTTTCTGACTAAGTTCTGACTAACACATGCGGGCACTTTCTTGAATCGCTCTTGTTGACAGTATGGTATCAGTGGGTTTGCTAGTAACAATGATTACTCTAACCGACAGTGCAGTTGTGCAGATTCGCACGCTTAAGGACGAGAAGGCCAAGGCGGGTCAGTTACTCCGTATTTTTGTGGAGGCGGGTGGTTGTTCGGGTTTTGAATATGGCATGTCCTTCGATAACAAGAAAGACGATGATCTTTTGTTGGAGAGCAATGGGGTCTCCTTTTTGATGGATGCTACCAGCCTCGAATACCTGGATGGTAGTGAGGTGCATTTCGATGATGGTCTCAATGGAAAGGGCTTCGACATTCGCAATCCGAATGCCAGTAGCACATGCGGCTGTGGTCGTTCGTTTAATTAGTGATTTCCCTCCTTTACGCTTGCTTTAGTGTTGGTGGCTGATATCCATCTTCGCTTTCCTGCTCATACGAGTTAGAATTTGGGGTATCTTGCTCCAACAACCGTCACACATAACTAAAAGAAACATTGTTTCTCCCGGAGTGGTTCTCTGGGCTTTGAACACAGTATGAATACCACACCAAAAGACCTCCTCGACGCGGGCGTTCACTTCGGTCACCAGCTTCGCCGCTGGAATCCAAAGTCGAAACCTTACGTTTACGACAATCGTAATGGCATCTCTATCATTGATCTAGAGAAGACTCACATGCTCCTCGAAAAGGCCTACGCCAAGATCGAAGAGGTTATTTCTTCCGGTAAAGATGTGCTTTTCATTGGCACCAAAAAACAAGCGCAGGAAATCATGCGCGAAGCCGCTACTTCTTGCCAAATGCCTTTCTGCGTGAATCGCTGGATGGGTGGAGGCCTCACTAACTTTGCGACCATTAAAAGCTCACTCGCAAAATACCGCAAATTCCTTAAAATGGATCAAGACGGCGAACTCGAAAAGCTTCCCGGTAAGGAAGAAGCGGCAATCCGCCGTCAAATGAGTCGGATGAATCGTAACTTTGAAGGTATGCTCGAGGTTAACGACCTGCCAGCTGCCGTCTTCGTGGTAGATACTAAGAACGAAGAAATCGCAGTAGCTGAAGCCAACCGACTCGGCATCCCCGTGATCGGTCTTGTTGACACCAACTCTGACCCCACAGTCCTTGATTATCCGATTCCAGGTAATGATGACGCAGTGAAGTCGATCCGCATTATCGTGGAAACCATTCTTGAAGCTGCACAAAGTGGCTTGTCCCAGCGCGAAGCGAAAAGAGTGCAAAAAAGTGCGGGTCCTATCAAACGCGAACAAGTTTTCGAGCAACAAGAGGACATCGAGGTGACACTACCTGCCGGCTACGGTGAGGACGAAAGTGCACCTACAATTGAAAGCCCTGTCGTTGAGGAAGCAGTCACAGCAGATGCACCCGTCGTGGAGGCTCCCGTTGCGGAAGCACCCGTTGTGGAAGCTCCTGCCGTTGAGGAATCAGTTGCACCCGAAGCACCCGTTGCCGAAACTGCTCCTGTTGAGTCAGAAGCGACTGAGGAAAAAAAGTAGATTTTACACACGATTTGAAACTTTAAAACTTATATAATATGAGCGTACAAATTAATGCAAAAATGGTAGGCGAACTACGCGAAAGCACAGGCGCTGGACTGATGGATTGTAAAAAAGCCTTGGTTGAATCCGAAGGTGATTTCGATGCAGCGGTAGAACTCCTTCGTAAGAAGGGTATGGCTACTGCAGCGAAAAAGGCTGGTCGTGACGCTAGCGATGGTCTCATCGATACCTACATCCATCTCGGTGGTAAGGTCGGCGTGATGGTCGAAGTCAGCTGCGAGAGTGATTTCGTAGCCAAGACAGATGACTTTAAGCAATTCGTTAAGGACATCGCTATGCACATCGCAGCTGCTAGCCCAGCCTGCGTGTCTCGCGAGGACATCGATCCTGCTATCATCGCTGCGGAGCGTAAGGTAGCCGAGGGCCAAGCCGAAGGTAAGCCTGCTCAAGCGATCGAAAAGATTGTCGAGGGTAAATTGAACAAGTTCCTGAGCGAATCCTGCCTCTTAGAGCAAGCCTTCGTTAAGAACCCCGATCAAACGATACAAGAGCTTCTAACTGCGATGATCGCTAAGATGGGCGAGAACATGCAGGTCAAGCGTTTCGCTCGTTTCCAAGTCGGCGCATAAGCAATTTCTGTTTATTTATAAAAGAAAAAAGCCCCGCATCGGAAAGGAAGCGGGGCTTTTTGCTTTTAAATGATGCTTAACTCAGGGCAAGGTGCTGTATATTCCAATTTTAGGAGTTGGGGCATGTACCCTTAAAATGCGGTAGAAGACGTTTAAGTAAGCTTTCCTTTCAAATCATCCATCGAAGTGAGTCCGACGACAGTGTCCGCAACGGCACCATCTTTGAAGATGAGAATGGTTGGGATGGCGCGGATCTCATACTTGCTAGCGATCTCACTGTTGCTGTCGACGTTGACTTTGCAAATATTGACGGAGTCACCTAGCTCGACGGCGAGCTCTTCGAGTATGGGTGCAATCGCCTTGCAAGGCCCACACCAAGGTGCCCAGAAATCGACGATGACGGGCACTGAGCCATTGGTTACTGTGGATTCAAAGTTAGAGCTATCGAGTTCTGTGATCTTGTCGGACATGGTGTCTTAGTTTGGTTGACTGGTTGAGCTTGAATATTACAGGAATGGAATGACATCTTGCGCAAGCAAGACTGTGAAAGCGATGGCGATGGCTGCGGCGATCGCATCTACGAAGAGCGCGCCGACATTTGGACCGCGATCTCCATCAATCGAGATCGATGAATCGGCTACGGGTGAACTTTGGGGCTCTTTTACGGCAGGTTTTGGAGCCATCGACAGCTTAACAGGTGCTGGCGTAGGTTTGGCTGCTGGTTCGTCTGGTGTAGCTAGAACAACCGGAGGAATGTCTGGCTTACTCTCAGCAGATTCAACTTGTTCAGAATCGGGCGTAGGCGAACTACTGGTAGATGCTTCCATACTGGGAGTTGCTCCATGGGTTTCTGATTCGTTTTCTTTTTGAGGATCATTCATAATATCTAATACGCTAGACGAGCTTTATAGGGTGTCAAGTGAGGCTTAGTCGGGGGTGTTATCTTTGATGATGTCTTTGAGTTCGTGCGGGTCGACTTGATCTAGGTCTTTGCCCCTACGGTCGAGAGTTTCAAATGTTTTGACGACGGTCTCTGTCATGCGCTCATGTGTCTCTTGAGAGCCACCGACGATAGCAAAGTGCTCCGCCTGGGTGATGCGCTTGTGCCCATCCAATTGGTCCAGACCGACGCCGATCAGTTGAGTGGATATTTTTTTTGGCTGTTTGGCAGCGTTCTGTGTGAGGCGGTTCATTTTAGCTTAATCAAAGTGTGGTGCCGTAGGATCGTGGGTTTCGACGCGCATACAACGAATGTCGGCAAAGGCACGGTCTTGTTTGAGGGTAATTTTATCTAAGCGAGTTAATTCGAGTACTGCAAGGAAGGTAGCTACAATTGTGGTGATCGTCGTACTGGATTCGAAGAGCTCGGAAAAGAGGAAATTATCCTTTTGTTTAATGCGCAGGAGTACGAGCTCCATGCGGTCGGCCACGGTGATTTGTTCAGCGTTGATCTGACCTTCGTCGATACGCTCAGCAAGGCGCCGGAGGACTGAATTAAAAGTATTCCACAGGTCGACGCGGTCGACTGGCTTTAAGGGACGCTCAACGGCTTCGAGGGCATCTCTTGGGCCAAGCCGCGAGATGAGATCGTTACTGCTGAGGATGAGCTTGCGGATGTCTTCCGCAGCCTCTTTGAACTTTCGGTATTCGAGTAGCTGTTGGACGAGTTCCCAGCGGGGATCGATGTCGTCGTCCTCCACATCTTCGTTGCTGCCTTGATCCTTTTTCGGCAGCAACATGCGGCTCTTAATATACATTAGGGTTGAAGCCATGACGAAGAATTCCCCGGCTACTTCGAGGTCGAGGGTTTCCATGGAGCCTAGGCTCTCGATGTATTGCTCAGTGACGCGCTCAATGGGGATGTCGTAGATGTCGACTTCGCTACGGCGGATTAGATAGAGCAAGAGATCCATTGGTCCCTCAAAAGTAGGGAGTCGAATGGCAAAGTCGTTGTCGGGGATGAGTGCTTCTTCCATATTTTTAATATGCGCAACTTACTCGCTATGGGCGAGGCGCAATTGAATGTCGAATGAAACATCACTTTCGCGACGAGCGTCTTCGCGGAAAGTAATGGCATAAAGTAGCTCCCATGTGCTGCTAAGCTGGGTCTGCAGGCCTAATCGAAATATGGAGAACTTGTTCGAATTTGCGTCGAAGTTCAGATTGGTGACGAATGAGTAGCGCTCGTTAATGAGGTAGATGTAGTCGAGGCGATACTGATTTATGCGCTTATTAAGCAAGTCGGTGGATAGGCCCAGTTCCCAGATTTCACCGCTCTTGATGGTGGTGCGTGTGCGCAACTCTTCGAGGGTAAGGCTTTCGGTCTTAAAACGGCTTGCTAGGTCGAACTTAAGCCACGGCGCGGGATTTAAGACGAGCTCAACCCAGGTTGCGTTGAAGACGTCGTCTTCGTCTCCGTCGTAGCGGAGATTTTTCTCAAAAATAATATCTTGATAAAAATTTAGCTCGGCAAGTGTGCGCGAGCCGTAAGTTTTAGTGCGAGTTTGGAAAAGGTTTTCCAAGCCAAGGCGGACAAGGTGACTCTGGGCTATTTGATCTACGTTACGCAAATCACTGAGATCGAGTAGCGGGCGTTTTAGGTCGAAGACCTGGCGGTCAATTGCGGCGATCCCGTTGACGTCTTCCGGGTCAGAAAAGTAACGATAGCGTAGGGCAGGATGTATGAGGTGGCGAAGGCCGTCGATGCGCCATGCTTTGTTCAGGGTTGGATAACTGGCATAAGCGCGCGCTTCTAAATCAAAACCCAACTCATAAATTTCGCGTCTAAAGCTGTCATCGACAGTTGCGGGTAATTGTCCCAGAAATAATGGGTCTATCTGTTGATTCTCGTATTGAGTCAAACGCGCGCCAGCGAGGGGGGTTAGTGTCAGCCAGTTGGTTAATAGTACAGGGCGTTCGATCCGGTAGGTGAGATCGAAGCGATCTGATTCGCCTTCGACGGTGATGTCAGGTGCGATGCGATCAAAGTCTTCGTTTAGTTGTAAGTAGCTGGCGGAGGCTCGGTGGTAGGCGCCCGAGTTTGACAACGGAATTGGTAGAAGGTCAAAGCGGACTTCGGGCGCGCGCTCCTGCACAAGCTGAAAATTGTTGGGACGAAAGCGTGCGAAGGCCGATAAAATCCAGTTTTCGCCCGTATAGGTAGCCTCAGCAAAGTTGTCAGGACGTTGGTTTTCGTCAAAGATATCGTCGCGAAAATCACGTATAACGTCGGAGTCTGACCAATAGCTAGCCGAAGCGGTAGTAGTGAACCGCTCGCCGATGTGGTGCTTGTGTCGCCATTGCATGAAATTCCGTCTGGATCTAATCTGGCGACCGAAGGTATCGACATCACGCTCGGCTTGGCTACCTTTGTCCTTGATCGCTCCTGTGCTGAGTGCGCCCACGATACTTTGGCTCGAAGAATTGTAGACATACTGTGCAGTAGGCCCTGCTAGGAGACCGCGCTTACTGTAGTAATCAAGATTCGCACCCGCACGCAGCCATGAGGTGATGGGGAAAAGGGTGGTCGTCTGCAAGTAATAGCCGAGGTCACCATCGGAGCCTGCATTGATGTCGAGTAAATAGGGCGCGCCACTAAAATAGTGGCGATAGCTTGGAAGGTAGAAGAATGGTATGCGACCAATGCGGAAAGTTGCGCCATCTACGGACACGTATTCGCCATCGTCTTCATTCACGTAGCGCACTTCGTCAGAGCTGGCACTTAGACCAAAGCGACTGGGTTCATCATAGTAAATGGTAGCCCTTTGGATATCAGTATTCTCGGTTGTGCCGCCTGCACTCACACCACTAATATAATAAGGCCACTGGCCTGTGCGTAGGATACCGACCGAGAAAATATTTTCTTGGCTATCGAAGCTCATACGGTTTGCGACCAAGCGACCGCCGTCGTGAGATATCGCTACGCCACCGTTCGCATCTGCGAGGGAAAATTCCTGGTAATAGGTGATCCGGTCAGCTCGTATGCGCGTGTTTTCAAAGTCTAGTCGGGCATCGCCACGTGCGACTAAACGCTGAGAGTCCTCGTCGTATTCCAGAGGTTCAATCGAGCTGAGTTCAGGCAGAGCACCGCTCAAAGAAATTGAGAGCGTGAAAGAGAGAATTAGGAAGATAATCCGGGCGTTTGCTAGCACGGATTGAGATTATGAGCGGCGTCTTTTCAGTGGACAAGTCTTTTATCTTTTAAAGCTCACGTGAACCGACATAGACCCGCGTCACCCGCTTGGTTACTGAACAGAGCGTTTCCCAGGGAATCGTGTGAGCTTGCTGGCTAAAGTCCGTAGCCGTTATTTCTTCATTTTGGCTCTTGCCAATCAGTACAACGCAGTCGCCGACTTGAGCTTCGGCACATTCAGTGACATCGACAATAGTCTGGTCCATGGTAACGCGACCAAGAATCGGGCAAGCTTTTCCGTGAATGAGGACATGCCCACAGTTGCTAAGTTCAAGTGGCATGCCGTCGCCGTAGCCAGCGGTGAGTACTGCGATGCGTGAGTCTCGAGTGAGCTGGTGCGTGCGACCGTAGCTGATGTCCGTACCGGAAGGCAAATCTTTGACGAGGCTGATTCGAGCGTGAAAGCTAAAGACGGGCTCTACAGTTACACGGCCGAGCGCTGATTCAGGGTAAGGCGGCACGCCAAACTGGAGCAGGCCGATACGCACAGCGTTAAAAGGGCTGTCAGCACTTAAGCTGTCGATGCCCGCGGAGTTATCGGCGTGGATTAGCAGGCCGTCGGGCAAAGCCACGACGGCATCGAGTGCTGCTAGGAAACGGGCGCGTTGGGTCTGTGTGAAATTGGGATCGCTGTCGGCACTGGAAAAGTGGGTGTAGACACCTTCGAGTTGCAAGCCAGGCATTTTGCGTATGCGGTCAATGAGGGTCGGGGCGTGGCTATGCCAGATGCCAAGTCGGCCCATACCTGTATCGATTTTTAGATGAACTTTGATGCCTGTATTACGATTTATGCCTAGTGTATTGAGTCGCTCGCATTCTTCAAGCGTGCTAACAGTTGCGGTCAAATCGTGGTCGATGAGAAAGTTGTCTTCCTCGGGGAGAAGTGGGCTGAGAATTAGTATCGGCCAACCAGCGCCCATATGGCGAATTTCGGCAGCCTCGGCGACATTCGCCACTGCGAAGCAGTCTACGCCGCTTTGCATGAGGCGGCGGACTATTTGTGGCATGCCGTGCCCGTAAGCGTCTGCTTTAACTACTGCGAGGTAGCGCATGTCTTTGGGTAGGGCGGCTTGGATACGCTTTAAATTACGCTCAAAAGCGGCGAGGTTAATCTCCGCCCAGCAGCGTAGAGCCCCCGTTGTGTCTTTCTTGGAAATGATTGCCTTGGGTTGAATTTAAGCCTGCGCGCGGTGTCGATTCGGCGTCCACTTTTGAAAGGTGTTGATTCCCGAATTATAGAGCTCGATGTGGTCGGTCACTTGAATGAGACCTGTGGCATCGCGGATCGTGTCCAGTATCGATGGATCGTAGTGGAGCGTTTGCACCTTATCGGGAGGACTTTGCCAGCCTTTACGCTGCGGCAGATGGTAAATTAAGTCTTCCCAGTCACCGAGCGAGGCATCGTCAATTACCTCAGTCGCACCGACATGACGACCTTTTATGTAGAGGGCGTTCCATGCGCCCTTTTTCCAGTCGGCTACGATCAAGGCATCCTGTAGATCTGGTTTGGCATGGAGCAGTGTGTATGCCGAGAGTTGGAGGCTGTTGTATTTGTAATATTGAGCCGAATTAGGGTAAATCCGTGCCCAAGTCTCGATCGCCATCGCGCAGAGACGCAAGCCAAGTACGGATCCCGGACCCTCGCAATAGATGTAGCTACCTATGTCATTTAAAGAAAGACCTGATTCAGTTAGTGCCAATTGAACAACAGGAAAAAGCTCTTCGAGCGGAGCACCGTCACGCTTGATTTTAGTCAACCACTGCCTATCTGCATCCAACAAACCGGCGAATACTGAACTACCAGAACCGTCGATAACTAAAGAAGCTTTGTTTGATGTAAGCATGCTTCGTAGCGGGTTAACTTACTACTAACTCTCCTTAAATTGTGCGACCATACTAGTGACAGTGGCTTTGGCATCACCGTAGATCATGCGGGTTTTTGGGGCGGTAAAGAGTTGATTTTCTAGCCCTGAAAAACCAGCACCTTTGCCGCGCTTGAGACAGAAGGTCGTCTTGGCCTTGTGGGCTTCGATAATTGGCATGCCGTAAATGGGGCTAGTCTCATCGTTGCCTGCAGCAGGGTTAACCACGTCGTTGGCACCGATCACGATGGCGACATCGACCATCTCGATCATTGGATTGACGTCGTCCATCTCCGCAAGTTGCTCATAAGGCACGTCGGCCTCGGCTAACAGTACGTTCATGTGGCCCGGCATACGTCCAGCGACGGGGTGGATGGCAAAACGAACTTCGCAGTCGTTTTCTTCCAAAAGTGCGCCGAGCTCTTTGACTGCGTGCTGCGCCTGAGCGACGGCCATGCCATAGCCAGGAATGATAATGACGTTCTTGGCAGCTTCTAATATATAATAAGCGTCTTCGGGAGAGATGGGCTTGAGTTCTCCTGTGCTTTTGGCGCCATTAGCTTGGGTGGAAGCTCCAAAGCCAGAAACGAGTACATTGAGCAAGGTCCGGTTCATTGCCTTGCACATGATGATCGTTAGGATGAGGCCAGAAGCCCCGACGAGGCAGCCAGCCACTACAAGCACGTTGTTGTTAATGACAAAACCGGCCGCGCAGGCAGCAAGGCCCGAACAGGAATTAAGCAGTGAAATGACCACGGGCATATCGCCTCCACCAATGGGCATGACGGCGAAGATGCCGAGCAATAGAGAGAGCACTAGCACAGTGATGAGAATGGTGTGGGCAAGTCCGGAGCCCGGAGAAATACTAAAGACTATACCCGCCGCGATGATGCCGAGGGCAAGTAGTGCGTTGAAGGCTTTCTGTCCCGTGAAGGTGAGGGCACGTCCGCCAAGTTTGCCTGACAGTTTACCCCAGGCATAAATGGAACCCGTAAAGGTGATGCCACCGATGAGGATTGCTAGGACGATGACGGCAGCGGTGAATGAGCTGAGCTCTTCAATTAGAACACTTTCGAGCAAATTATTGGACATTTTGGCACGGTAATACTCCGCTAAACCTACGAGCAGTGAGGCGAGGCCTCCGAAGCCGTTAAAGAGTGCCACCAATTCGGGCATCCCCGTCATTTGCACACGCTTGGCGGCGACGAAACCGATCGCACTTCCTATCGCGAGGCCGCCTATTACGAGTGGATAGGAGAGCCCCTTACTTAAAAGCGTCACGATTACTGCGAGTAACATACCGACTGCTGAGAGAAGGTTCTGTCTCTTATACACATCTCCGAGCCCAC
>OJBN01000486.1_pt1 | contig 10237 bp, 10 predicted proteins | sample 1590441 | NCBI WGS metagenome assembly OJBN01 (sample SAMN05416760, study PRJEB24817) | seawater metagenome | isolation source: Sea water | place: Canada:Atlantic | collected 2013-07 | reverse complement strand
ACGATTAAATTCAGGCAAACCGTAAACCGCTTGAGACACAAGCTGCGGCGCCGTATGTTTCTGGGCATACCATTTTTCCCAGATGTCGATATCCCTAATTCTAAAGTCTGCGGACAAATCCACAACACGGATACCCGCTGCGAGAATCTCCGGCACTAAGTTTTGCGCTACACCATGAGGCGTTGCAAAAAACACCACATCACAATCTTTTAAGTTGGCAACCGTTGGTTCAGTAAAGGGCATATCAACAATGCCTCTAAGGTTAGGAAATAACGCAGACACGGGCTTGCCCTTCTCTGACCTTGAAGTGATCGCTACTAACTCTGTGCTTGGATGGCCCGCTAGTAGACGCAACAATTCTACGCCTGTGTAGCCTGTTCCCCCTACAATTCCGACTTTTATCACCACAACCTCGCTTTTTAAATTTCCAGTTTAATCCTAGATCTCTATAATAGCAGAAAACTGTTAATCAAATAATAATCGCGATCATTAAATAGTATTTTTAATAAGTCAGTGGAGGCTTAGATGTATCAATGGATTTTAGCATTTCATTTAATGGCAGTTATCTGCTGGTTTGCTGCTTTATTTTATTTGCCTCGTCTCTTTGTTTACCATGCAATGGCAGAGGACAACTTGAGTATTGAACGCTTTAAAGTGATGGAGCGTAAGCTATACCGCGGCATTGCCAATCCTTCGATGGTAGCTACGGTCGTCTTGGGTCTATGGCTGGTCTCTATGGCGCCACAGGCATACATGAGCCAAGGCTGGTTTCATCTCAAAGCATTATTGGTACTTCTACTCATCGGCTATCACCATATGTGTCTGGCGCATATGAAAAAACTTGCGAATGACTGCAATAAGAAAACACATGTGTACTTTCGCTTCTTTAACGAAGTTCCGGTTATTTTTATGGTTGTCATAGTAATTTTGGTGATTGTTAAGCCCTTTTAATTATTGCCCTTAATCTATAATGCATCAGACCGCGTATCGCAAAGGCTTAGTAAATTGTTACATAGAACAAACATACTTTAGGAATTTTCATGACTCAGAAAAACCCACGCTCCCAAGACCTGTTTAAAGCTGCTCAAAAACGTATACCTGGTGGCGTTAACTCTCCGGTTAGAGCCTTTCGTGCCGTGGGTGGCACACCGGTATTTTTTGAGCGTGCCAATGGCGCCTACATGTACGATGCCGATAGTAAGCGTTATGTGGACTACGTTCTTTCATGGGGTCCTATGCTTCTCGGCCATAGTCACCCAGAAGTGGTCGAGGCTATTAAAACTCAGCTAGATAAGGCGACCTCTTTTGGCACCCCCACTGAATTAGAAATCCAGCTTGCTGAAAAAATCTGCTCTATCGTGCCCGGCATGGACATGGTGCGCATGGTCAACTCAGGCACTGAGGCGACCATGAGTGCTATTCGACTAGCGAGGGGCTACACAGGGCGCGACAAAATTGTCAAATTTGAAGGCTGTTATCACGGCCACTCAGATTCACTGTTGGTAAAAGCCGGCTCTGGCGCTTTAACTCTGGGTGTTCCAAGTTCCCCTGGCGTCCCCGATGGTTTGGCAGACCATACCATTACACTGTCCTACAACAATATAGAACAGGTTACGCAGGTATTTTCAGAAATCGGTGATCAGATAGCCTGTATTATTTTTGAGCCCGTTGTCGGCAATATGAATTGCGTACCGCCCGTTGAGGGCTTTCTTGAATGCCTGCGTAAATGTTGTACAGAGAGTGGCGCGCTATTAATTGCCGATGAGGTAATGACCGGCTTTAGAATCAGCCAAACCGGTGCCGTAGGTCATTATAATTTGGATGCCGATTTAATCTGCCTGGGTAAGGTAATTGGCGGCGGTATGCCGGTGGGTGCTTTCGGCGGCAAACGGGATATTATGGAATACATTGCTCCCTTAGGCCCGGTCTATCAGGCGGGCACATTGTCAGGAAATCCAGTGGCAATGGCAGCGGGTTTAAAAACCCTTGAGCTGGTTTCTGCTGAAGGCTTTTTAGACCCAGTGATCGAGCGAACGGACAGATTAGTCAAAGGTTTGGTTGAGAGAGCCACTCAAGCAGGGATTCCCATGACCAGCAACCATGTAGGCACTATGTGGGGCTTTTTCTTTAGTGAAGAAGAAAAGATAACCCATTATCAGCAAGTGATGGAATGTGATACCGACCAGTTTGCCAAGTTTTTCCATCACATGCTTGATGAAGGCATTTATCTTGCCCCAGCATCCTATGAGGCAAGCTTTATGTCAGTGGCGCATACTGATGCCGATATTCAGTTTACGCTGGATGCAGCTGAGCGTTCATTTGCGAAGCTAACAAATAAGGGTTAATTAGCTCGCTTCAAAGGGTTTAATGTCGCCTGGGTTACGAAGCATTTTATTCACTTCGTCGACATGCAGTTCTTCGGCATGAATCATCTGCCTTGCGTATTCTTCAAGAACAACTGACTTATCTTGCACTAGCTCCAGTAGAACATAGTAAACCGATAAGGTTTCTTCTTCATGGGCCATGCTTTCTCTGAGTATATCGCCGATGTCGTGCTTTTTGGTTTCTAGCAAATCTCCGATCTTTAGCGATGGATGTCCTCCCAACATGGTCACCATCTCACCAGCTCTTCCTGCATGATCAAGGCCTTCTAGTGCGTTAGATTTTAGCCAAGAAACTATTGGAATTCGGTTATACCCGTATACCATGAGCGAATAGTGGGTATAGCGAACGACGCCAGATAACTCTAATTCCATAATTTTATTTAATACTTTGATAACTTCTTTTTCATCAATTTTTTTCACGTTGATTTCCTTAACTATAGGTAGTTTCTATTTTTCGTTTTATACCGCGGAGGCAATAAAGATAGCAATGATACACATCAAGCCGATAACCCAAGAGGCTGATCTCAAAGAACACCAATTCTTGATGTAACACAAGCAATAGACTATACGTGATGCTATAAAAATTGAAGCAATAATATCAATACAATACTGTTCTGCGCCAACTAGGTAGGAAACAACAATAGCCGCTATATAGGCAGGTAATATCTCATAGCTATTCTGTTCGGCCCATGAAACGCGCTGACTGACCCCTTCTAGTGTTTGCTCACTCAGTCGAGGGGATCTATTATCGTATTTTCGGTGCACGCCTGAGCGAGTTTTTTTGATTAGCGCCATCAACCAAGGTAGCATAATCGCGATTAATAATGTCCAAAATGCGATGGTCATAGGTTCCTCCACGTCCATTTTTGCGTATGATACGCAGATTAAACAAAGTTTAGACCAATATAGCCAATAGAATCGGAGCAATTATGAGCTTAAAAAGTAGCCGCGGCCCTTTCCCCTACACGCGAATGCGTCGCAATCGTAGTGAGGCATTTTCTCGCCGTCTCAATAGTGAAACTCAGCTCAATGTAAATGATCTAATTCTGCCTATTTTTGTTATTGAAGGTAATAACCAATCACAGGCTGTTTCATCGATGCCCGGAGTGAATCGGCTATCTATAGACCTTCTGGTTGACCATGCAGATGCTGTTTTTAATCTTGGAATACCGGCAATTGCGCTATTCCCAGTGATTGGCGATGACAAAAAAACCTTAGGTGCAGAAGAAGCTTTTAATCCCAATGGATTAGCCCAAAGAGCCGTAAAAGCGATTAAAGCTAAAGTACCTGAGCTTGGTGTTATCACCGATGTAGCGCTAGACCCGTTCACCACTCATGGCCAAGACGGCATTATCGATGAAGACACGCAGTATGTATTAAACGATGTCAGTGTTGAGGTGATGGTGAAGCAAGCTGTATCTCATGCGCAGGCAGGTGCAGATATAGTTGCCCCATCGGATATGATGGATGGCCGCATTGGTGCTATTCGTGAAGCGCTTGAGGATGAGGGCTTTATTAATACGCAAATTATGGCCTATTCAGCGAAATATGCGTCTAGTTTTTATGGCCCTTTTCGCGATGCGGTAGGCTCGGCCTCTAACCTTGCGGGTGGCAACAAGAATACCTATCAAATGAACCCCGCTAATAGCGATGAAGCCATTCATGAATGTACACTCGACCTAGATGAGGGTGCGGATATGATTATGGTTAAGCCTGGCATGCCCTATTTAGATGTGGTGCGTCGGGTCAAAGACGAGCTTAAGGCGCCTACATTTGCCTATCAGGTCAGTGGCGAATACGCCATGATCTGTGCCGCCGCAGAAAAGGGCTGGCTAGACAGTGACCAAGCTGTAATGGAGTCATTGCTGGCCTTTAAGCGCGCAGGTGCCGACGGTATTCTTACCTACTTTGCTGTCCAAGCAGCAACCCTTTTAAATGGATCCTAGGTTGCGACTCGACAAATACATTAGCAATGCAACCGACCTATCCCGCACCGAAGCTAAAAGGCTAATTAAGGCGGGAGATGTCTGTATTGACGAGAAAGTGGCTGCGAGCGGCTCAGAAAAAGTATCCTCAGAGCACAGCATCACCATTGATGGGTCGCCGATCACACTGTTGGTTGATCGCTACTTTATGATGAACAAACCAGCTGGCGTGGTATCTGCCACCAAAGATCATTCCAACCCTACTGCTATTGATCTTATTTACGAGCATCGCAACGAACAGCTGCAGATTGCCGGCAGATTAGATATAGACACCACTGGCTTATTGCTGATTACAGATGATGGTCAATGGAATCATATCGTGACTTCGCCACGAACTGACTGCAAAAAAATCTATCTGGTTGAGCTTCAACACCCAGTAGGCGAAGATTATCAAAAAAAACTTGAGGCGGGCATTGCCCTTGAGGGTGAAAAGCGTCGGTGTCTTCCCGCAACTATGGCAGTGATTGATGAACACCATATTCGCCTGACGATAAGTGAGGGAAAATACCACCAAGTCAAACGTATGATGACGTCGCTTGGTAATGAGGTAGTCAGCCTACACCGTATACAAATCGGTGGCATTGCACTGGATCCTGCACTAGAACCTGGCGACTATAGGCCCCTAACCAAAGACGAGATCACATCTATACAATGAGTAGGCCCCTAGATAAGTCGATCGATTTACTCATCAACCAGCTCGCCCTAGCGAGTGGCCATTGGCTCGTTATCGCTGACGAGAACTGGCCACAAACTATCTGGCCATCCATTTATGCAAATGATCAACGCGCAATCACTATTGTTAGTAATCGCTTTGATATTGCAAAAGATGCCGAATGCGCCAATTTAGATAGCCAGTTTAATGACTTTGATTTTTCTACTTTCAAGCCCGCTAGCTTTGATGGCGTGCTTTACCGCGTATCTAAAGAGCGCGCTTGCAGTCATCATATAATCAATCAAGCCGCAAAATTACTAAAACCCAATGCCAAACTTTTACTGGCGGGCGAAAAAAATGATGGCATAAAAAGCTATGTAAAGCAGGCGAGTAAATTATTTGATGACCCAGTGAATGCCGACAAACAGGGCAAAGCCTATATCGCCTCTATACAACTAAACTGCGCCGAAAACGAACAGCTTAATGATAAAAACTACTCACAACTTCGATCGGTTCAGCTGCAAGATGATTTATATTTGCATACCAAGCCCGGTATTTTTGGTTGGGACAAAATTGATCGCGGTAGTGCTTTTTTAATGGATCATATGCCAGAATTTTTAAAAGACTACAAAAGTGCACCCCAAACTTTACTCGACCTCGGCTGTGGTTATGGCTATATCGCCTTAAGCGCCAGTAAATTTAGCTTTAATCGCATCATGGCAACGGACAATAATGCCGCCGCCCTTTTAGCTGTTCGGCAAAACTTACAGTCGCTAACCGGTATTGAGTGGGATGCACAGGCAGCCGATGCTGGCGAGGGTATAGTTGAGCAGTTTGATACTATTTTATGTAACCCACCCTTTCATCGTGGCTTTGCGGTGGATGATCAGTTAGCGATTAAGTTTCTAAGCCAAACCAAACGGCTGCTAAACCGTTCTGGGCAAGCGCTTTTTGTGGTCAATACCTTTATACCTCTGGAGCATAAAGCTAAGCCTTACTTTTCCCAGATTGATATTATGGCCAATAATGGTTCTTTTAAACTAGTTCGATTAAAACACTAATTACCAGCTGAGCCTTACACCGAACTTTGTCATTTTCCCGCCTAGCTCATCAAGATCCGTAACACCTAAGCTAATCCCTAGCTTGTCATTGAATGCATAGCTAGCATCCGCCTCAACAATCAACCACTGTTGCTCCATAATATCTAAAACACCCCTACCAATCCTAGTTTTAAGCTTGCCCGAACCACCCGCTAACCCACCTATGGCGTGATAGCCCGAATAATTGATACAGGCATACCAACAAATATCATACTGACTTAGTCCAGCCTCAGCATAAAAGAGCCAATATTGATAACCGATGGTATAAAACGAAAACAGACTGTTAATGGGCTTTGTCGTTGTTTGTTGCTGATTGCGCAGTATATTTGCACGAGCAAATAGATTGCCCGCAACATGGCTGGATACAGTATATGTTGGACCATCACCAAGCCCATCTTCACTGAGGCCAATATCGATATAATTCCAACGGTATTGTTCAGCTTGAGCCATCGAACAAAAAATTACTACAAGCGAAATTACTAGAGAATATTTCATTATTATTATCTCCAAGCCTATTATTTTTTTTAACTCGGGAGATAAGTGTAGTGATCGGATAATACTTTGTATGTAACCCAAAGGTACTAGTAGTACTAGTACCTACAAGCCATAATGAAGGTTGGGATAGTTATAGTCGGGATCAAAAGCTAAAGCCCCATAGCCTGCTTGATAAGCTTATTTTTAATCGCTCCCAAGCCATTGATTGCTGACAATCCATAGTTACGAACTAATCTAAGCGTGGAATTTTGCGCGCCAAATAAGCGTTTAAAGCCTTCCATTGCCGCCATGGTGGCGAGGTTTTCTGGCTTGCGCCGACGCTGATAGCGTTTTAATAGGGTCATATGGCCTAGGTCTAAATTTTTGACATAGGCCTCGGCTATTTCTTGCGCTAATACCTGCGCATCAGAAAAACCTAAATTAGCACCCTGACCCGCTAGGGGGTGAATACTGTGTGCGGCATCACCCATCAGCGCCACCCTTGGCATCACATAATCTGTGGCATGGGATTGACGCAGTGGGATTAAAAACCGCTTTTCTATTTTTAGCACTTCACCTAAACAATGTTCGCTAGCTCTGGATAATGCCTGACAGAAGGCTTTATCATCTAATGCCATTAATCGTTCAGCTTCTTCGGTATCTTGAGACCAAACAATAGAACAGCAGTGGTCGTCACCGATAGCATTTAACGGTAAAAACGCCAATGGGCCCGTGGGCATAAACCGTTGCCATGCGGTGAGTTGATTGGGGTTTTCGGTGGTAATTGTGGTGACAATGGCATGTTGACCATAATCCCACTGTTTGGTGGTAAAGTTAAACTGTTCACGCACGGCTGAATGCGCACCATCGGCGGCAATGAGCAGTTGTGCCGATATCTCAGAGTGATTATCTAGAATGAGGGTAATAGCATCCTGTCGTAACTGGTAATCGACTACAGTGGCGGGACATAATAGCGCAATATTGGACTGTTGTTGGCAATGCTCAGCTAGGGTAGAGACCAACACAGAATTTTCTACGATATGCCCTAAATTTGGCTGTTGAACCTGTTGGCAATCGAAGGTGATTCTGCCTGTGCCTTCTGCATCCCATACATTCATTGCTTTATAGGCGCAGGCGCGCTTATCAACTACCTTATTCCAGATCCCTATTTGCTCAAAAATGGCTCGGGTTTTTTCTGTGAGTGCGGCTACCCTTGGGTCGATTTTCTTGACATCAAATGCCGGTGGTAATTGGGGCTCAATAAGAGCAATTTTGAGTTGTTTATCGGTTTTTGTTGTTATTTGAGCAAGAAGACTTGCCGCCGCTAAACCGACAGCACCCCCGCCAACGATAACAATATCAACCTCGAGTGAATCACCCATGATCGACGCCTGACTGCCCAGTTCCCATGCCAAAGTGGGCAAATTGTTTGCGCAGTGTTGGCACTAAATCCATCATCAATAGTCCTGAATTACGGCCTAAGGCGATGGCCGGCGAAGAAAGACCAAATAATTTGCTGAGATTATCAGTAAACATTAGGGTATTGCTCTGATCCTTATCACGCTGATTTTGATAGCTCAGTAAAGGCTCTAACTCACCAACATCGGTCTTTTGTAGCTGATCTGTCAGACACTGCGCTAAGCAATTGATATCTCGCAGGGAAAGGTTAAAGCCCTGTCCTGCCACAGGATGAAGGCTATGAGCTGCATTACCCACCACCACTAATCGGCGCCGCACCTGTTCTTCACTGGTGGTTAACACAAGGGGGTAACTGACTTTTTCGCCGACCTGCTTAAACACACCTAATCGATCACCAAAACGCGCCTGAAGTGTCTCAAGAAATACGCTATCGTCCGCGGACATTAATGTTTCAGCCTGCTCACTGGCTTGAGTCCAAACAAGCGAACACCGATGTCTATTATTAAAATCTGGCAGTGGCAACAATGCCATGGGCCCCTGATCAGTAAAGCGTTCATAGGCTACTTTATTATGTGACTGACCTAGGCTGATATTGGCGATAATGGCACTGTGGCCATAGGCTTTACTGTGCTGATGGATGCCTAACATTTTAGCGCAGGCTGACTCAGCGCCATCAGCCACCACTAATAGTTGACTATTTATTGTCTGCGGTTGGCCATCGACGTCTATTTCAAGTTGCACTGACTGAGATTTGGGATTGATGGCTCTAATTGTTGTATCGCCTTTCATACAAATATCAGTCTGGGCAACCTGTTGCATTAACACTGCGCCCAACCAACTATTTTCGACGACATAACCCAAGGCATCGACATCAGCTTCTTTAGCCTCTAGGCGCGTCATTCCAAAATGACCGCGATCACTCACATGGATCGATGTAATAGCTTGAGCCTGCTGTTCAATTTTGTGCCAAATACCCATTTTCTGAAAAATACAGCGACTGGTCCATGACAACGCGGTTGATCGAGCATCAAACTGAGCATTGTACTCAGGACGCTCCTCACTTTTAACGGTTCGAGACTCCAGTACTAATACTTTCCATCGCTTCTGCTTGGCTAGTAATAGAGCCAAACTAATTCCCACCATGCCGCCGCCAATAATGGTGATATCGAAATGATGATTAGAATCAGCTGATTGGCTCATACCATTAATTTCTCTATTTGATCTCGCTGTTTGGGTACTGCATCGGTTAGGATTTCATAACCCTTTTTAGTGACTAGAATATCATCTTCAATACGAATTCCTATCCCGCGCCACTGCTTGTCTACCGCAGAATTATCTGCCGATATATAAAGACCCGGCTCTATGGTAAGTAACATGCCAGCTTCGTAGACGCGCCAATGATTATCGACCTTATAGTCACCCACATCATGAACATCCATACCTAGCCAGTGACTCACGCTATGCATATAAAAATCGCGATAGGCACCCTCGGCAATTAACGTCTCTACATCACCCTTGAGTATCTCTAAATCAACCAGACCCTGTGTAATTACGGCAATAGCTGCTTGATTGGCTTGGTCAAATGTAACGCCGGGAGCAATAGTTTTTATAGCAGCATCCTGAGCGGCTAAAACGACATCATATATAGCCGCCTGCGCTACACTAAATTTACCACTGACTGGAAAGGTACGAGTAATGTCAGCCGCATAGTTCTGGTATTCACAGCCAGCATCAATTAATACTAAATCACCCGATTTCAGTGTTGCACGATTTTCAATATAGTGCAGGATACAGGCATTGTTGCCACTGCCAACAATACTAGTATAGGCCGGACCATTGGCACCAGACATCATAAACTCATGCTCAATTTCAGCCTGCAACTGATATTCTTTTTGGCCCGCACTACAGTGTTTCATTGCCCGGCAGTGAGCCCGCGCAGAAATATCCGCCGCTTTACGCATAAGCTTTATTTCAGCGGCTGATTTAATGAGTCGCAACTCACCCAGCAAATGGTCTAAATCGACAAATTCGCAGGCATTATCCCCTTTCTCACTACTGTTATTTCGTACCTCATCAACCCAGTGCATAAGACGTTGATCAAACACTTTGTCTTTGCCTACGGAATAATAGACGCGACGTTTATCTTCCAATAGACCCGGCAGAATATCCTCGATATCCTGTCTCTTATACACATCTCCGAGCCCACGAGACCAGAGAGGATCT
>OJBN01000475.1_pt1 | contig 10349 bp, 10 predicted proteins | sample 1590441 | NCBI WGS metagenome assembly OJBN01 (sample SAMN05416760, study PRJEB24817) | seawater metagenome | isolation source: Sea water | place: Canada:Atlantic | collected 2013-07 | reverse complement strand
GAGATCCTCTCTGGTCTCGTGGGCTCGGAGATGTGTATAAGAGACAGCGCAAGATATTTATCTAAAGGAGAAATTCCTCAGCCAATGGGATCACGTCATCCTTCCATTGCTCCCTTTGAAGCGTTCAAAACGAAAGATAGCCACATCATTATTGCAGCTGGAAATGAAAAATTATTTCAAGGAATGTGTGAAGTTTTAAATTGTGACTCTCATAAGCAAGAAAAATTTAAGGATAATCAATCTAGAAATAAAAATATAGATGAATTGAAAACAATTATAGAATCTAAATTAAAAGATAAAACAACAGAAGAGTGGGTTTCCTTATTTACGGAAAAGAAGATTCCATGTGGACCTATTTATAATATTAAAGAAGCGGTAGAAAACCCTCAAATTGAATTTAGAAATATGATTGTAAGTGCCAATCATAATAAAATTGGAAAATTTAAAATGGCAGGCAATCCAATTAAAATGTCTAATTATGAAGACAAATCAACTCGAGGCGAAATACCTGACCTTGATCAGCACCGCGATAAAATTTTAAAAGAATTTGGGTAGTGGATTATTCTGAAGGTTTATCTTCAGTAGGATTTGCTTCCGTAGTTTGATCTACGATATCTTCTGATACATCGTCATCGCTATCATCCGCATCATCAGCTACAGCTGCAGAAGCTACAGGAACTTTTCTTGATCTTTTAGATGGTAAAATTGCCTGTCCAGATTTAGATACTTCACCTTTATAAATTGCTTCAAACTCGTCTCCTTCTGGAGCATCAAAATCCTCTTGTACTGTTGCGTCTTCTGGATGATCTCTAGCACGATCAATCGTTGCATTAGTTAAATTTTTAATATCAATTTTTTTATCGCCAATTTCTCTCAGTGAAATTACAGTTTTTTTATCATTATCTTCATCTACCAAAGGTTTGTCCCCTGCACCAATTTGCAAAGTTCTTTCTTTAGCTAGGATGATCAAATCATACTGATTATCAACTTGCTCTAAACAATCTTCTACTGTTACACGTGCCATAAAGTTGAGGTCTTCTAATGACTTTAGACTTGAAAATCAAGCAATTTTTACAGGTTGGTAGTCTTTTAATTTGAATAAAAACAAAGCATTAGCCAAAATTAAGTAGCCCAGCATCATTGAAAATATTTGATTAATAGTGAATTGCTGATCAATCAAATATCCAAACAATACAGGGGCAATAGCGGTAGAAAAAACAAAGAAAGAAACAGTAATGGATCTAATTCCACCCAAATACTTGGTACCATAAATCTCTGACCAGGTAGAGGTAAGCAAAACACTAGAGGTACCGTTGGTCATAGCAATCAAAATCATCATAACAATAGGAGTAAAGGCCCAGCTACTAGTAATTACCAAAGTATAGGCAGCCATAGTTGGTAACAAATAAAAAGGTAGAACTTTAATGGCAGAAAAGCGATCTATTAAAAAACCAGAAACAGCTAAAGTAATTACACTTACAATTGCATATAAAGTAAAGCCCTGCGCTAACATCAGCATTGACCATTGTTTGCTCTCAAAAATATATATTTGATTAATAAAAATTCCCGTTGATAAAAAAGCAGGTCCCAATACAGCGGGTAGTAAAAAATAAAACTTTGAATCACGTATTACCTCTGATCTTGTCCAGTTTTTAATTGTGTGATTGACTTCTTGTTTCTTTGTATCGTAAATTTCAGTGGCTCCATCTTTATAAAATCTTAAGATAAAAAATACGGAAGGAACTACTAAACATAAAGTAAAAATAGAAATTCCTAACCAAACTATTTTCCAAGAATAAAATTTCATAAGAAAAATAATTAAATAAGGCAAAAAACCTTCTCCTAAGGATAACCCCAACCAAGAAATACTAAGAGCTTTTCCACGATTTAAGTCAAAGAATTTTGCCATAGAGGTACTAGCTGTATGTGTCATTAATCCCTGCCCTGACAATCTAAGAAAATATATTGCAAAAAATAAAAGAATAATATTGCTAACCAAAGTTAGGAAAAAACTAGAAAAAGCTAAAAATAAACAGACCGCAATGGCAAAATAAATGATTTTAAAGTCATCAATTTTTTTTCCTATCCAAATTAAGGAAAAGCTACTTAAAAGAGTAGCCAACGAATAAATCAAACCAAATTCAGAGTGACTTAAGCTTAAATCTTCTCTTATATAAGGATTAAAAATACCAATAAAAAAAGTTTGACCAAAGCTAGAACAAAATGTCAAAATGAACCCGAATAAAAGAAATCTAGAATTATTTTTAACGAATTGATAATTAAACATTTAAAAAATAGGAGAAACGAATGTCAAAAAAAGTAACGTTCATAGGTTTAGGAGTCATGGGATATCCGATGGCAGGATTTATAGCAAAAGCCGGTCACGATGTAACGGTTTATAATCGAACGACTGCGAAAGCAGAAAAATGGGTTGGTGAATATGGTGGAAAGCATGCTTCGACACCCAAAGAAGCTGCAAAAGATTCTGATTTTGTTTTTACCTGTGTAGGTAATGATAATGATTTAAAAGAAGTAACTATCGGTGAGCATGGTGCATTTCACAATGTTAAAGAAGGAGCTATCTTTATAGATAACACTACTGCTTCTGCAAAGATTGCAAGAGAGCTAAACGAAGAAGCAAAAAAAAGAAAATTTGGTTTTCTTGATGCGCCAGTTTCGGGTGGACAGGCCGGAGCTGAAAACGGTGCGCTAACAGTAATGATCGGTGGAGAACAAAATCATTTTGAACAAGCAGAATCCATCATCGATTGTTATTCTAAAAAAATGAAATTGTTAGGAAACTCTGGAAGCGGTCAACTTGCGAAAATGGTTAATCAGATTTGTATTGCTGGATTAGTTCAGGGCTTGTCAGAAGCTATTCGATTTGGTCAGAATGCAGGATTGAATATGGAAGATGTAATCGAAGTTATTTCAAAAGGAGCTGCACAATCATGGCAAATGGAAAATCGTTACAAAACAATGATCACAGATAAGTTTGATTATGGTTTTGCTGTTGATTGGATGAGAAAAGATTTATCCATTGCTATGGAAGAGGCAAAGAGCAATGGCTCTACCCTTCCTATCACTGAAGTCATAGATAAATATTATGCAGATGTGCAGAAAAATGGTGGAAACCGTTTTGATACTTCTAGCTTAATCACTTTATTACCAGAAAAAAAATAGCGTGAATAAAGAAGAGCCTGGTTTTTATAACAACAAGGATCTAATCCTTGATGAAATCTGGGCTCTACTTTCTAAGGGTGTAACAGATAGAAACGAAGACTTTAGACTTCCTGTTGTTGGTCTTAATTCTAAACAGGGACCCGATGCTAGAATTGTAGTATTGCGTGGAGCTTTTCAGGATAGAAACATATTAAGATTTCATACCGATATTAGGTCAGACAAAATAGACTTTATTAAAAATAACAATCAAATCTATTTCCTTTTTTACAATAAGGAGAGAAAAATTCAGGTCAGAGCCACAGGTGCTGCCACTATTCATTATAAAAATGATCTAACCAAAGAAGTTTGGGAGAGAACTCAAGTAATTAGTAGAAAATGCTATTTAGCAACTAATGCCCCAGGAACAATAAGTGAAGATCCAACTTCTGGAATACCAGAGCAATATGTTGGGAAAAATGTTCCAAAAGAAGAAAGTGAATCTGGGTATGAAAATTTTTCTATAATAGAAAGCAAAATTCATTCTTTTGAATGGCTGTATTTAGCATCGAAAGGTCATAGAAGAGCTAAGATTGAATTAAGTAATAATGGATCTAAAGCACAATGGGTTACTCCTTAAAATAATAATATTCATTATTTCCTCTTAAAAAAGAGGTTTTCTGCAATGATTTAATCTCTTGTTAAAAAGGTTAAATGTGATTAACATCTATGTAACGTTCATCTTTTTTTTAAAAGACGGAAGTAGCGAAAGCGAAGGAACGCACCTAACTTAAAATAAGGAAGGTGTAATGACTGATAAAAGACACACAAAACTAATAGAAACTTACGGAAAAGAAAAAACTTCTAAAGAAAAAGCAACTGCTTTGTTTAGAGCGAGAAAAGAAGTTTCCATAAATGGAAATGGTACTTCAGGTTACGTGGTAAAGAATGGACCCCACAAAGGTAAAGTGCTTGGACATTTTTCACAAAAATATAATAATAATTTAGAAGAAACAAAATAATTAAAAATAAAAATTATTATTTAAACCAATGGAGAAACTATGACAGCTACATATACGTGTCAAAAATGTAATATGGCAGTTAACGCAACATGCGCCAACTGTAATAACGAACCGCTTGTTAATGATAGCCTAGATAATAATGGAGCAAAAATTCAGATATCAAAATGTCCCAAATGCCAAGGAAAAATAAAATCTCCTATGTGTTGTGGCCAAGATATGGGTGCGTCCTAAAAATACTTATTTTTTTTCTTCTTCGTCGGATGATTCTGGTAATTGAGAATCAGGCTTAAGTTCCTCTGTGTTTGGTTGCTCTACTGGAGGCTCAGGTTTGAATTCTTCTGTAGTTGATTGCTCTACTGCAGGCACAGACTTAAGCTCTTCTACAGTTGACTCTGGCTGTTCTTGTTTAAATTCTTCCCTATTTAAAATTTCTTTTAGAGTTATTTTTTTTCGTGTTCTAAAATAAATGTAAGCTATAGCAGCTAGAATAAGACCAATTAGATAATATTGAGAAAAGTAATTCACTGCTTTTTCAATCAGACTGTTTGACTTTACAATTTCTTGATTAATTTTTTCTTGTTTGGGTGGTTCTGGCTTAACTTCTTTTTGAACTATTTCTTGTTTGGGTGGTTCTGGCTTAACTTCTTTTTGAACTATTTCTTGTTTGGGTGGTTCTGGCTTAACTTCTTTTTGAACTACTTCTTGTTTGGGTGGTTCTGGTTTGAAAGTTGGTTCAATTATTTTTTTTTTAGAAACAGAATTAACTGCAATTGACTTCAATTCCTCATTTTTTTTACTTACTATAGATTCATTGGGCAACTGCTTAATTGCAATCGCAGCTACTATGAGGATAATTAAAAAATTCATAAAGAAAATTGTATAAGAAATGCACTGCTGTTAATACAGACCTATGGTTGCATAGCAGTCTTTAGAAGTAAAAAAGATAGCCAATTAAAAGAGTTTTGGTAGCGGGAGGCAAGCTTGAACTGCCGACCTCAGCTATAAATTTTTAAAATCTTCAACGCTGGATAAAGCCTGGCCTGAATAAGACCCTTCTGAAAAAGACCTTTCATTATCCCATATATTTTTTGGCATAGGTAGGCCCTGAAATACTGCATCTTCAATTGGCTCATTCGGTACTAAATTTAATTTTTCTTTTAACATCAGAACTACTTGCCTAGTATGCTGTCCACTATGCCAAGCTGTTCTTTCCAAAACTTCATGTAAAATTACCTCTCCATAATAAACATTTCCTGGCTGCTTAAAGTCAGTTGTTACTCCATCTCTCAGCCACCATTCTGAAAATTTTTTTCTAACTTTATTCCCATAAACCGCTAGCTCTTCTTTTGTTTCCATTCCCTTAGGTAAAATTGATAATAAAGATTCATAAGTATAAGGTTCGTTGTCCTCTACTCTTCTTAAAAACACATCCTGGATATTAAAAATATGATAAACTAATTGCCTATAGGATCTTGGACGACCTGGAAGTAAAGTGTCAAGTTTTTCATTGGGTATTTGCTCTAAATACCTGGAGGCAGCTTCATTAATTTTTATTATTTTATCCACCATGTTTTTTGGCTCAAGCATTTTATGTGCTTGATAATCAAAACCAGCAACTTTGGCGACATCTCTAAATACAGCTCCATTTGCCCAAGCATCTCCTTTGGCAACAATAGGAACCATTTTAACTCCAAATCTTTCTAGATCTTCAAAGCCAGTTTTGTCCTCTAATACATTTACAGATTTAAATGGAATTCCATTTTCCATAAGAAATTCTTTAGTCTTGAGGCAGCTGGAGCAACCTGGTTGCCAATATACTTTTACAACTTCTTCTTTCATAAAAACTTTTTATTCAGAGTTACTTAGCGGCTTCTACAGCTTTTTTTGTAGAAGCTAAAATTAAAAAATGTTTTTTACTAAAATTTTCATATTAAAAATCTTACCCTAAAATATGCAATATTTAAATAGCTACAAAAGGGAAGGTAAGTATGAGTTTTGCACTATCAACCCCCTACTTGTGGTTGAACAAATCCTGTCACACTGGTGTCACACAGATCTTGGGAAAAGGATCAAATCCAATTAAAAATTATTTAAGCTGACAGAAGAGACAAGTAAATAAGTTAAGTATGAGAAGAGTTTTGGTAGCGGGAGGCAGACTTGAACTGCCGACCTCAGCGTTATGAGTGCTGCGCTCTAACCACCTGAGCTACCCCGCCAAAAAGTATCGTAGGTATATAATATATTATTAAGAATTTAAAGTGAGACTAAAATTTTTTTTTGAAAGGTTTTTTGCCACCAGGTTTAAATCCACTCTTTTTGCGAGAACCGAAGGATTTTCCACCCTTTGATTTTCTATCAAAAGGACCTTTTTTTTCTCCAGCAAATTTACCTTCTGATTTTTCAAAGCTAGCTTTCTTTCTATCGTGAAAACCACTACCTTTTTTTCGTTTCTCGGAAAAGTCTGACTTACCTTTTTCTGCAAAACCTTCTTTACTATTAGATCTGGATTTAAAAGAAGGGGCTCTATCTTCTCTATTGCCAAAACCATTTCCTCTTTTAGGTCTATCGCTAGAAGGTGTTTTTCTTCCATATCCTGCATTTTTTGGTTTTGATTTTTTTCCTTCAGACCTAAATTCAGATGGTTTTCTGCTTGAGAAATCTTTTTTATCACTTTTTTTAAAGCTAGTTTCTTTTTTATCATCTCTTCTAAAGCTAGTTTTTTTCTTATCGCGAAAACTAGATTTTCCACCTTTATCAGAACGAAACCCATCTCTAGGTCCACCTCGTTTAAAAGGTCTCTTCTTGCTGTAATCATCTCTACGTCCACCTGATCTTTTTGAGTCGGGTGAGCTTTTTAATCCAGGATTTAAAATTTTTTCAATTTCGTGCCACTTTCTTTTGTCACTTGGTGTTACAAAACTCCAAGCAGTACCACTGGCACCTGCTCTTCCTGTTCTTCCCATACGATGAATAAAATCTTCTGCTTGTTGAGGCAAATCAAAATTTACTACATGCTCAATATGAGGAATGTCTAATCCTCTTGCAGCAATATCTGTTGCTACTAAGACATGGATTTTATTTGCTCTAAATTTAGCAATAACTTGGTTTCTTTTATTTTGTCTTAAATTTCCATGTAAAGAATCTGATTCAAATCCTTCTTTTTCTAAATTTTTTGCTAATTTTTTTGCATTATGTTTTGTCTTCACAAATACTAGCGTGGATCCGTGTTTTGTTTTTACTTGCTCAACTAAAGTATTATATTTATCTTCCTGTCTTAAGTTAATGACCTCTTGCTTTATAGTAATCAATGTAGCATTGGCTGCAGCAACACTTACTCGCTCTGCATTGTTTAAATATTTTTTAGATAGTCTTTCTATAGAAGGTGCAATCGTTGCTGAAAACATTAAAGTTTGTTTTTGTTTTGGCAAAAATTTAATAATCTCATCAATTTGGATGCTAAAACCCATGTCTAACATTCGATCCATCTCATCTAAAATTAAAAGATCCACCTTGTTTAATAGTAAAGATTTTCTTTTTAAATGGTCATTCACTCTGCCTGGAGTTCCCACTACGATTTGTGGTTTAGTTTTTAATCTTCTTAATTGTTTGTTCATGGGCTCTCCGCCTACTAAACAAACACTTTTAATAACACTCTGTTGAAATAATAATTTTTCGATAACATCGTTAACTTGCTTTGCAAGCTCGCGAGTAGGAACTAGAATAATTGCTCTATTGATTTTTTTGGTAGCAATCATCTCGATCATGGGAATGCAAAATGCTGCTGTTTTTCCAGTACCTGTTTGTGCAGATGCTAAGATATCTTTTTGCTCTAAAATAATTGGAATCGATTTTATTTGAATTGGTGTGGGCGTATCAAACTTCATTTTAACTAAAGAAGCATTAAGGTTCTTATTTAAATTCAGTTCTTGAAAATTTTGCATAGGGGTTTTTTATAAAATACTATTAGTGGCTGTTAGATATAGTGAACAAAGGGTAAGTCAATCAATTAAAGATAATGATTCGTTTATTAAGCTAATTAGATCAAAATCATGACTCCTGTAGCTAGTAATAAAAAAGCCATGACGATTTCAATGATCTGCTTCACTCTGGGGTTGGATACGAAGGTTCGAATGCTGCTTCCAAATAATGCCCAGACACTAATAGAGGGCAAACAAACAACAGGGGCAATAGATGCGAGATAAAAAATTCCTGTAACAAAATGCTCATCTTTTGGAAAAAAAACACTAACTGCTGTGATTGCCACTACCCAAGCTTTGGGATTGAGAATTTGGAATAGAGATGCTTCATAAAATTTTAATGGTCTTCCTGTTTCTTTTGTATTTTTTTTTATACTTAAAGACCCAAACATTTTATAAGCTAAAAAAAATAAATACAGACATCCTGCTATTTTTAAAGTTTGTTGAATAAGAGGATAAGTTTGAAATAAAGTTCCTAGTCCTAAAGAAACTAAAGAGATTTGAAAAAAATGCCCTAATGGAATTCCTAGAATATGTGGAATAGTTTTTTTAAAACCATATTTAATTCCAGAAGTGGTGAGCATTATATTGTTAGGTCCTGGAGTAACAAACATTACAAAATAAAATGTAATTAACGCTACAGTTAATTCAATGCTGATCATGAAAAATTAATTTAATAAAAACAATAAAACAAAACTATAGAAGCTGCTATACTAGCAAAGATACTAAAATATTTTAGGCTAGATTTGTTTTTATTTTTTTTCTCTAGTTTGGCTTGCGCCATTAGTTCAAAAATATTAGCTTTTTTAAAAATTGTCTTTGAGGGATATAAAGAGCGTGTATTATTATATAGATTTTCCTGATTTTTATAATGAAAGTGCTCTTTAATTGATGACATTGATCCCCTTTATAATTCTTAATTAAACTACAAAAATTCTTTCAATACAACCCCTGATACTAATAATTTTTAGTGACAATATTGTTTTTTAATCTAAAAGGGTTGCATTATATGGGATATCCAAAAAAACATAGAGGCCGAAGAAAAGTGGGCTCCAAAAGAAGAAGAGCAAAAAGAAAAGCTAAGAAAAAGTAGTTTTTTTTCTTTTCAGTATTCTTTGTTTAAGAGGTGGAGACAATCCATCCGCCGCCATACACCCTCATTCCCTTCTCATCTTTCTTATAAAATACGCATGCCTGACCCGGAGAAACTCCAGACTCTCCTGCTTGCAAAGTCACTGATGTTGCGTTGTCGCTCACTTGGCATGGCAACAATCTTCCAGTAGACCTTACTTTAATAAAAAAATCTCCCTCCAGCTCTTTAGGATCGCAAAGAAAATTTATTTCTTTCACCTTGATCTTTGTAATATTTAAATCCTGTCTAGAGCCTACTATCACTTCTTTGGTTTCAGGATTAATTTTAATAACAAAGATTGCCTCTTCTTGTCCACCTACTTTAATTCCTTTTCTTTGACCGATAGTAAAATTAATAATTCCATTGTGCCTTCCTAAAACTTTTCCTTCTAAGTCAACTATGTTGCCAGGATCATATGACTCGGGTCTTAACTTTTCAATTACAGATTTGTAATTACCATTGGGAACAAAACAAATGTCTTGGCTATCTGGTTTATCCGCAACTGATAAATTCATTTTTTTTGCAAGATCTCTTGTTTCTTGCTTAGGAAGATCTGCTAAAGGGAAGCGTAAATAATCTAACTGTTCTTGCGTAGTAGAAAATAAGAAATAACTCTGATCTCTATTGGCATCTACAGGTTGATACATTTTAGATTGGTTTAAATTGCCAAGACGTTTTACATAATGGCCTGTTACCAAGGCGTCTGCTCCCAATTCTTTTGCTGACTTAAATAGATCTCTAAACTTTACGGTTTGATTACAACTAACACAGGGAATGGGAGTTTCTCCTTTCAGATAGCTATCTGCAAATTTCTCAATGACCTCTTCTTTGAACAAGCTTTCATAATTAAATACATGATGCTCAATATTTAATTGCTCACTGACTCTTTTGGCATCGTAAATATCTTTTCCAGCACAACATGTTCCGGAAGTTTTTCCAATCTTTCCATAATCATACAATTGTAGAGTAATGCCAATTACATGATAATTTTGTTCTTTCAGCAAACCAGCGACAGTAGAAGAGTCTCTGTCTCTTATACACATCTGACGCTGCCGACGA
>OJBN01000472.1_pt1 | contig 10371 bp, 7 predicted proteins | sample 1590441 | NCBI WGS metagenome assembly OJBN01 (sample SAMN05416760, study PRJEB24817) | seawater metagenome | isolation source: Sea water | place: Canada:Atlantic | collected 2013-07 | reverse complement strand
ATCTACACTAGATCGCTCGTCGGCAGCGTCAGATGTGTATAAGAGACAGTTGCAGTACACAATTTCTACAGGAAAGGTTCGCCCAGATACCTCCACCACTGGTGCATTATTAAAATGCTTGGAAAATTTCTCTACATCAATAGTGGCCGAGGTAATAATTAATTTAAGGTCTGGGCGCTGGACCAGCAGGTTTTTTAAATAGCCGAGTAGGAAATCAATATTGAGGCTGCGCTCATGGGCCTCATCGATAATGAGTGTGTCGTACTTGCTCAGAAACTTATCATTTTGAATTTCAGCCAGCAGTATGCCATCGGTCATCAGCTTGATCAGGCTCTTGCTCGAACTTTGATCGGAGAAGCGCACCTGATAACCCACCACATCGCCCAGCGGAGTTTTTAATTCGCTGGCGATTCGGTCCGCCACAGTGCGCGCAGCAATCCTGCGCGGCTGGGTATGGCCAATAATACCGCGCACACCGCGACCGGCTTGCAGACAAATTTTTGGAATCTGGGTGGTTTTACCCGAGCCGGTTTCACCGGCAATAACCACGACCTGATTATCAAGAATCAACTCGCGAATTTCTTCAGAGCGCGCACTGACCGGCAGATCCGGATAAGTAATCTGCGGCAGCGACTGCTGTCGCGCAGACACCTGAGTACTGGAGCGCAACACAGTGGAAGACCACTTCTGCCAGGCCGTTGCTATGTCTTTTTTGGCCGCCCACTGTCGCTGTAACTCTTTTAGCTGACGGCCGAGACGGAATAAATCACGGCTGCTTACCGATTGAGGTAACCACTGGGCGAGCTGTTCGAAGTCTGTTTTTTTAGACGGCGCTTGACTGAAAATTTTGGCTTCTGGACTGGTGGGCTGTTGCGAGGACAAACTATTATTCGCCAGTATTTAGCCAGATACATTCACCGCTTTTGGCCTTGATGGCATCCAGCTTTTTATGGTGATCCTCCAGCTCTTGAGCACTGGCGGCAATCACACGCAGTGGCGGACGAGTTGTTGGTAGACGACGGATAGTCGAGGCACTATTCATTTCGCCACTATCCGCGTCGGACGAGTCACTCATATTGAGGCTGACCTGACCACCAGTCATCAGCAGATAGACATCTGCCAAGATTTCCGCATCTAATAATGCACCGTGTAAGTCACGCTGAGAGTTATCAACCCCGTAGCGCTTGCACAGCGCATCGAGATTATTCTTCTGCCCCGGATGTTTTTGTCGCGCCAGCGCCAAAGTATCAATAATGCGACAGCCGCTTTCAATGGACTTGGGCTTGGGTCGCAGCTTGGAGGTTTCGTGATTGATAAACCCAATATCAAAGGGAGCGTTGTGAATAATAAGATCGGCGCCACTAACAAACTCAAAGAACTCAGGCGATATGGCCTCAAACAATGGTTTGTCTTCAAGAAACTGGTCGGTGATACCATGGACTTCCATAGCGCCTTCGTCGACCTTGCGCTGCGGATTTATGTACTGGTGATAATGGCGGCCGGTGAGCTTGCGATTGACCATTTCCACACAGCCGATCTCGATAATGCGATGATCCTGAGAGGTTTCCAGGCCGGTGGTTTCTGTATCAAGAACAATCTGTCTCATGGTCTCTGCTTATCTATTTAGGTGGAAGTGCGATTACAGCTCATCTATACCGCGATTGGCCAGCTGGTCGGCAATTTCATTTTCGCGGTGGCCACTGTGACCTTTTACCCACTGCCAGTCTATCTTATGTTCACCGATAACCGCATCGAGTTTTTGCCATAGATCAACATTTTTAACGGGCTGCTTAGAAGCCGTTTTCCAACCGCGCTTTTTCCAGTTGGGCATCCATTCTTGAATGCCTTTAAGTACATAGGTGGAATCTGAGGTCAGAGTCACTTCGCAGGGCCTTTTTAGCGCCGCCAGACCCTCAATAACAGCGTTCAGCTCCATGCGATTATTAGTTGTGTCAGACTCGCCACCCCAGAGCGATTTTTCTTCGCCCGCATAGCGCATCAATACACCCCAGCCACCGGGGCCCGGATTACCACGGCAGGCGCCGTCTGTGAAAATTTCAACCGAATTCATAATGTTCCCTGTGGAGGCTTAGTATTTTTTTTACGCATTGGGTCAGCCTGTTGGCGAGAACCCATAAAGTGGCTATCTGTGGTTGCCTGGCGCCACAAACTTCGCGGACTGATACCACGAGTCACCCGTTTAACCGCATGGATCATATAGAAATTACCCAGCGGAAAGCGAACCTTTTGGGCAAATTTTTCCCAGATTGAATCCTGTTCAGTCCACTGCGAGCGATTGAGCGGCAGATGGTAAGCGCCGTGATCTATTTCTAGCACCTGAAAGTTTAATAGCGATAGCCAGTCAATCACTCTCCCTTTGCGCAGATTGTGAAAGCAGTACTGAGGGCGACCAGATAACAGCTGCATGGGAAACTTAAGCGCGCCATGAGGACCATAGGGGTTAAACAGGCATAGCACCAGATGGCCACCGGGGGCTATCACTCGACTGACTTCGGACAGCACTGCTTTCGGCGATACCGAGAATTCAACGGCATGCTGCAGTACCGCAACATCGACAATATCTGCCGGCAACGGCAGCTCGGAGTAGCTGCTTATTGCCGTCACCTGTTCGGAGGTCGTGGCACTTAGCGAGAAACGATGCATATGGCCAAAGCAGTCAAGTAATTGCTGGTCTGGAGCAAGACCTAAATGCATTAAGCGATAGCCTGGCAACTGGGCATATTTATGCTTTAGCACTCGATGCTCGTGATGACGTAGGTAGCGGCCAAAATCTGTCTTACCCCAAGCCTCTAGCCCCTCTGCAGTCAAACCAAGATCGCGCACTTTAAAGCGGTCTAAGGCATGTTTACTGCGCTGTCGAAGAAACTGTAAGGACATAGGGTTACTGTGGTCTATTAGGCATCTGTTGGCGTCTATTATGGAGTAGTTGAGGGCTATTTTAAATCTGCTCACTAATAATGGCTGCCAGATTGTCTAATAGCGCTGCGATCGCTACAATTCGCGCGCAAATAATTACCATAATGAGTTCAATGCGTGCAGTCTGAACACAAAAGTAGTTCCCTGTTTTTAAATCTAATCTTTTTCAGCCTTTTACTGGGTGGCTGTGTGCTGACTCCGGTGGAGCCTGGCGACCAAAGTCTCGACAGCGGCCTGCCGCAGGAACCGGTTGAGACTGCGACCAAGATAGTTGCTGAGAGCTCTCTAACCGGTGCTGAAGGCTCTCTAACCGGTGCTGAGGGCTCTCTAACCGGCGCTGAGGGCTCTCTAACCGGCGCTGAAGGCTCTCTAACCGGCGCTGAGGGCTCTCTAACCGATGCAGATGGCACTCTGGTAAATCTTGAAGTACCCGATCTATGGCAGCGTATTCGCAGCGGCCATAATTTAACCCCAGAGGTACTTCCCGCCAGTGTTTTAAAACAGCGTGACTGGTATCTGCGCAACCCCAGCTACCTCGCCACTGTATTTGGCCGCGCTGAACCGTTTATTTTCTATGTCACCGACGAACTTGATAAAGCCGGATTGCCATTGGAACTGGCCTTACTACCAATTGTTGAAAGTACCTATGACCCTCTCGCTTACAGTCACAGCCATGCCGTTGGCCTGTGGCAGTTTATTCCCTCTACCGCGAAGTCGTTTGGCCTCAGGCGAGATCGCTGGTATGACGGGCGTCGCGATGTCATCTACTCAACCCAGGCCGCAGTCAAATATCTTAAATATTTGCACAGACGCTTTGACAACGACTGGCTGCTAGCACTTGCCGCCTATAATTCTGGTGAGGGTAATGTTCGCAAGTCGATCAAAAGAAATCGCAAACTGGGTAAGAAAACCGATTTTTGGTCAATCAAGTTACCCCGAGAGACCAGAAACTATGTTCCTCAGTTACTGGCATTGGCTACGCTGATTGAAAATCCCGAAAAGTTTGATATTAAACTGCCCTTTATTGCTGATCAGGCCTATTTTGAAGTGGTAGAGATTGAGTCGCAGATTGACCTCAATAAGGTAATTGAGATCACTGGCGTCGAAGGCACTGCATTTACTAAACTTAACCCTGCTTATCGCCGCTCTATAACGCCCCCACAAGGAAAACATAATCTTTTGTTGCCCGTGGGTAGCGCTGAACCACTGCGCCAACTATTGGCTACCACAGATCCAAAAACCTGGGTTCCTCACACTGAATATCAGGTTGTGAGCGGTGACACCCTATCTCAGATTGCCCAGCGCTTTCGCGTTCCTACCCAGTGGCTCAAAAGCAGAAATAATCTGCGCTCGGACCGCCTTAGAATTGGTCAGGTGCTGCTGATACCGCATTCCGGTGACAGCGCAACCAGCGGCTCTAAAGTCGCTCAGACGTCGCTGTACTCAGTTAAACGCGGCGATACCCTGTCTAGTATTGCTCTGCTGTACAAGACCTCTATCACAGCTTTAAAGCACTCTAATGAGCTGACCACAGACAGATTGCAGATTGGTCAGAAATTGACCATTAAACATAGCTCTGCCGGGCCCACACCAGAGAATCTGCGCAGACTCTCATACAGGGTCAGGCGCGGTGATTCTCTGTACCTTATCGCGGAGAAGTTTGATTTAACGATTCGTGATATTACGCGCTGGAACAAGATTAGCCGCAATGAGTTTTTGCAGCCTGGGCAGCGTTTGACACTGTTTATTAATGCATTGCGTATCTGACCTGCAGTTAGCTGACTCAATTCAAATCAACAGGCAATAAAAAAGACGGGCATGCCCGTCTTTCTCAATCAATAACATTGTTACTGTTTTATTTCAGCTCTCGCAACCAGACTGGCTTGATACGCCTGAACCAAGCGGCTGCCATTAATAGAGTCTGCTGCATATATCAGGCTGGCCTTCTGTGCCACGCTTAGTGTAGCAACATCACCCTGAGTCACTTTCTGCAGCGAGGCAACTACATAATCGCCATTGCGAGCATAAAAGTCCTCTGTAACAGCGTTTTCTGCTGCCATCTGCAGCTGGAAGACGGCATTTAATACTTCCGGATTAACGGCGCGATCGTTGCGCTTAACACCAAGGGCAACTTGCCAATCCAGAGCATTGGCCTTAGCCACAGCCTCGACGCTTTCCCCAGCCTCAACTGAGGCGAGTAAAGCGGCGCCCTGCTCAGCAATAATCTGCTTAGCAGTGCTTGCGCTAAGAGCATTCACCACTGCACTTCGCACCTCTGACAACTCTTTTTGGCGCGCAGAAATGCTTTCATTAAGCTTAATTACTACGTAGCGATCATTGCCCAGATCCAGTACTTCGCTCGCGTACTTGTCATCCACGACTTCTGAACTAAACGCCGCTTTAATCACTGCGGGGTAAGCCGCTACACCATCACCGCCGGCGCGGGAAAAAGGACTGGACACCTGAGCAGTAAGATCAAGATCTGCGGCCACAACGGCTAGCGACTCTGCATTGAAACTGAGCTCTTTAAGCATTTCCAGTTTTTCGACCAGTGCGTTGTCTACCTGCTCGGTCAGTAGTTCCTGCTCGATACGAGCGGACTCGGTAGCCAACTCGAAGGTCTGCACCTGCGTATCTAGCAACTTAATAAAATGCGTTCCCGCATCGGTTTCCACCGCTGCAGATACCTGACCGACTTCAAGCGCTGCCAATGCAGCTTCAAAGGATTCGGGGAATGTGTCACCGGAGCTATAACCCAGGTCACCACCAGTATCGGCGGAACCAACGTCTTCAGAGTACTGCTTGGCCAGTGCGGCGAAGTCTTCACCTGCATCTAATCTGGCCTGAACTTCTGCTATTGCCTCAGCACTTGGATCAGCCAATAGGATATGTGCCGCCTGACGCGATATGGCGGTATCTACTGACTCTGCCTCTTGCTCAAATCGCGCTTGAATCTGCTCTGGCGTGACCGATTTACCCGCGGTCAGCAATCCAGCATTGAGTTCGATATAGTCAATAACAACCTGATCTTCGGTCTGATACTGCGCTTTATTCTGTTGGTAATAGGCATCGATCTGATCTTCGCTTAGCTGCACTGCACTCATAATTGGTGCAATAGGCAGTGTCAGATAGTAATAGTCTCGGGTTTGCTCGGTAAGACCAGCCAGCGCCGCTAGCTCCGTTTGTGTCACAAAATTTGTTGCTGTCATGCCCTGAATAACCTGCTGAATCAGCAGGTCTTCTTTAATCATTTCAATAAATGTGGCACTGGTATAGCCCTGCTGGCGAATCGTATACTGATAGACATCTTGGTCAAAGCGGCCGTCAGTGTGGAAACTCGGCGTTTCAATAAGCAGCTCGCTTACCGTTTTTGTCGATATTCCCATCCCCTGCTCTCGCGCTGACTGGGCAATCACCTTACGGCCAATGATCTGCTGCACAACGCTGGGGCGAACCAGCTCATCATCAACCAACGCGGGATCCAGACCTTCGTTTGCACTGAGAATACGTCTTTTTTCAACGCCTATAGCCTGCTGAATACTCAGTGCACTGACCTTCTCGTCATTGACAACCAGTTCAGTTTCAACACCTGGACCGGATAGAAACAGTGACCCTGTGCCTGAAAAGGCAAATATACCACCAATAAGAACCACTATAACCGTGGCTATACCACGCATGTTATTTCTAAAATTATCCAACATGTACCTGTCCTAATAATTGAAAAAAAAGGCGCATCATGGATGCGCCTTCTAGACTGAGGTCCTCGCTACAATAGCGGGATTCCCAGAGTTTTTCTTAGTTTACTGCGTCTTTCAGAGCTTTACCGGCTTTAAAGCTAGGCACGTTAGCCGCTTTAATTTGGATCTCAGCACCAGTCTGTGGGTTGCGACCAGCGCGCGCGGCACGGTGCTTTACAGCGTAGGTACCAAAGCCAACCAAAGAAACTTGGTCGCCATTTTTTAATGCGCCGGTTATTGCATCTAGAGCTGAGTCCAGTGCGCGTCCAGCAGAAGCTTTAGAGATATCTGCACCAGCAGCAATAGCATCGATTAATTCAGATTTATTCACGGTATTCCCCTTTTTTTTGGAATTGGTTGATCCTAGCAAAATAGAAGTACGCTGCCTAAGCTCCATTTTGCTCCAAACCCTGAGCCAATGCGCCTTCTAGACCAACTTTATACCAATAGCCTTATGTTGGGTCAAGCAGACTTTTTAATATTTTAAAATTAATTGCCGATCAGTGTGTGCTAGCACTGGCGCTAGGTGCGGCATTTTTATCAGAACCGCTAGCCCGATTAAACTCTTCTTCACTGAAAGCTTTCGGCTTATCTTGCAGCGCGATATCCAGCACCTCGTCGATCCACTTCACCGGGCATATCTCAAGGTCTGCTTTAATATTGTCCGGTATCTCCTTTAAATCGCTGGCATTATCATGTGGAATGATCACGGTACGAATGCCGCCACGGTGTGCTGCCAGAAGCTTTTCCTTGAGTCCACCGATCTTTAGCACCTGCCCGCGAAGGGTTATTTCACCCGTCATAGCAACATCTGAGCGCACGGGAATGCCGGTTAAAACCGAGACCAATGTTGTGCACATGCCGACACCAGCCGATGGCCCATCTTTGGGGGTTGCACCTTCGGGAACATGGATATGCAAGTCGTTTTCATAATAGAAGTCTTTACGAATACCCAGCGCCATGGCGCGACTGCGCACCACGGTCAATGCTGCCTGAATTGACTCTTGCATAACGTCGCCCAGCGAGCCAGTCTTAATCACTTTGCCTTTACCCGGAATAGCCGAGGATTCAATGGTTAGCAGTTCACCGCCTACCTGAGTCCAGGCCAAACCTGTCACCTGGCCTATCTGGTTTTCTGCTTCGGCACGGCCATAGTCAAATCTGCGTACACCCAACATGTCTTCCAGCTGCTCAGGGCCCACAACGTCACTAGAGCGCTTGTCTTCGCGCACATGTTTGGTAACGGTCTTACGGCATATCTTGGCAATATCTCGCTCTAAACCTCTTACACCAGCTTCTCTAGTGTAATAGCGAATCGCATCCTTTAGGGCATCTTCGGTAATATCCAGTTCCGGGTCTTTAAGACCATTGGCCTTGCGCTGCTTAGGTACTAGGTATTTCTCGGCAATCTGCACCTTTTCATCTTCGGTGTATCCGGGAATACGAATCACTTCCATACGGTCTAAAAGGGGGCCCGGAATATTCATCGAGTTAGCTGTACAGATAAACATCACCTCTGAAAGGTCATAGTCCACTTCCAGATAGTGGTCATTGAAGGTGTGATTCTGTTCTGGATCCAACACCTCCAACAGAGCAGATGCCGGATCACCACGGCTATCCATGCCCATCTTGTCAATCTCGTCGAGCAGGAATAATGGATTCTTGGTGCCAACCTTTGACAGTTTCTGAATCAGCTTGCCTGGCAGTGAGCCAATATAGGTTCTGCGATGGCCACGAATTTCTGACTCATCGCGTACACCACCGAGGCTCATACGAACAAATTTGCGCCCTGTTGCTCGCGCAATAGACTCACCCAACGAGGTCTTGCCCACACCTGGAGGGCCCACTAAGCAAAGTACGGGGCCCTTAAGCTTTTTGACACGCTTTTGTACGGCCAAAAACTCCAGAATTCGCTCCTTCACTTCCTCCAAACCATGATGATCCAGATTCAGGGTAGTTTCCGCTTCTACTAGATTGTGCTTTACGCGGGTACGATTTTTCCAGGGCACCCCAATCATACAATCGATATAGTTGCGCAACACCGAGGCCTCAGCTGACATTGGCGACATCATTTTAAGCTTGGCCATTTCCGACTGAGCTTTCTCCAGTGCTGCTTTAGGCATGCCCGCCTCTTCAATTTTCTTGTCCAGCAGATCCAGCTCGGAGACACCTTCATCAATATCACCCAGCTCTTTTTGGATCGCTTTCATCTGTTCGTTGAGATAGTACTCGCGCTGGCTCTTTTCCATCTGCTTTTTGACGCGGCCACGAATACGCTGCTCTATCTGAAAGATATCAATTTCTGATTCCATCAGGCTCATCAGATGTTCAAAACGCTCAGTAAGATCTGCTATCTCGAGAACATCCTGCTTTTGCTCCAAATTTAATGTCATATGCGAGGCGATTGTGTCGGCCAGGCGGTTGGCATCCTCGATGCCGCTAACGGTGGTGATAACTTCGGCTGGAATTTTTTTACTCAGGTTGACGTACTGCTCAAACAGCGAGAGCGTTGAGCGCATCAGCGCATCCGCCTCCTGCTCATTAAGCTCACCGCCGGCAAGCTCGGCCGCACCGCTCTGCATAAAGGCTTCGCCTTCAACAGGCTCGGCAAGGCTTACTCGCTTAATCCCTTCGACTAGCACCTTGAGTGTGCCATCTGGAAGTTTAAGCAGCTGCAGGATAGTGGCCAGAGTGCCCACTTCATAAATATCGGCAATACTGGGGTTATCTTCAGATGGCGTTTTCTGGGCGACTAGAACGATCTGTTTATCTGACTCCATGGCATGCTCTAGGGCAGTAATAGATTTTTCTCTGCCTACAAAAAGCGGAACAACCATATGCGGATAGACCACTACATCGCGCAATGGCAAGAGCGGATAAACAACCTTACTTAGATCAGTCTCAGTGGAGCCCATTATTACCTCAATGTCTATATATTCAGATTTAATACTGTACGCAGTGAATTTCGCATTAGCCTTTTATATTGGGACGGCTAGAGCAAAAACAACCTTTACTGCTTAAATAAGAGCATAAAAAAAGCGGCTTGCGCCGCTTCTTTGTTTAGCCCTCATCTGAGGCCATTTTTTTTTCCTGCTGTTCGTAGACCAGCAGCGGTTCATTCTCACCGTTGATGACCGAGCCATCAACAACAACCTTGACCACGTCGGGTTCTGAAGGGATCTTATACATGGTATCCAGAAGTATCGTCTCAAGAATAGAGCGAAGGCCTCGCGCACCTGTTTTGCGTTCAATCGCTTTATCGGCAATGGCATCGAGCGCATCGCGGCGCAGATCTAATTCAACATCTTCCATACCGAACAGCACCTGATACTGCTTGAACAGCGCATTCTTTGGCTCTACTAGAATATTAACCAATGCATCGCGATCCAGTTCTTGCAATGTCGCTACAACAGGCAGTCGACCAATAAACTCTGGAATCAGACCATAGCCAATTAAGTCGCTTGGCTGCACATCTAGTAAAGTTTCACCGATAGATTTGGAACTGTCTTTACTATTCACTTCAGCAGCGAAGCCAATACCTCCTTTCTCTGAACGGTCTCGAATCACTTTTTCCAAGCCGGAGAAGGCACCACCACAGACAAACAGAATATTGGCAGTATCGACCTGGAGGAATTCTTGCTGAGGATGCTTGCGTCCCTGTCTCTTATACACATCTGACGCTGCCGACGAGCGATCT
>OJBN01000471.1_pt1 | contig 10394 bp, 11 predicted proteins | sample 1590441 | NCBI WGS metagenome assembly OJBN01 (sample SAMN05416760, study PRJEB24817) | seawater metagenome | isolation source: Sea water | place: Canada:Atlantic | collected 2013-07 | reverse complement strand
ATCTACACTAGATCGCTCGTCGGCAGCGTCAGATGTGTATAAGAGACAGAGACCAACCTTACCACCCTTAGCGAACGGGCATACAAGGTCGATGACTTTAATACCTGTCTCAAGTAGATCGTCAGATGCTGCTAGCTCGTCATAAGATGGCGGCTTGCGGTGAATAGCTGAACGCTCTTTTTCACCAATAGGACCACATTCATCAATCGGGTTACCTAGAACGTCCATAATACGACCCAGGGTTTCTGTACCTACTGGCACAGAGATCGGGGCCTTGGTGTTTTCAACACTCAGACCGCGGCTGATGCCTTCAGAGGAACCCATAGCAATAGTTCGCACTACACCGTCACCTAATTGTTGCTGCACTTCGAGTGTCAGACCCTTGCCGTCTACCACTAGAGCGTCATACACGCTGGGCACTTGATCTCGTGGGAATTCCACGTCAATAACAGCACCAATAATTTGTACGATTTTTCCACTACTCATTTCCGGTTCCTCTTAACTCAACCTTTAAAGTTCGTTTGTCTCTATACTGCTGCCGCGCCGCTTACAATTTCTGACAGCTCTTGGGTAATCGCTGCCTGACGGGCTTTGTTATAGAGTAATTGCAATTCGTCGATCAACTCACCGGCATTGTCGGTGGCATTTTTCATCGCAAGCATTCTTGCTGCTTGCTCACAGGCTTTGTTTTCAACAACGCCTTGGTAAACTTGAGATTCAACATAGCGAAGCAACAAGCCGTCTAGCAACTCTTGAGCGTCTGGCTCATAGATGTAGTCCCAGTGATGACCTAACCTGTCGTCTTCACTTGGCTCTAAAGGCAGCAACTGCTCTACCGTTGGCTTCTGAGTCATGGTGTTAACAAATTCGTTGCTAACAACAAATAGCTTGTCGATACGTCCTTCATCGAAGGCGTCAAGCATAACTTTTACACCGCCGATAAGGTCTTTAATATCGGGCTCATCACCCAAATCTTTAACCGCTGACACAATGTTGCCGCCAACCGTACCAAAGAAGCTGGCTGCTTTATTGCCTACTACACAGATATCAACTTCAATTTCTTGATCAGTCCAAGCTTGCATTGACTTAATGGCTGTCTTGAACAGATTGATGTTCAAGCCACCACAGAGTCCACGATCAGTCGATATAACAATATAAGCAACACGCTTAACTTCGCGCTGGTCCATATATTGGTGTCTGTATTCAGATACCGAGTTTGCAATATGGCCAATCACGTCACGGATGCGCTGGGCGTAGGGTTTACCTACGGCCATACGATCCTGAGCTCGACGCATCTTACTAGCCGCAACCATCTCCATTGCACTGGTAATTTTTTGCGTACTACTGATACTAGCAATTTTGGTTTTTACTTCTGTTCCAATCGCCATGTTCTATGCTCGTTTATTGACAGTGCTTACCAAGTCTGAGTTGCAACGAACTTGTCTAATGCAGCTTTGAAGCTTGCTGCAATGTCGTCGTTGTAATCACCAGACTCATTAATTTGATCAACTAGATCACCGTGCTCAGCTTTCATGTAAGAAAGCAGCGCGCCCTCAAAGTCACCAATTTTGCTGACTTCAACGTCTTTAAGGTAACCTTTCTCTGCAGCAAAGATCACAACACCCATTTCAGCAACGCTGAGAGGTGAGTATTGCTTTTGCTTCATCAGCTCGGTTACGCGCTCACCATGATCTAGCTGTGCTTTAGTCGCATCATCAAGATCAGAAGCGAACTGCGAGAATGCCGCTAGCTCACGATACTGTGCCAAGGCGTTACGAATACCACCTGACAGCTTCTTAATAATCTTAGTCTGTGCCGCACCACCTACACGAGATACCGAGATACCTGCGTTCATCGCTGGACGTACGCCGGCGTTAAACATGTCAGCTTCTAGGAAGATCTGACCATCGGTAATCGAAATTACGTTAGTTGGAACGAATGCAGATACGTCACCAGCCTGAGTTTCAATCACCGGTAGTGCTGTTAGGGAGCCAGTTTGACCCTTAACTTTACCTTCGGTGAACTTTTCTACGTAATCAGCATTAACACGCGCTGCACGCTCTAGTAGACGGGAGTGCAAATAGAATACGTCACCTGGGTAGGCTTCACGACCTGGTGGGCGCTTCAATAGCAATGAAATTTGACGGTAGGCCCATGCCTGCTTAGTCAAATCATCATAAATAATTAGAGCATCTTGGCCGCGGTCACGGTAGTACTCACCCATTGAACAACCAGCAAATGGCGCTAAGAACTGCATCGCCGCTGGGTCAGAGGCAGTTGCCGCTACCACAATCGTGTGCTCCATGGCGCCGTGCTCTTCTAGCTTGCGCACAACAGCTGCAACTGATGAGGCTTTTTGACCTACAGCAACATAGACACATTTAATACCAGAGCCTTTCTGGTTAATAATGGCGTCAACTGCAATGGCAGTTTTACCAATCTGACGGTCACCAATAATCAGCTCACGCTGACCACGGCCAATTGGCACCATAGAATCAACTGCTTTCAAACCAATTTGCACTGGCTGATCAACTGATTTACGGGCAATTACACCTGGTGCTACTTTTTCAATAGCATCTGTATTTGCGGCGTTAATAGGGCCTTTGCCGTCAATGGGGTTACCCAGCGCATCAACAACACGACCTTCTAGCTCTGGACCTACCGGTACTTCAAGTACGCGGCCAGTACAGCGAGCCTTTTGGCCTTCTGCTAATGACTGATAGTCACCAAGAACAACGGCACCAACGGAGTCGCGTTCAAGGTTTAGCGCCATACCATAGACGCCACCATCGAACTCGATCATTTCACCGTACATCACGTCGGCTAGACCGTGAATACGAATGATACCGTCCGATACGGAAACAATGGTGCCCTCATTTTGGGCTTCGGATGTTACATTTAAGTTATCAATACGACCTTTTATAATGTCGCTGATTTCTGATGGATTCAGTTGCTGCATGCTTGGACCTCAATCCTTAGGAATTTAGTGATTCGGCGAGTTTGGTCAAACGACCGCGAATGGAACCGTCAATAACGGTGTCCCCAGCGCGGATAACCGCGCCACCTAACAGGCTTTTATCTAAACTGACCTGCAGGTTTACTTTTCGCTCCAGTTTTGCACTTAAGGCATCACTGAGAGCTTTTTGTTGGGCTGCATCTAAATCTGCAGCAGCCACAATATCGACATCCACCGCTTTCTCAAGGTTTGCTTTCATAACGTCAAACTGTTGAGAAATTTGCGGCAAGAGCTGTAGTCGACGATTTTCCGATAATATACTGATAAAGTTTTGACAGGCTGTTGCCAACTCATCGCCACATATATCAGACACTGCTTGCGCTTGCTGCGTCGAGGTAGCACTGGGCGAGCTCAATAGTTTTTCAACTGCTGGCTGCTGTGCTACAGACGCCGCTAAAGCAAGACTATCAGACCAACCCTGAACATCTTTTGCTTCAACAGCATATTCAAATGCTGCCTTAGCGTAGGGTCGAGCTAATGTACTTAATTCTGCCATATCAGACCTCGATTACAGCTGAGCTGCCAATTTGTCGACAATCGCTTTGTTAGCTTTGTCGTCGATTGAAGCTTCTAGTACTTTTTCAGCACCAGCAATAGCAAGCCCAGCAACCGTGGCGCGCAGTTCTTCTTTTGCACGATTCACTTCTTGCTCAATTTCAGCTTGGGCAGCAACTTTAAGTCGCTCTCCCTCTGCTGTGGCTTGCTCTTTCGCTTCATCTACAATTTGGTTAGCGCGCTTATTTGCTTGATCAATGATGCCTGCTGCTGCTTGCTTAGCCTCTTTTAATTGGTCAGAGACTTTGCTTTGAGCTGCATCAAGATCACGCACAGCGCGATCAGCTGCGTCTAGACCGTCGGCAATTTTTTGCTGACGTTCTTCCATAGCTTGCAGAATGATTGGCCATACAAACTTCATGCAGAACCACACGAAGAATGCGAATGTTACCATTTGGCCAAAAAGCGTTAAGTTAATATTCACGCAATCACCTCATAAAGGCTAATTTAAAAGTTGCTGTTATGCGCCAACGCTTGGAGCAACAACAAAGATAAGGTACATAGCGATACCAACACCAATAATAGGCACAGCATCGATAAGACCTGCTAGCAGGAACATTTTTCCCTGAAGCATAGGACCAAGCTCTGGCTGACGAGCTGTTCCTTCAATTAATTTACCGCCAAGAAGACCCATACCAACAGCGGCTCCTAAAGCGCCCAATCCGAGCATAATTGCCGCAGCAATGATAACAAGTTCCATCGTAGACTCCCGATTTCAGTGATTTAAATAAAAAAATTAGTGGTCTTCATGCGCCATACTTAAGTAGACGATAGTGAGTACCATAAAAATAAATGCTTGCAAGGTGATAACCAGAATATGGAATACCGCCCAGCCCCATTGCATCAAGCCACCAGCAAAGGCAAACACACCGCCGCTGAGTGTCATAATGATTGCTGCTATAAGTACTGTTTTACCAGTAGATATTTTGCCTTTAAGGTTTAACCAACAAACCCCGCAGACTAAGGCAAACACAGCCAACCAGAATAAGAAGCTGGTATGCTCACCAAAAATTTGCGCATGAATACCACCAGCGGCTATACCGCCACCAGAACCTGCCGCAAACATCATTGCAATTAGAATAAAGATCATCTCGCCGGCGTACATGTTACCGAACAGTCGCAGACCAAGAGAGAAGGGTTTTGCCAACAGCCCAACTGTTTCCATAAACAGGTTCACTGGAATAAATGCCCAGTGATTAAAGGGGTGCATGGTGAGTTCTTTTATAAAGCCTGTACCTTTGATCTTAATTGAGTAATAAAGCATTAAGATAAATACGCCCAATGCCATACCCATAGTGATGTTAGGGTCGGTTGAGGGTACAATTTTTTGGTAGCCAACGCCGGCTTTAGCCATAAGGTATGGAATAAGATCGACCGGAATTAGGTCCATTAGATTCATTAAAAAGACCCAAACGAAAATAGTTAGAGCCAGCGGCGCTACCATTTTGTTAACGCCATGAAAACTGTCTTTTACTGAGCCATCAATAAACTCAACAATTAATTCAATAAAATTTAGGAAGCCAGAGGGTACGCCTGTCGTTGCGCGTTTTGCTGCAAAGAGAAACATCCAGCAGAATAAAATACCAAGCCCTAGGGACCATGCGAGTGAATCCACATGGATCGCCATAAACCCCATTTCGGCAGCTTCTTGTGAGCCATGAGCAAAGCTCCATCCGTTTTCCGGATGGTTACCATAGACAAGATTTTGAAGGTGATGCTGAATATATTCAGTAGTGCTTGCGGGGTTTTCGCCGGCCATCTAGTGTTCTCTACTCTGTATCTCAACAAACGTTATCTGGTTAATGCTCTAGTGCCCGTTTAATCATAAGCAACTGGAGCGGTATCATCAGCAAAAATGCTGTAAACAGTGCAATGTAGTTCCACTGCTTATCAAGGGTAAATACGACTGCGAACATTGTCGCGGTCAGCACAACCTTGCCAAATTCTCCGCGGTACATGGACCTTAGTACTAAGTCCATCTGCCGAGCGCCGGTGTATTTAAATGCCTGCCTTGAAAACCATGCTTGGGGTATGATTTGTATCATACCGCCGGCCAGTGCTGAAAGTGCTGTTAGCCTGTCTTCAAGGCTGAGTATGCCCACCAACAATAATAATACTGCCAGCGGATATAATAATGCTTTCAATAGCTTAGGCTTTGGAATGGTCGTACGGGTCATTTCAATCCACCTTTACCGGCCTGAGGCGAGTCAATTTTTGACCCAGACTCCAACGCGGATCGGCATTATAGGTATAGTATGGATCAGATTCAACTCAACTGACCCATCATTTGAAAAGTATTTTGCAGTTTATTTGATTTTTTATCGGTTATTTTAGGTGGTTTAGTATGCCATCTAGCTCATCAACGCTGTTGTAGCTGATTGTCAACTTTCCGGACCCTCCTGAGCCATGCTGAATTTTTACGGCTGCACCTAGCTTTTCGGATAGCTCGGTTTGCAAGTTAACGATGTCTTGATTCGGTGTGACGATTGGTTTTTTACCAATGTCGGGCGATTGCATTTTTTTGACGAGAACTTCGGTCTGACGAACGGTTAAGCCTTCGCTAGCAACTGTGCGTGCTGCTGACGTTTGTGTTTCGCCACTAAGGGCTAATAGACACTTGGCATGGCCAAGCTCTATATCGCCCCGCTCAAGCTGCTGTTGAACGAGCGGTTGCAACGTAGCGAGTCGCATAAGGTTGGTGACGGCTGACCTAGACTTTCCTACCGCCTGCGCTACCTGTTGTTGGGTAAGGTTAAACTCATCTTGCAAACGAATAAGGGCCTGGCTTTCTTCAATGGCATTTAGATCTTCACGCTGTATATTTTCAATCAACGCCATGGCTATGCTGGCTTGGTCGTTAATGTCACGAAGAATCGCTGGGACAGTATCTAATCCAGCCAGTTGAGCGGCTCTCCAGCGTCTTTCACCGGCAACTATTTCGTATTTATTCTGCGCTATTTCGCGCACAACTATCGGCTGTATAAGGCCTTGGCTAGCAATAGAATCTGCTAATTCTTGGAGGCTCTCTGCGTTAAATTCTCGCCTTGGTTGGTATTCGCCGCGCTGCAGAAACTCAACAGGTATTTGCTTTAGGGCCCCATCAGACTGGTTGTTTCTATCATCTCCCACCCCCTGATCTGCAGTGATATTTTCTGCAAGTCCCAACAGTGCGTCTAACCCCTTTCCCAAGCTCTGTCTTTTTGCGGCCATGGATTATTATCCTTTATTCTCAGTTGAATGTTGATGTTGGCGCAGTATTTCTCCCGCCAACGCCAAATAGGCGAGTGAGCCTTTTGCGTTTTTATCGTAGGCAAGCGCCGGCTTACCATGACTGGGTGCTTCAGCTAATCTTACATTTCGAGGAATGCTAACCCGATAAACCTTATCACCAAAATATTTTCTTAATTGCGCCGACACCGCATTTGTTAAACCATTGCGAGGATCGTACATGGTTCTTAGTATGCCCTCAATTTTGAGTTTGGGATTAATTAATTTAGCGATTTGCCTGATGGTGTTGTTCAGTGCAGATAAACCCTCTAACGCATAGTATTCACACTGCATAGGGATAATAACACCCTCGCTTGCCACGAGGGCATTTACTGTGAGCATATTTAATGAAGGGGGGCAGTCGATAATCATATAATCATAATTATCAGCGATGCGCTCAAGCGCAAACCTTAGGCGTGTTTCTCTTCCTATTTCTTGAATAAGCTCAACTTCAGCAGCTACGAGATCACCGTTTGCGGGCAGCAAATGGTACTTACCTGTCACTGAGGGAACTATGCAGTCTTCAATCGGTTTCTTTTCTGTGAGTACGTCATACACGCTGTGCTCACAGGTTTGTTTATTGATTCCAGATCCCATAGTGGTGTTTCCTTGAGGGTCTAGATCCAAAAGCAGAACGCGCTTTTTGTAGGCGGCAAGGGAGGCAGCAAGGTTTATACTGGTGGTGGTCTTTCCGACCCCGCCTTTTTGATTAGCAATTGATAATATCCGAACCACTGTAAATCATTTCCTTTTACTAAATTATGATACGCCCATCTTTATTATTTTTATTAGATGCCTCTCACTTTCAATATGAGGAACATTTATTTGTGACAGATCAACGACCTTATAGTCTTTCGTGATTTGGCTCAACTCTGAATCGGGTTTTTTTCCTTTCATCGCCAAAAAACAGCCCGTTTCAGACACCAAATGGTCGCAATATCCAAGCATATCAGAGATCGAACTAAAAGCACGGCTCAAAACAATATCGAATAGCTGTTGTGATTGATACTTTTCTGCCCGTTGGTTTATTTCTGTGACGTTGGTCAGTGACAGTTCGCTGATTGCTTGAAATAAAAACCGGGTCTTTTTACCATTGCTATCGAGTAAGGTGAAATTAATATCGGGATTTAAAATTGCCAATGGAATTCCTGGAAGGCCAGGGCCTGTTCCCACATCAATAACCTTTTTAGCGCCCTGTACATAGGGGTGGATGGCCAAACTATCTAAAAGGTGTAGGCGAACCATTTGTATAGGCTCGCGAATAGCTGTTAGGTTATAGGCCTTATTCCAACGCTGAAGCATTTCAAGGTAGGCTAGCAGCTGGTCTATTTGATCTGATGAGCAACTGAGCCCTAGGGCTTCAATACCTGACTGTAATTCGGCATGGTTTTGTTGGTATGACATGATTATGCGGCGGTTTTCTTTAATGACACCAGTAACAATGAAATAGCAGCGGGTGTTATACCGGGAATTCTGGAAGCACGAGCTAATGTTTCTGGTTTAGCGTCGTTTAGCTTTTGCTTCACTTCATTGGATAAACCGCTGACTTTTTCATAGTCAAATGTTGTTGGAATTGCAGTATTCTCATGCCGCCGTAACTTATCAATCTCTTGTTGCTGGCGTCCGATATAGCCTGCATATTTTGCATCGATCTCTACCTGCTCTGAAACCTTTGGATCAATTTCAAGTTCTGGCGTTAATGCAGATATATCCTTATGCGTTACTTCTGGTCGCTTAAGAAGGTCATACATTGAATACTCACGACTTATTTCATTGGCCAGAAGTGGCTGTATCTGTTTGGCCTGTTTGGACTGAGGTTGAACCCAGGTGGCTTTTATTCGTTGACGCTCTAGCTCGATAGCTTCTCTTTTTTTGCAAAACTGCTGCCAGTGATCATCTGTTATCAGGCCTAATTCACGCCCTTTTTCAGTAAGCCGTAAATCGGCATTATCTTCTCTGAGAAGCAGGCGATATTCAGCTCGACTTGTGAACATTCGGTAGGGCTCTGCTGTGCCCATACTGATAAGATCATCCACTAGAACACCGGTGTAGGCTTCGTCTCTTCCTGGACACCAACCTTCTTTACCCTGCGCTTTTAGTGCCGCATTAGCCCCTGCTAACAAACCTTGAGCTGCTGCTTCTTCATAACCTGTGGTGCCGTTAATTTGTCCCGCAAAAAATAGGGATTCTACGGTTTTGGTTTCTAATGTGTATTTTAGATCTTGGGGATTAAAGTAATCATATTCGATGGCATAACCTGGTCGCGTGATATGGGCATTCTCAAAACCTTTAATTGATCGAACTAAATTAAGCTGCACATCAAAGGATAGGCTAGTTGAAATACCATTTGGGTAAAGTTCATGAGTTGTTAGACCCTCTGGCTCAATAAATATTTGATGCTTATCTTTGTCGGCAAAACGAACCACTTTATCCTCAATTGAAGGGCAATATCTTGGCCCAACCCCATCAATAATACCCGTATAAAGCGGGGATCTATCCATGCCACCACGAATAACATCATGGGTTTTTTCATTGGTGTAGGTTATCCAGCAACAAGTTTGCTGAGGGTGGTGTTCAAGCTTGCCAAAATAAGACATTAAGGGTTCTGGTTGGTCACCCCATTGCTCTTGAAGATCACTGAAATCTACACTGCGAGCATCAATTCTAGGTGGCGTTCCTGTTTTTAAGCGCTCTATCCTGAAGGGTAGCGCTCTAAAACGTTCAGCCAACTGTTGCGCAGGTGGGTCTCCCGCTCGGCCTGCAGCATAGTTTTCCATACCAATATGCACCTTGCCGGCTAAAAATGTCCCTGCGGTAACTACGACGGTTTTAGCGAAAAACTTAAGCCCCATTTGGGTTGAAGCACCCACTACTTTTTCGCCCTCAATAATAAGATCATCCACAGCCTGTTGGAAAATACTCAGGTTTGGTTGATTTTCAAGTACGCGTCTTACCGCTGCTTTGTATAAGATTCTATCCGCTTGCGCTCGTGTTGCTCTTACTGCGGGGCCTTTTCTGGCATTGAGAACTCGAAATTGTATACCACCTAGGTCTGTTGCTCTTGCCATAACGCCGCCCAGAGCATCGACCTCTTTAACCAGGTGGCTTTTACCTAAGCCGCCAATTGCTGGGTTACAGGACATCTGCCCCAATGTCTCAATATTATGAGTGAGAAGCAAAGTCTTACAGCCCATTCTAGCTGATGCAAGGCATGCCTCTGTTCCAGCATGGCCGCCACCAATAACAATGACATCAAATTGATCGGTATAACGCATAAATAATATTGAGCCTGTATTAGCCCCTATGAATTTAAGGCTATTATACGTTGCTTTGAATTTTTTTCTAAATCGTTTTATTAATAATTATATATAGTATTAATTTACTTAATATATATATGTAAGTTTATTATTGTTGTTATTGGGGGTCGCTATTTTTGTGGATTATTTAAAAAAATATAATAAAATCAATAATTTATATTAAAAAAAACCAAGGATAAGTAGTGTGTTAAACCTGTCTCTTATACACATCTCCGAGCCCACGAGACCAGAGAGGATCT
>OJBN01000449.1_pt1 | contig 10696 bp, 9 predicted proteins | sample 1590441 | NCBI WGS metagenome assembly OJBN01 (sample SAMN05416760, study PRJEB24817) | seawater metagenome | isolation source: Sea water | place: Canada:Atlantic | collected 2013-07 | reverse complement strand
GTCTCGTGGGCTCGGAGATGTGTATAAGAGACAGCTTTTAGCGCTTACGCAGAATGATGGCGCGATAGAGGTGTTGCGCAACGTGGGCGCAGATGTAGCCGTGTTGAAGCAAGAGCTTGAGACCTATATCGAAGACACTACGCCAGTTTTATCGCTAGAAGACGAGGAACATGGACCGCAAACTACCCTTGGATTTCAGCGTGTTGTTTCCCGTGCATTGTTTCATGTGCAGTCGTCGGGCCGTAAAGAGGTTACCGGAGCGAATGTTTTGGTGGCGATATATAGTGAGCAAGAGAGCCAAGCGGTTTACATGCTCAAGGCCCAAGGTATTACGCGCATTGATGTAGTGAATTATATTTCTCATGGCATTAGCAAGGTGCCTGAAGAGGATGAGGGCGACTTAGAAGCCGGTGCACAAGCCGCTGAAGGCGAGGGCGCTGAAGAGAAGCCTTCTGCACTAGCGTCCTATGCCACCAATCTGAATGAAGAGGCCAAGGCTGGCAGGGTAGACCCACTGATCGGTCGCGATGAAGAGCTAGAGCGTGTCATTCAGATTCTTTGCCGTAGACGTAAAAACAACCCGCTGTTGGTGGGCGAATCTGGCGTAGGCAAAACTGCCATCGCTGAAGGTTTGGCAAAGCGCATTGTGGACGGCAAGGTGCCTGAAGTAGTCAGCGAGAGCGTGATTTACTCATTAGACCTTGGCGCTTTGGTCGCAGGTACAAAGTATCGCGGCGATTTCGAGAAGCGTTTCAAAGCTGTGCTCGCCGAACTCAAGAGCACAGAACATTCCATTCTCTTTATCGACGAGATTCATACCATTATCGGTGCTGGCGCGGCGTCTGGTGGCGTGATGGACGCTTCCAATTTGCTTAAACCGCTTTTGACCTCTGGGCAAATGCGCTGCATGGGATCCACCACATATCAGGAATATCGCGGTATTTTCGACAAAGATCGGGCGTTGTCGCGCAGGTTCCAAAAAATAGATGTGCCAGAGCCAGATGTAGACGATACCTATCGCATCCTCAAAGGGCTTAAGTCGCGCTTTGAGGAGCACTACAAAATTCGCTATACAGACAAAGCACTGCGCACCGCCTCAGAGTTGGCTGCAAAGTATATTAATGATCGTTTTATGCCTGATAAGGCCATTGACGTGGTAGACGAAGCTGGAGCTGCCCAACAATTGCTTTCACCCAGTCGTAGAAAGAAGAGTATTGGCGCGTCTGATGTTGAACAGGTGGTGGCAAAGATTGCGCGCATCCCATCCTCGCAAGTGACCTCATCGGACAAAGCTTCACTGCGTGACCTAGACGGTAATCTTAAGATGGCTGTATTTGGCCAGGACGAGGCAATTGAGCAACTGGCTACAGCCATCAAGTTATCCCGTGCGGGCCTTAAGAGTGGCGATAAGCCCATTGGGTCATTCTTGTTTGCGGGTCCAACCGGAGTAGGTAAAACCGAAGTTTCCAAGCAGTTGGCGCATGCAATGGGTGTTGAATTGCTGCGTTATGACATGTCCGAGTACATGGAGCGACATACTGTTTCAAGACTCATTGGCGCACCGCCTGGATATGTTGGATTTGATCAAGGGGGTTTGTTGACGGAAGCGGTCACAAAGCACCCTCACTGTGTGGTTTTGTTGGATGAAATCGAGAAGGCCCACCCCGAGGTATTTAACTTGCTTCTGCAAGTAATGGATCACGGTACATTGACCGACAACAACGGGCGTAAAGCAGATTTTCGCAATGTGGTTTTGATCATGACCACCAATGCGGGTGCTCAGGAAATGAATCGATCGTCTATTGGATTCTCCGAACAGGACAACTCAACCGACGGTATGGAAGTGATCAAACGTATGTTTACGCCAGAATTCCGTAATCGCTTAGACGCCATTGTGCAGTTCAGCCCTCTAAATATCCAAGTGGTGAAAACCGTTGTGGACAAATTCTTAACCGAGCTGCAGGCGCAGTTAGATGAGAAGCGGGTGACACTAGAGGTGGATGAAGCGGCCAGAGATTGGCTGGCTCGAGAGGGTTATGACGAAAAGATGGGTGCCAGACCCATGCAGCGCCTGATCCAAGAAAAGATTAAGCGGCAGTTGGCCGAAGATTTACTCTTTGGTGATCTGACGCAAGGCGGGGTGGTCACCGTTGGCGTGGAAGATGGCGAATTGTCTGTAAAGGTGCTTTCTGCCGCAGAAGCTTAGCGTACTAGTCAGTTCACCAGCAAGAAACGGCCTAACGCTCTATAGGTTAGGCCTTTGTTGCTACATGCGGAAAGTGATTCGGCCTTTGCTCAAATCGTAGGGCGTCAGTTCCACCTTTACTTTGTCCCCGGTGAGAATTCTGATGTAGTTTTTTCTCATCTTGCCGGAAATATGAGCGGTGACCATGTGGCCGTTTTCTAGCTCAACTCTGAACATGGTATTGGGCAGTGTATCGACTACCGTACCGTCCATTTCAATCTGTTCTTCTTTAGCCATGCGGCCCTATGTCTTAATGTTTGGGCGCGCATTGTGCCGTAATGGCGAGATAAATAGAAGCGGCTAATTTCCTTCTATACGCTAAAACCAATACCTGCTAGCTCAAACCTACCCATCTATCGTTAACAAACAGCTCGGTTGGCCGGTAGTTGGTCTTGTAATTCATCTTTACAGATTCTTTGATCCAATAGCCAAGGTAAAGGAAGGGTAAATCTTGCTGCTGGCAAAGCTCAATCTGCTTTATCACGCTCAGCACGCCGAGGCTGCGCCGGGTCTCAGAAGGTTCAAAGAATGTGTAGATAGCAGAGAGGCCGTGGGCCAGTTGGTCTGTCACTCCAACGCTGAGCAGGCGTTCACCCTCATAGATAGAGACGAATATGCTGGCGCACCATTCACTGAGTAAAAATGAGCGAAATTGATCCTCTGTTGCCGGATACATATCGCCGTCTGCATGCCTTTGGTTAATGTAGCGTTCGTATAAGTTGTAGTGGCGTTTGCTGAATTTTGCCTCTTCAACTTCCACTCTTAGGTCTTTATTGCGTTTGATGATCCGCCGCTGGCTGCGACTGGGCGCAAAACTCTTAGCGGGCACCCGGGTGGGTACACAAGCCGAGCAAGACGCGCAGTGTGGCCGATATAGATGCCCACCACTGCGTCGAAAACCACTGGCGGAGAGTGTTTGATACAAATCACTGGAGATAATCCGTCGTGGGTCAACGAACAGTGTCTGTGCGTCAGCTCGATCTAAATACGAACAGGGGTGTGGGGGCGTCAAAAAAAACTCAACGCGCTCCTCCTCTGAATTGTCCATTTCACTCATAAAGTATGTGCCTGGGTGGGCAGCTGCCAGTTACCCAATCTGGTGTCACTGAGATTGTTCTGGGCGAGCAGCGCTAAGAACTCTGTTCGCGGCATGGGTACAACCCCAAGGCTTGCTAAGTGCGGGTTCATCATTTGACAGTCAATCAACGCAAAATCCCAGCTTTGTAGAAGTTCATTGAGTTTAAAAAAAGCGGCTTTAGATGCGTCATCAGCTCGAGCAAACATAGACTCGCCAAAGAACATATTGCCAAGTGACAAGCCATAAAGGCCGCCCACTAGTGTCTCGTCTTGCCAAACCTCAATGCTGTGGGCTAAACCCGCTAGGTGCAGCTCTTCATAGGCCGTCATCATAGCTGGAGTGATCCAAGTGCCAACCGTGTTCGCCCGCGTTGCAGCGCAAGCACTAATGACAGAGGCAAAATTTTCATCCGCAGTTATGTGGAATTTGTCGCTGCGTAGCGTTTTCTTCAGGCTACGGCTGACTTTCATTTGGCCCGGTTGTATTACGCCTCGCTCGCTTGGGCACCACCAATAGACGGGGCCTGAATCATCATCAAACCAAGGGAAAATGCCCCGGCAATAAGCTTCAATCAACCATTGTGCTGACAATTCGCCACCAGCAGCCAATAACCCATCCGGCTCGTCCAAGGCCTCCTCACCGGGCGGAAACCAGATCGGCGAGGGCGGTAGGAAAGGCAGATCGGGCAAGTTTGCGGCTACGGGGTTGGTAAAAGCGCCAGAAAGGGCTGAGCTTTACTGTGATGTTGTATGACTTGGGCTAGAGTGCGGCCTTCTTTATCTACAGCGTCTAATTGCCCACCTGCGGCGCTATAAACCTTCAGAAAACGGCCAAAATCCTCTGGTCGCATACTGCGGTAAGCGTGTAAAAGTTTACTGTAGTCGGCGGGTTCGTCACCCAGTGGGCCTTTGTCGAGAAAACTCTTAACTCGGTCATCGTCCCAGACTTCGTCGGTAATTTTGGCTTTATCTACTCGCATCATCTTCACATCAAACAATTGAGCGTTGATTGTACGGCGAGTGGCGCTGAAGGTCTTGTGTTTTACCAAACAAGACGTCGCGCAAACGCAAGCCATTCCCGGGGTTTTCAATACCTCATTGGAAGGCCCTTAGCAGGCCAAATATGCCGGCTAGGGGTGTTTGTGCCTACATCAGCTAATGCGTACACTTGCGCAAGATTCAACGGAGTCAGTCTTTGCCAACTTCAACGCCCAATCGTTCTATTCCCTTCCGCGAGATGATCCTAGTGCTGATCGGCACATCGGCCTTGTTTTTACTGTTGGCTATCGCCTCTTATTCACCGAACGATCCGTCCTTTAATTACACCGGCAATAATCAGGAAGTCAGTAACCTTGTGGGTTCAAGCGGGGCTTTCTTTGCAGACATCGTCTTATTCTTGTTTGGTTGGATGGCGTACCTATTGCCCCTAGCACTGGTTTACATCGGCTTGCATTTATTACTCAGTGGCCGCGCCCCGAGCCCGCCGTTGTTACTGGTGGTGCGTACCATTGGCTGGGTGGGATTAATGCTCTGTGCGTGTATTTTGTTAGACGTGCATGCGCCACTCGCCTCCCAGCTACCCTCAGGTTCCGGCGGGGTCTTCGGTTTTCACCTCGCTCAACAAGGCGAGCAGGTATTTGGCTGGGTGGGTATGACCGTACTTTGCGTGGCTGGCGTCATTATTGGTTTGCAGGCCGCAGTAGGTTTTTCTTGGTTAGATGTGGCGGAACTTATTGGTCGCTTGTTGACCAAGGTCGCAGGCGCTTCAAGAGACTTTTATGATGTCCGTTATGATCGTTACCAAGCGCGTCGTGCGGTCGCTAAAACTGTAAAGCAAGAGGCTGATGAGACTAAGGCGCTCATTAAACAGCGCAAGGTATCGTTAGACAACGACCAGCGCGCGAGTGACAACACGGCGCCTTCGTCGGTGCAAATTCTGGCGACAGCAAAGGCTGAAAAGCCACCGTCTAAACTGCAACAAAAGCGTCTTTTTGACTCTAATAGCACCTCCGAACTGCCAGATGTAGACCTGCTTGATGAAAAGCGTGAGGACACCAAGTTAGGTTTTTCCCCCGATGCTTTAGAGGCGATGTCTAAACAGTTGGAGTTAAAGTTAGCGGACTTTGGCGTTCAAGCATCCGTTGTTTCAGTTTTGCCAGGGCCGGTGATTACGCGCTTTGAAGTGCAGCCTGCGGCTGGTGTTAAGGTACAGAAAATAAGCGCTCTGGCTAAAGATTTGGCCCGCTCAATGGCGGTCATCAGTGTACGTATTGTCGAGGTCATTCCCGGCAAGTCTGTGGTGGGCATCGAAATCCCCAATGAGCACCGTGAGATGGTGCAGCTTAAAGAGGTCATTCATTCATCGGTTTTTCAGGACGCCGCGTCCACCCTTACTCTGGCCTTGGGTAAAGATATTTCCGGCGCAACCATCGTTGCTGATATAGCCAAAATGCCCCATCTGTTGGTTGCGGGTACTACCGGTTCGGGTAAGTCGGTTGGTGTCAATGCCATGCTGTTGAGTATTCTGATGAAGGCGACTCCTGAGCAGGTACGCCTAATTATGGTCGACCCAAAGATGTTGGAGCTGTCCATTTACGAAGGCATTCCGCATTTGCTTACGCCCGTTGTGACAGATATGAAAGAGGCCGCACACGCGCTGAATTGGTGTGTTGCTGAGATGGAGCGCCGCTATAAATTAATGGCCGCCCAAGGCGTACGTAATCTGGCCGGGTTTAATAAGCAGGAGAAAGAGGCTATTGCCAGAGGCGAACCGATTAAAGACCCGCTATGGAAAATGGAAGATGAAGAGGCGCCAGATTTAGTCGCGCTGCCCACCATCGTCGTGGTGATTGACGAGTTTGCTGACATGATGATGGTGGTGGGTAAAAAAGTTGAGCAATTGATTGCGCGGATTGCACAGAAAGCGCGGGCCGCTGGCATACACCTAATTCTAGCCACCCAGCGACCCTCGGTGGATGTCATTACCGGACTCATTAAGGCCAATATTCCAACTCGCATAGGCTTTCAGGTTTCATCAAGAATCGACTCCAGAACTATTTTGGATCAAGGCGGCGCGGAACAACTGTTAGGTCACGGCGACATGCTCTATTTACCCCCCGGTACGGCGTTACCGCAAAGGGTGCATGGCGCATTTGTGTCTGATGAAGAGGTGCACCGAGTAGTTGAGGATTGGAAGCGCAGGGGCGCACCAAATTACTTAGAAGAAATTACCGCAGGACAAACTGGCGAAGATGCGTTTGTGAAGCTCGACGGCGATGGCGACACTGAACAAGAGGATAATCTTTACGACGAAGCAGTGCAGTTTGTGCTTGAATCTAGGCGAGCATCTATTTCATCGGTGCAACGAAAATTACGTATAGGCTACAACCGCGCTGCACGGCTTATAGAAGCCATGGAAGCGGCGGGCGTGGTATCAGCAATGGGCACAAATGGTAGTCGTGAAATACTCGTACCTAATAGGGATTAGCCTGCTCAGCAGTTGTTTGAGTGTAGGGCCTGCTATAGCAGCCAACAATACTGATCTTTTGTCTGCTGTGGCTGAAGGGGCTAAAGTGACCGAGATGACTGGCACGGTGGAGCCTGCTGGTGTGCTGCAAGCTACCGAGGAAACCTCAACGTCTGGGCAACAATTACTTGAGCTACTACTGAACTTAGACAATACCCAAGCAAATTTTTCACAAACACTGCTGGATTTTCGCGGCCAAGTGCTAGACCAATCTAGCGGCACTTTGACTCTGTCGAAACCCAGTCTGCGATGGCAGGTAGATTTACCTTTCGCTCAGGTCATCGTAGTTGCAGATGGGTGGTTGCGAATCTTTGATCCAGATTTGGAGCAGGTGATAGAAAAGGACATGGGCGGTTCTGATGAGGCGCTGCCGTTGAAATTGTTGTTAGACCCAACGCAATTGCTTGCAGGCGATTACCTGATTAACAAAATCTCCATAGACGGTGTTGCCCAGTTCTTACTTCAGCCAACCAGTAATCAATCTTTATTCATGTCGGTACGCCTAGCGTTTACCGGTCAGCAGTTATCGCAATTAGAAATTACCGATCATGTTGGGCAGCGTACCCGAGTCACCTTCAGTGAAGTTCGCAGCCAGCAAAACATTCCCGCTAGCGCATTTGAATTAGATCTGCCCGCCAATACGGACGTTGTGCGGGGTTGAGGCCTAATGTCACTGATCGATAATTCAAGCAGCATTGATCCACGGCCATTGGCGGATAGATTGCGCCCAGAAACGTTGGCGGACTACATAGGCCAACAACATTTGATGGCCGCGGATAAACCTTTAGGTGGGTTGGCGAGCAAGGGCCAGATTCACTCGATGATTTTGTGGGGCCCCCCCGGCACTGGTAAAACCACGCTGGCCAAAATATTGGCCACTAGCGCCGGTTGTAAATGGATCAGTATTTCTGCAGTGCTATCTGGAGTAAAAGACATTCGGCAGGCGGTTGAGCAGGCCGAGTACTACTTAACGCAGGGCGAAAAAACCGTTCTATTTGTTGATGAGGTACACCGCTTCAATAAATCTCAGCAAGATGCTTTTCTGCCCCACGTGGAGAAAGGCACGGTGACCTTTATTGGTGCCACCACAGAAAACCCCTCTTTTGAAGTGAACGCGGCATTGCTTTCGCGGGCTCGAGTTTATGTGCTGCGTGGTCTGTTAAATGAAGATTTGGTTCAGGTAGTGCAGCGCGGTGCCCAAGCACTTGGTCTAGAAATCACCCCTGATGCGCAACAGTTGTTGATTGCCAGCGTGGATGGTGATGCTCGGCGCTGTTTGAATATTCTTGAGATCGCTGGGCAATTGGGTGAAGGCACGATCACTGACGAAACCATAGCTGCCGCCTCGGGTGAGCGTATGCGGCGCTTTGATAAAGGCGGTGATCTATTCTATGAACAAATTTCTGCACTCCATAAATCTATTCGCGGCAGTGCCCCGGATGCAGCTATTTATTGGTTTTGCCGCATGCTAGATGGCGGCGCAGATCCGCGCTATATCGGTCGCCGGCTTATTCGTTTAGCCAGTGAAGATGTGGGCAATGCCGATCCTCGCGCCCTTGAATTAACTCTAGCAGCAGTGAGCAGTTTTGAGCGCTTGGGTAAGCCTGAAGGTGAGCTGGCGTTGGCTCAAGCAGTATTATATTTGGCCAGTGTGCCAAAGAGCGACGCAGCCTATAAAGCATTTTCTGCGGCAAAAGCATTTGTCGCGCAGTCGCCCACATTAGAGGTACCCATGCACCTACGTAATGCTGCCACCGGCATGATGAAAGGTATGGGGTATGGTGAGGGGTACCGCCATGCCCATGCAGAGACCTCAATCGATGGTGCCTACGCCGCTGGCGAAGATTACTTCCCAGAAGCAATGCAGCCCCAACAGTTCTATTTTCCGCGACCGTCAGGGCTAGAAGATAAGATCAAAAACCGCTTAGAGCGATTGCGTGAACTTGACGCACAAGCAGTAGAGCAACGGCGCGAGGATTCATAGATGGGTTTTCTCTATGTCGCCATGGGCGGCGCAGTAGGGGCTTGCCTGCGCTACGCCATGTCGCTTTGGCTAGGTGGCGGTCTATTGCCCTGGGCGACCCTCGCTACCAATATCACAGGCTCTTTTGTCATTGGCCTAGTCTGGGGCCTTTGCGCCGGCGACGAGTGGTTTCAAAACTGGGGTAGGTTGGTGTTGGTTGTCGGGTTGCTGGGCGGGTTCACCACTTTTTCCGCGTTTTCCTTAGAAACCATACAACTGCTGGAGGGTGGCAGAGTGGTACCGCTGTTGGCCTATGTATCCAGTACTCTATTTGGCTGTTTAGCTGCGGTCTGGCTCGGATTACGCGTGACCCAATAAAATTCTTCATTTCATTCGGCGCAATAGGAGCAATCCACCTCCGAGGGCGTTAAACTGCGCCCGCACAGTGCGTTTCAATTCATCAGAGCGCATTAGAGCGCATTACAATGTGGTAGATCACGACAGGTAAGACGGAAAACCAAATGTTAGATATTAAGGCTTTGAGAGCCGACCCTGAGCAAATTGCCCAAGCCCTAGCCATTAAGGGTTACGTATTAGACACCAAGCAATTTATTGAGATTGAAGAAAAGCGTAAGCGCCTGCAGAGTGAAACCGAAACTCTGCAAAACGAGCGCAATGTGAAGTCGAAGTCCATTGGTCAAGCCAAAGCCAAGGGCGAAGACATACAGCCGCTGTTAGCGCTGGTAGGAGATTTGGGCGAGCGTTTAGACAAGGCAAAAGCCGAATTTGCTCTGGTTCAGGAGGAGCAGCAAGGCTTGCTCATGAGTATTCCAAACTTGCCTCATGCCTCTGTGCCCGCAGGTCGCGACGAGAGCGATAACATCGAATTGCACAAATGGGGCGTGCCAAAGGAATTTGATTTCACCCCCCTAGATCATGTGGATATGACGGCCTCAGGCGGTCTCGATTTTGAAACCGCTGCCAAGATCAGTGGCGCGCGTTATGTGGTTATGCGCGGCAATTTGGCTCGTCTGCAGCGCGCGTTGACCCAATTCATGCTAGACCACCATACCCAGGTCAACGGCTATCAAGAGGTCTATGTGCCGTTTATCGTTAACGCAGACTCAATGCGTGGCACTGGGCAGTTACCAAAAGCCGCTGAAGACATGTTTCGTATTAATGGTGAAACTGAAACCTACTTGATTCCCACCGCAGAAGTACCGGTGACCAATATTTATCGCGGCGAGATACTGCAAGAGGCTGATCTACCGATACGCCATGTGTGCCATACGCCGTGCTTCAGAAGCGAGGCGGGCAGCTATGGTCGTGATACGCGTGGCATGATTCGTCAGCACCAATTTGAAAAAGTAGAGCTGGTGCAGTTGGTTCACCCAGAAACCTCTTGGGACACCTTAGACACATTGACCGGTCACGCTGAAGGCATTCTGCAGGCGTTAGAGCTGCCTTATCGCGCGGTTATTTTATGTGGCGGGGATTTGAGTTTTACCTCTGCAAAAACCATAGATTTAGAAGTGTGGTTGCCCAGCCAGCAGCAGTATCGGGAAATCTCCTCCTGTAGCAACTTCCTCGATTTTCAGGCGCGGCGTATGCAAGCAAGATTCCGCAACGAAGCGGGTGACATAGAATTACTGCACACGCTTAATGGTTCTGGTCTAGCGGTGGGGCGTACATTGGTAGCGCTGCTGGAAAATTATCAGACCAACGATGGCAACATCACCATTCCCGATGCGCTGAGTCCTTATCTAGGCGGTGTCCAGCAGCTCTCTTTAAACGACTAAGTGTTCTACTTACCTCTTTTTCACCGCCTTGCGGGTAGTTCGTGTTTGGTCGTGGGCGGTGGGCAGACAGCGCTGCGCAAGCTGCG
>OJBN01000431.1_pt1 | contig 10953 bp, 10 predicted proteins | sample 1590441 | NCBI WGS metagenome assembly OJBN01 (sample SAMN05416760, study PRJEB24817) | seawater metagenome | isolation source: Sea water | place: Canada:Atlantic | collected 2013-07 | reverse complement strand
ATGTGTATAAGAGACAGTATCAATACACTGGATCTCTCTCTTGGGATCAGGGTGCTCAGACCCTTTCGGTTTTAGTTGAGCGAGAAGAAGAAGACTGGACGCAACAAGGCGAAATCTCATGGGGTATTTATGATCCAAATCAAGACCGTGAGCGCAATACTGATAGTTTGGCTATTGAATATCGAACTGATATTAGCGACCAATTAACACTGGCGGCGAGTGGTCGGCATGATGACAATTCTGAGTTTGATAGTGCAAAGACATTTAGAGCAGAAGCGATTTATCAGCTATCAGAAAAAACACGTCTTCGCAGTGCAGTTGGCACGGCGGTAAAAAATCCAACATTTACTGAGCGCTTTGGTTTCTATACTAACTTTATTGGCAACCCAAATCTAATTCCTGAAGAGTCTACCAGTTGGGAGTTGGGCGTTGATAGGCAAGTTATGGACGGCGATGCTACTTTATCCGTTACTTTATTCGATGCAGAGTTAAAGAATGAAATCGATGGATTTGTCTACGATCCAGTCACCTTTGCTTACACTTCTAGCAACATTAATGGCATTAGTGACCGCAGAGGGGGTGAGATAAGTGTCGCGGGAAATATTTCTAACTCTTTATCACTTTCAGGCGCCTATACATACACTGACTCAACGAGTGATGATTCCACTAGAGAAGTGCGACGACCGAGGAATACTGCGAGTATAAATTTAGGGTGGCAGGTCGCTAACAACCTTTATTTGAATACTAATATTCAGTTTACTGGGGAGCAAACAGATGTGTACTTCCCGCCATTCCCTGAACCATCGCAAGTTGTGACCTTAGATAGCCACACTTTACTCAACATGAATCTTAACTATGCGGCGAGTGAAAAGCTTGATATGTACCTTAAATTAGAAAATGCTCTAGATGATAATTATGAGGAAGTATTCGGTTATCAGACGCTAGGTTTCGGTGCTAGTTTAGGATTACGCTACAGCCTATAGATATATTATGTATGCCTCAATCAGCTGATACAGAGATTAAACGAGTGTTGCTCTCATGGAGCAGCGGGAAAGACTCGGCTTGGGCTTTGTATCAGTTGCAACAGGACTCTATGGTTGAGGTGGTTGGATTACTGACCACCTTCAATAGCGCGTTCAATCGTTCTGCCATTCACGGTGTGAGACAACAGTTGTTGTGTCTACAAGCAAAGGCTGCTGGATTACCATTAATAGAAGTCCCTCTACCTTGGCCATGCAGCAATGAGCAGTATGAAGCTGTGATGGACAAAGCACTAGATGATGCTTGTTCATTATTGAAACCGCATGCCATCGCATTTGGCGATCTTTATTTAGAGGATATTCGTGCATATCGTGAGCGTCAGATGGCTGGTGTCGGATTAGATTTAGTCTTTCCTCTTTGGCAAATTCCCACAAAAAAATTGGCCCAAGAGATGATTACTGGCGGCCTCAAAGCTAAAATTACTTGTCTTGATCCGCGGGTGATGCCAGAGCGGCTAGCTGGAAGTGAGTTTTCACATAAATTATTGAAAGATCTGCCTGTTTCCGTTGACCCTTGCGGCGAGAACGGAGAGTTTCATACTTTTGCCTGGGACGGACCAATGTTTAAACATAAAATCCCAGTGGTGGCCGGTGAGGTGGTTAATCGAGATGGTTTTGTCTATGCTGATCTGCTGTTGGAGGATTCACCATGAAGATAGTCTCACTACTACCTAGTGCAACCGAGTTGGTTTGTGGGCTTGGCCTGCGTGATCATTTAGTTGGCGTCTCTCATGAATGCGATTACCCACCCTCTGTCGTTGGCCTCCCGATTCTGACTAGTTCGCGTATTCCTCAAGGGTTAGACAGTGGTGAAATAGATCGATTAGTTACTGATCAGTTGAAGAATGATGAAGCACTTTATGATCTAGTAATGGATCCATTAATTAGTCTTGAGCCTGACTTAATTGTGACCCAGGCCTTGTGTGATGTCTGTGCTGTTTCGGGTAATGATGTCGCTAAAGCAATTCATAGTCTGTCGGGTAATCCTCAGGTGGTGAACCTAGAGCCAATCTGCCTTAGTGATGTCCTTGATACGGTTGAGCTGTTAGCATCAGCGGCTAAATGCGTTGAGAAAGGTGTCCGTTATAGAGCGGAACTGCAGACTCGTATTGATGCAGTGGCTAAGCGCTCAGTAAGTATTACGGCCGCGGAGAAGCCCAGAGTAGCCTTATTAGATTGGCTTGACCCACTATTTGATGGTGGCCACTGGAGTCCGGAGATTATTTCGCTCTCTGGGGGTGAGCCCTGTTTCGGTGCAAAATGCGAGCCCTCTCAGCGCCGCACTTGGCCGCAGTTAATTGCGGCTCAACCGGACATTATTTTTATCGCACTTTGTGGTTTTAATGTTGATCGATCTATGCAGGATGTTGATATATTCCTTAATTCTGCTGGCTTTAGGGAGCTCTCTGACCGCAATAAGACTAAGGTATTTTTAGTGGATGGTAATGCCTACTTTAGCCGTCCAGGACCTCGATTGGTGGATGCTCTAGAAGTTATGGCGCACACCTTACATCCTGAAATTCATTCTTTGCCCGAGGGATTGCCCTCAGCAATTCAATTTAATACTTAAGGTTTAAACAGATGGAAGACGAAAATACTAAAAAAGATCAGCGGCATCAAAAGAAGATGGAAAAGCAAAAAGAGAAGATTGATGCCAGTATTGCAGCGGCGAGCGAAGAGCGCGGCGTTTCAATTTTGCTGACGGGTGATGGTAAGGGTAAAACCAGTTCAGCATTTGGTATGGTGTTGCGTGCTCTGGGATATGGATACAGAGTTGGTGTCGTTCAATTCATAAAAGGCGAGCAACTTTCTGGTGAAGAGCTTTACCTCAAAAATAATTTACCCGAGGTAGATTTTTACCAAATGGGAACAGGCTTTACCTGGGATACTCAAGATCGATCGGGTGATATAGCTGCCGCAGAGAGAACCTGGGCGGTGGTAGAGCCAATGCTTAGAGATGATCGCTATCACCTTGTGGTGATGGATGAGTTGACTTACATGTTAAGTTTTAAATATCTTGATGAAGAAAAAGTGCTGTCCGCGATTAAAAATAGACCCAATAATCAAAGTGTTGTGGTTACAGGTCGAGGTGGAGGCAGTGCTATAAGAGATCTTGTCGATACCGTCTCAGAAGTCAAAGACATAAAGCATGCATACCATTCAGGTGTCATGGCTCGAAAAGGCGTGGACTATTAATTGCGGCATTTTTCTGCGGGAAGGCTAATCGGCATACTGCTAATTTTATTACCAGTTGTGGCACTTTTCTCGCTGACTGTAGGCACCGTTAGCATTTCTTGGCTAGAGGTGTTGGATGCTATTTTTGGAAATGTGTCTAGCGCTCAAATCGATACCATCTTATTTGATATCCGTTTGCCGCGAATTCTATTAGCTATATTTGTGGGTGCTGTATTGGCCAGCACCGGTGCGGTCATGCAGGGACTATTTCGAAACCCTTTAGCCGATCCCTCATTAATCGGGGTATCCAGTGGTGCTTCTGTAGGCGCTAGCATAATGATTGTGACTGCTGGTGGCGCTATTCAAGGCGGAGCATTAGTTGGACTTTCACTAGTATCTATAGGTGCTTTTGTTGGTGGCTTTTTAGCGACATTGCTAGTCTATCGTTTGGCTACTTCAGGGATGGGCACATCTGTCACTACTATGCTGTTGGCTGGGATCGCTATCGGCGCTTTGGCCGGCGCTCTTAACAGCTTACTCAGCTATTTTTCTGATAATGATATGTTGCGACAGATTAGCCTTTGGCAGATGGGTAATCTCAGCGGCGCTAGTTGGTTAAAAGTATCTATTATGGGTGTGGTAGCAGTCCTATTGATGAGTTTATTTCCTCGTGACAGTAAGGCGCTGAATGCATTGCTGCTGGGTGAATCCGAGGCTCGTCACTTGGGTATTAATGTGCAGTGGGTAAAACGCCGATTAATTACGTTAACGGCTCTGGGTGTTGGCGTCTCCGTCGCCGTTGCGGGGCTGGTAGGGTTTGTGGGTTTGATTATGCCGCATATTATACGGCTAATGATTGGCCCTGATCATCGTTGGCTGATCCCCGCTTCTGGATTAGCTGGTGCAGTGTTGCTTGTGATTGCTGACAGTTTGGCGCGAGTCGTAGTAATTCCAGCTGAATTGCCAACAGGGATCCTCACGGCTATTTTAGGGGCACCATTCTTTGTCATATTGCTATTGCAGCAACGCAAGGATGTTTAGCTGATGACTATGCTAGCTAAAGATATTTCCCTGCATTTATCGGGCTTTGATCTATTGCGTAATATAAGTCTTGAGGTTGAAGCGGGTAAGGTCACCGCTATTGTCGGGCCAAATGGGGCAGGTAAGTCGAGTTTGCTCAAGGTTCTAACTGGAGATATACCTGCCAGTAAAGGAGATGTGTACCTTAACAGTCGGTTACTCAATCAATGGCCGCTATTAGAAAAGGCACAAATGTTAGCGGTGCTGCCGCAACATACATTACTTAATTTCTCGTTTACCGCTGATGAGGTTGTTGGTTTGGGGCGTATTCCTCATCAGACTGGGATTGTTAAAGACCAGCAAATTATTACTGAGGCTCTTGAGCTAGTGGATGCAAGCTATCTCCAGCGTCGTTTTTATACGCAGATGTCTGGGGGTGAAAAGCAGCGCGTGCAATTGGCGCGGGTGCTAGCTCAAATTTGGCAATCCAGCACGTTGGGAGACCAGTTTTTAGTGCTTGATGAACCGACTTCAGCCTTTGATCTTTCGCACCAAAAACTCACTTTGGATATTGTTCGTCAGCTTGCTAGCAAAGGTGTAGGCGTTGTAATGGTTGTGCATGATCTTAATTTAGCGGCACGTTGCGCTGACAACCTAGTAGTTATCGATGGTGGCGTTATTGCCGCGCACGGTAGCCCAGAAATAGTGTTAACAGAAACCTTAATAGACGATGTATTTAATGTGAAAGCAATTATCTCGGAACATCCAATCACCAAGCGACCACTGGTGATTACCTAGTGCGTGTATTGTTAATTATCTTAACTTGGTTGTCTGTGACCGTTGCTGCTGAGATTGTCGTAGTCGATGACAATGGACAGCAGGTCAAGCTGGCCGGGCCCGCAAAGCGTATTGTTAGTCTTGCCCCTAATATTACCGAAGTCCTTTTTCATATAGGTGCTGGTGAACAAATCGTTGGAGCGGATGAATACAGTAACTATCCTGAAGCGGCTAAGGATATTCTGCGGGTAAATAATCATGCCGCGGCTAACTATGAGTTAATACTGTCATTAGAGCCTGATTTAGTGATTGCCTGGCAGTCAGGAAATGGTGATAAGATCATTGATCCGTTGCGCAAGTTAGGTATTCCAGTTTTCGTGGTGGAAACCAATAAAATGGATGCGATTCCAAGCCTGTTTCGAAGATTTGGTGAACTTAGTGGTCATGGGGATCAAGCTGAGCTGCGGGCAGATGTTTTTTCCCGCCGCTTAAAAGAACTGCGTGCAGCACAGACTGGCAAGTCAGTCGTTAAAGTCTTTTATCAAATATGGGACGAGCCACTGATTACTTTAAATGGAGAACATATGGTCAGTGATATCATCAATCTTTGTGGTGGCGTAAATGTTTTTTCCGATGCTATTCCACTGGTGCCTTACGTGAATATTGAAACAGTTGTGGCGGCCGATCCTGAGGTGATAATTGCTGGTGGTAGTCGAGAAGAGAGACCGGTATGGTTTGAGAGTTGGCAAAAATGGAGTGGAATATCCGCAGTTATTAACAAACATATTTATCTAATTCCATCTGACCTTATGCAACGCCATTCAGCGCGCATTCTTGATGGTACAGAACTAATGTGTGCCCACCTGGATAGCGCTAGGTCACACGGCCACGGCTGACCTACCCATAAAAAAGCCGCTGATAGTGATCAGCGGCTTGTGAGCTTAAATACTCTGTTATAGCTTATTTTTTTATAGAGTTATTGAGCCGCGTTGTAATACCCGTTACCTTATTATAAGTCATACCCTCTCTCATCATGCTCAACAAGATCTAAACCTCTCATCTCGCCTTCCTCATCTACCCGCAATATTAACAGTTTATCCACGAGTTTCAAGAGCACATAAGTAACGACAGCAGTATAGGTAAATGTAGCAATGATTCCGATTACTTGGACAGAGACCTGACTGATCATATCCATTCCTTCGTTATAGCCTTGGCCACTAAAAACACCGAGTGCATCTGAAGCAAAAACCCCGGCTAAAAGTGTGCCTAATATGCCGCCGACACCATGGACCGGAAATACATCTAGAGAGTCATCAATCTGAAATCGCTGCTTTATAGCCTGAGTCGCGTAGTAACAGATGATACCGGCGCTAAAGCCAATTACGAGTGCACCGGCAGGGCCGACAAAACCGGAGGCGGGGGTAATGGTGCCAAGACCGGCCACCATTCCGGTCACAATACCTAAAACAGAAGGTTTACCGTGTTTTGTCCATTCCATCATCATCCAAGATAGTGATCCAGCGGCCGCTGATATATGTGTTACTAACATAGCCATACCTGCATCGCCATTAGCAGCCAGTGCAGAACCGCCATTAAAACCAAACCATCCAACCCATAGCATGCCTGCACCAGTGACAGTCATTGTTAGGTTGTGAGGAGGCATTGCCTGTCTTGGAAAACCTTTGCGGTTACCCAGCACTAACGCAGCGACTAGAGCGCCCACACCAGCGGTAATATGAACAACAGTACCGCCAGCAAAATCAAGCAAGCCCATCTCTCCAAGCCATCCGCCACCCCACACCCAATGTGTGATTGGTGCATAGACCGCCACTAACCAAAGACCGCTGAACAGCAGCATTGCGCTAAAACGCATTCTTTCGGCAAATGCACCGACAATTAGTGCGGGAGTAATGATTGCAAACGTCATTTGGAACATCGCAAATACTGATTCTGGTATGTCACCAGCTATACTGTCTTCGGTTAGTTTGCCCAGAAAAATATTATCTAGATTACCAATGTAGGCATTCATTGATCCGCCATCGCCGAAGGCGAGGCTGTAACCAAACGCAAACCAAATAATGGAGGCCAAGCAGGTAATGGCAAAACACTGCATAAGTACCGATAAAACATTTTTAGAGCGGACGAGGCCTCCGTAAAACAAAGAGAGACCAGGGATCGTCATAAACAAAACGAGAGCGGTGGAGGTAAGAACCCATGAAGTATTGGCAGCATTTAGATCGCCAGCAAATGCATGCATTGGCAAGATAATCAGCATTATTGCGAGTACGGCTAGATGAGTTCGCCGAATGTGAGAGAGCATATTTTTCCCCTAGTATGAGCACCAAATAAGTGCGTAATTATTATTGCGCTAAAGAACCGCACCACTATCAGTCAAAAATATTGCTCGATCATGGATACGCCTGTGTTTGTCTTTATCTAAAGCAATAAGTGTGCCGCAACGGTGCGATACCAAATAAGCTTTTCACTAAAAGGTAACCGTATTTGAAATACCAGATAACGTAGCTCTATACCCCTAAAGGAGTATGATTTTATTGAAATTATTATTCCCCTGAGATGATTGCTAGGTAAACTACATGAAATAGACTAAACGCTTTTTTGGGGAACGTATGTCAACCGGATCATTGAGCGCCGCAAACGTTATGTACAGAGCATTTAAGTACAGTGTTTTCGGGCTTTTAACGCTGAACATCTTTTTGTTTTTTCAAGAGGAATCTCTCGCCATTCAGCAGACTTTTAGCCAAGGTATCAATCTGGATAATATTATTCAGGGCTATGCCGCGACAATCGATACCGCGGCGTGGATTTTATTATTATTACTATTTGAACTTGAGACCTCTGTGCTTAAGCCGGGGACATTAGCTAGACCCGATATTCGCGTGAGCTTCTCGCTAATACGTGTATTTAGTTATGGTTTTATTGGATATGCGTTTTATGGCTACTTTACAAAAATGTTGTTTATTAGTGGAATCAGCCCCTTTGTCGTGGATGATGTATGCAGCTTAGTCGGGCAAAGTTTTTCTATCATTGATACCTTGGATCAATATCCTGCGCTTGCAGCGGAGAATTGCGCTGCCATGAATTCTCAAGCCTTGTTTCAACTTAATCAGCAAAACATTATCGGTAGCGCTGATCAATGGTCTGCTATTCAGTGGCTCGCACTGGCGGACGTCATTAACTCGTTTACGTGGATTGCTGTGGTGATTGTTCTTGAAGTGGACGTGAGATTACAGCAGCAAAATCGGTTTGAGGGGCTTGTGGTATTAGTGAGCAAAAATCTCAAATTCGTGCTTTACGCTATATTACTTGGGGCTGCCACTTACTGGGGTTTTCTAGGAGATTTCCTGGATTTCTGGGATGCCTTTATGTGGCTGCTAGCCTTCTTTTTTATTGAAATTAATATATTCAAAGTAGAAAAGTCGGCATGATCAGATCAGTGATTTAATCAGTTTTTTTGGGCACAATAGCCAGAATTAATTTCGCAATACAACTGAGTTTGCCTTGGTCATTGGTCAGCCGAATTTCCCACACATGTGAGCGTTTACCTAAATGAATCGGTCGCGCAGTGCCAGTGACTAAGCCAGAAGAAACAGGCCGTAAATGGGTGGCGCTGACCTCTTGGCCCATGCACAGAAAAGACTCTGTATCGACAACATGGGCGCCGGCCATAGACCCCAGACTTTCAGCTAACACCACATTCGCCCCACCATGAACAATGCCATACGGCTGAAATGTTCTGCTATCCGCCGGCATTGTGCCTGTTAAGTAGTCATCACCAATATCAGTGATCTTAATCCCCAAATGCTGATCAATGGTGCCTTCGCTCATTTTTTCGATTAATGATGGATTGGGTATACGGTGCCAAATACTACTCATAATTAGCTCTTACTTTATTGGATATTAAATTTTAAGGCGCTTATGTTTGACTCGCGTTGGCTGTGAATCGCCACCGTTACGTTTAACAAAGTCCTCATGATATTCACTGTAGCTGCCTTCAAAAAAGACCACCTCTCCATTATCTTCATAAGCAAGCGTATGGGTAGTAATACGATCTAAGAACCAACGATCGTGAGAGATAACTAATACGCAACCAGGGAAAGAGAGTACCGCTTCCTCAAGAGCGCGCAAGGTTTCAATATCTAAGTCGTTTGAAGGCTCATCTAAAAGTAAAACGTTAGCGCCTTGTTTTAGAGTATTGGCAAGATGCAAGCGACCGCGCTCACCGCCCGATAACTCACCGACGCGTTTTTGCTGGTCATTCCCTCTGAAATTAAACCGACCCGCATAGGCGCGCGACGAAACCTCATAGCTACCTATTTTTAATATGTCATGACCGCCAGATATAGCCTCCCAAACTGTGTGATTATCATCCAGTGAATCTCTAGTTTGTTCTACATAAGCAACTTTAACCGATTCACCGAGACTAATAGACCCGCTATCCGGGCTTTCGCTACCGGAGATCATACGGAATAATGTTGACTTTCCGGCGCCGTTTCCGCCGATAATACCAACTACAGACCCTTTGGGAATAGCCAATGACAACTCATCAATTAGCAGTTCGTTGCCATACCCTTTACTGACTTTATCTAAAATAATGACCTTATCACCGAGGCGTTCGCCAGGTGCGATGTAGATTTCATTAGTTTCATTGCGTGACTGAAACTCTTGCGAATTAAGCTCGTCAAACCTTGCAATACGCGCCTTATTTTTTGCTTGGCGCCCTTTGGGGTTTTGTCTAACCCATTCTAGTTCCTGCTTAATAGCCTTCTGGCGTGATATTTCTTGCTTAGATTCGGTGGCTAGTCGCCGGTTTTTACCTTCCAACCATGCCGAGTAATTTCCCTCATAAGGGATACCGTGACCCCTATCTAGCTCGAGTATCCAGCCAGCAACATTATCTAAAAAGTATCTATCATGAGTCACCGCAACAACAGTCCCGGCGTATTCTTCGAGAAATTTTTCTAACCAATACACGGACTCTGCATCTAAATGGTTTGTCGGTTCGTCGAGCAACAGCATGTCAGGTCTTGAAAGCAGCAGTCTACAGAGAGCTACACGGCGCTTCTCACCACCAGAAAGAGAGCGTACATCAGCATCCCATGGGGGTAGCCGGAGTGCTCCAGCAGCAATATCCAAAGCATGATCTAGGTTGTGTGCGTCCCAAGATTCGATAATAGCCTCTAAATTACCCTGTTTTTTAGCTAAAGCGTCAAAGTCGGCATCCGGTTCTGCATAGTCTAAATACACTTGATCGAGATCTTTTAGCGCATCGACTGCCTCGCGCATACCATCTTCGACATTACCTCTAACATCCTTCTCAGGATCCAGCAGAGGCTCTTGTGCAAGATAGCCAATTTTAATCCCTGGCATAGGTCTCGCTTCGCCTTGAAATTCTTTGTCTATTCCCGCCATTATCTTCAATAATGTTGATTTTCCAGAGCCATTAAGCCCTAATACACCTATTTTAGCGCCTGGAAAGAAAGACAGTGAAATGTCTTTAAGAATTTCGCGTTTGGGTGGAACGACTTTGCTCACCCGATTCATTGTATAAACGTATTGTGCCATAGGAATATTTAGTGACTCTTGGTTGCGACTTAGGGCGCTATAGTGCGCGGAGATATTCGATATGCCATTCTAACGGAAATTGACCAAATAAAAAGTTAGATGTGCAGATAAATAGCTTATAAAAACTCAAAAATTATGCTTTTAGGTATAGAAATCAACGATTTATGGGCTTTTCATTAATATAACTAACGTGATATGTTTCATATGTTTGCTGGTAAACGCACCATGCAATCAGACTTTAATTTACTAAAATAAAATAAAATAAGGGGTAACACGATGAATATGTTAAATATGCTTAAAGACATGGTCGGCGCTCTAACAGGACTTGCAGTCTCTTTAATTGCTGTCTCTTATACAC
>OJBN01000427.1_pt1 | contig 11049 bp, 11 predicted proteins | sample 1590441 | NCBI WGS metagenome assembly OJBN01 (sample SAMN05416760, study PRJEB24817) | seawater metagenome | isolation source: Sea water | place: Canada:Atlantic | collected 2013-07 | reverse complement strand
CGGCATACGAGATCCTCTCTGGTCCGTGGGCTCGGAGATGTGTATAAGAGACAGAACTAGAATCGCACAAGATATTCGCGTGGTTGAAAATGCGCTTAAGTTTTATCGTTTGGATAATTTTAGATACCCAACTCAGGCACAGGGTATAGAAGCACTAGTTTCTCCGCCTTCGGGTTCGGATAATTGGAATGGTCCCTACTTAGACGCTGTGCCTAAAGATCCTTTTGATAACGCTTATATGTACGCAAACCCTGGCACTCGTGGTAAAGACATCGACGTATTCACCTATGGTGCTGATGAAGCGTCTGGCGGTGAGGGCTCCAATAAAGATTGGGGCAACTGGAATGTTCAGTAACCCGCGCTGAATTAACAAGGCTAATTAGGCATTAATTTTGAGCACTAACCGTTCTCGCCAGCAGGGCTTTACGCTGATAGAAATAATGGTGGTTATTGCCGTTGTCGGCCTATTAATTACCGCTGTAGTTGGCTCTATTAACCAAACTGTCAATCGGCGCTATGTGAGCGAGGCAGAAAAGCTATCTATCTGGCTTAATCAGCTAGCAGATTTTTCGGTCATGCAGGGTGGTGCATTTGGTGTGCTGTCCAAACCCTACAAAGAAACAGAGAAAATTGTGCAATTAAGCGCTGTTTTGTATTACAGAAATAAGTGGGTTGAAGTCTCTTTTCCCGAGCCCTATAAACTCGGTGAAGGTGCCAATATTGTATGGCTGTCGGATGATCTTGAAAAGACGCCGCTGGTCTATCAGCAGGCGGCATTACCCACAAGGGAAGAAATTGAAAAAGGCGAGGGCCAGCCTAAAAAGGACGAGGATAATTTTTTAGAGCCAACTCTCGCCTTTTTGCCGGATGGCTATGTTGAGCCTGAAGGGGCAATTAAGTTAAGTTATGAGGGCTATGAAATAAGCTATATTTATACTTGGGACAGTGAAAATTTGCGTATCAAAATGGAGAAACTGAAAAAGTGAGGTATTCCGTTCGATATTCAGGCTTTACGCTTATTGAGGTCGTAGTGGCGCTCGGTATCTTAGGCTTAGTTCTTGGTGGCGCAATTTCAACCGTTCACCAGTACGCTGATCAACGCAGTCATCTGAGCAACAAAACATTTAGCTCTCAAGTGGCTTGGAATACGCTGATGGATCAGTATCGATACTCAGAGGGATGGATTGGTCGAGCAGAACGTTCGAATAGAGCGGTTAAAGGTGAGGAAACCCAATATGGCAGGGATTGGAAATGGACGCTGAAGGTAGAGCCGGCTGTAGGCAAGGATCTGTTTCGTCATGAAGCGCAGGTTAGAGCTGTCGATAGTGATCGAGTAACAAGCTCACTATCGATCTATATTGTTGAAAAATAATTATGAATTCTCTTCGATTTAGACTGCAATATAAGCCGCTTAGACGTCAATCAGGCTTTACCCTGATTGAAACGCTAGTGGCATTATCCCTGATGGCGATAATTTCAGTGATGTCCTATCAAGCAATTGAAGTAGTCATAGGTGCTGATCAGCGCAGTCGCTCTACACAAATGAATGAGACCAAAATTCATAGAGCGTGGAAGATTATTCAGCGCGATTTAATGCACATGAGAAATCGTCCTTTTAAAGATGGGCTCGGTGGTGTTGAGTTACCCTATTTTACCGACAGTAGTGATTTCGGCGTCCACTTCACCCGCGGAAGTGGTCCTATGGTGACGCCAAATCCAAGTGGTATAAGGCGAATACATTATAGCCTCAATGATGAAGAGCAATTTATTCGGCAGTCTTGGGGGATTGCAGAGTCTATAAGATACAGTGAGGGCGTCACAGTTGTGCTTTTAGATGAGGTGGATGAGGTGGTGTTTGAGCATTTAGACCGGATTAATTTGTACACAGAGGATTGGCCGCCTATCAGGCAGCGAAAAAGCAATAATCCTCTCCCCAAAATGGTACGAGTAACAATTACACTTAAAAATGGTGCTGAAACGTCGAGGCTATTTTTGGGGGTAAGCTCCTAATGCGGCTGCGATTTTCACGCCAGTCTGGGGTTGCACTAATAGCAGCCTTGTTATTAATGACCAGTATCGTTTTTATACTGGGTAATATATTTTATCGCCATCAAATCAATGTGGCACAGTCGACCCTTTCTATCCATCAAGATCAGGCCTATCTTTTAGCGCTCAGCGCAGAGAGTTGGGCCAGACAATTGCTACAGGAAGATTTGGCGGATTCAGATGAGGATCATTTTGGAGAATTGTGGGCGCAAGCAATACCGGCAATGCCTGTCGATGGCGGCATGGTGAATGGCTGTATTTCCGATCTTCAGGGGCGATTTAATATCAATAATTTTATGGTGAGTTATAAAACTCCTGGTGATCTAAGTTCAGCGCTTAGTAGCGATGGTAGTAGCTATGCTAAAACTTGGAATAATCTTTTGCGTTATTTGGAAATGCCGGTTTTCCCAGGCCGTGTTGAGGCGATTATCGACTGGTTGGATATTGACTCTGCAATGATTGGTTCAGAGGGTGCTGAGCAGGAGGAATACGCCGGCAATATGCCTCCGCAAATGATCGCTGATACAGCCATGGTTGAGCCTAATGAGCTATCTGCCGTGATGGGGTACGAAATTTTTGAAGTACAAAGGCTAATGCCTTGGATAACAGCGCTGCCGGTGAAAGCTAGCACCCCTGGAAGCACAGAAAAAACAACGCCCATCAATCTCAATACTGCGTCAGAGGAACTGCTATTAGCTCTGGGCGGTAATTTAGATAGGCAATTTAGAGATTTCGTGATGTCTAGTAGACCCTTTGAGGATGTGTTAGATTTTCATAGAGATTTAGCAATTGATTTACAGATGCAGGAGGCTGATGTTCAACGCCGTTGGCCAGACACGTTGGTTGGTGTAGTGTCAGATTTTTTTCAGTTATATGTTGAGGTTATGTTAGGAGAGGCTAGAATTGAAGTAAGAAGCATTATAATGCGCAGTTCTCCCACAGATTCGGTTATAATCCACAGAGAACTCACAACAGTACCATCTAGTGTAGATAAAAATAGTACGTCAGAAATGCTAGAGAAACTGTTGGCAGGGTCAAAATCAGATAAAGAATCTGAAGAAATAATAGATGACCAGCAAGTACTTCCAGCATGTGTAACGATTGGGGCTTAAAATGACATTGCCAGTGGACCATATTCACAATCTTGATAGCTATATCACCAATGAGGGTGAGGCCTTTGAGTCTGTGGCTGATACCGATCTTGTGACTATGGATTTATGGGTCCCCTCTGAATCTGTGTCCATGCATCTCATAGATCCCCCTTCTGCGCCAAAGCGCAAATGGGCAGAACTCATTCCTTGGATACTTGAAGATAGGCTATTACAACCCATAGAAGACGTGCATTTTGTGGTCTGTGGTCAAAGTGGCGAAGGCCAATTACAAATTTTGGTTGTGAGTGAGTCAGATATACAAAACTGGCAGCGCGTCGCCAAAAATTCGGGTGTTACCGCTAAATCAATGTACCCCGACTATATGGTATTGCCCTATGAGGAGGGTAGAATCAGTGTTGGCTGGCGTGATGGCGTATGCCTTGTGCGTTACGGTGCAGTTGATGGGTTTGCTGCAAGTCCAGATATGGCATGGTCAATGGTTGACACATTGCTGGTGCAGGACGAGAGCCTAAGAATATCGGTTTCGGTGCCTGAGGGCGTCATGGTTCCTGAGCATCTAAGCGAGACTGCTGATATGAATGATTCTGAGCTGGACTGGCAGTTTTCTCAACTACCTAGTCAATGCAATCTGCTCAGTGGAGGGCACAAGCCAGAGATGTCATTAAAGTCATTGATATCATGGCTTCCTTCGACACTGCTAGGGATTATTTCAGTGCTTTTGTCAGTGATTTATTTGCAAATAGCTAGCGCTAACATGGCAGAAGAAGTGGATCAATTGGAAAGCGGTTTAACGCAGGGCTATTCACGCTTATTTGATGGCCGAAGGCCGGCAGCTAAGGATGTTAGGTTTGAGGCGGACAAGCGCATATCACTATTGTTTTCCCAGCGTAATAGCCTTAATTCAGACCCTGTATCCGGTTTGGTGGCGCTTGATAAGCTAATGAAAGGCTGTGGTTGTCAGTTGATCGGGCTCAGCTACAGCAATAATGCGTTAGTGATGCAAATAAAAAATGGCTCTGCGCTAAAAAAACGCAGGCTTAATGTGGCGGGCTATCGTGTGGCAATCACGCAACAATCGGGCAAAGATGAAAATGCCATTGAATTGCGATTAACCTCGAAAAAGACAGGGGTCAATCAATGAATGATATTATGGCGATAGTGTCAGATTTTCTCGCAGGGCTTCAGCCCAGAGAAAGATTGGTTTTAAAGATAGGCGCCCTAGTATTGGCTGGGATACTAATAGTATTAATGCTTTTGCCAAAATGGACTGTCTTTGTGCAAGTGAAAGAACAAAGAGACGGGCTTAAAGCCGATATGTCTTGGCTTCAGGAAAAGCAAGAATTAGTCGTGGAATTGGCCAATAATTGCCCAAAATTACGCCAAAAAAATGATAATTTTAAAACTGACCTTTCTCAGTTGGTTAGGCGCAATCAGCTTGAGGTATTGTCGGCAAAAGAAAAAGATAATCTTATTTCTTTGACTGTCACCGGGACTAAAAGTAACCAGTTTGTAGGGTTGATCCATCATATAGCCTGCCGGGGCTATATGCTTCGCGAGGTGGCGCTTACGACTGCAGATGATGATCTATCAAAAACAACAGCAACGTTTGAGGTTGAGCGTGTTAACTAAGTTTCTAAATAAAGTTGAAATGCAGCGTAATCAGTTGCTGCCATTGCTGGCCATAGGTTTGGTAAGCCTTGTGTTACTTGTAGCAGTAGTAGTTGAAAAAACTCAAGAGCGACCTGAAATAGCGGTTATTGATCAGGTTCGATCGCCAGCAAAGTTGACGTTTAATTGGTTTGGCGGTGAAGCAAAACCGCAAAAAGAAATTGATTTAGCTAATATTCCTGAAAACCTTCCAATGGCAAATATTAACGCTCAGCTACTGGGAATTGTTCTAGCGGGTGATGAATCTACAGCAACCATAAAGTTTGGGGGCTCCAAGGAAATTGTCCATTTTATTGGCGATAAAATTGAAGGCCAAACAAAAATTGTTGATATTCAAAGCTATAGAATAGTTGTTCTGCAGGGCGGTGTGAACAAGCAAATGGTAATGAAGAAGCCTGACACTATTATTGAGCAAACTAAAGGGTCGGCAAAATCTGAAGGTTCGCCCAGTAGTGGGTTCGCATTTGCAAATATGTTCGGCGCGGTTCCCGTGATGGCTGGTGGGTCCTCAGGGTTTAAAATTAATGATTTATCTGCAGAGGTTCAGTCTTTGGCAGACATACGTGAGGGCGATGTTGTTATTGGTGTTGATGGGGCATCAATGCAAGATATCATGGCAGATCCAACCCGTTGGATGAAGTTTAGCGCCTCGAGCAACTTACCGGTGACGGTATTGAGAGATGGTCAAAAGCAGGTTATCTATATCAATGCCTCTAGCCTATCGGCTAAAATAATGCCAAACCTAGGATTTAAGCCTTAAAATGAATATTAAAATTAATAGATGGTTAAAGTATATGAAAGCGGCGCAATTTAAAAAATGCTCACGTCCTATTAAATGGTTAGCTACGCTAATTGTTGCACTTAGTTTTGTTGCGGAAGCATTTGCAGCGGATATGGTGAAAATTAATTTCCGAGATGCAGATATTCGAAGTGTTATTGAAAGTGTTGCTGAAATTACGGGAGAATCTTTTGTTCTCGACCCAAGAGTCAAGGGAAAGGTAACCATTATCTCGCCTGAGGCTATTGATAAGTCACTATTGTATGAGGCCATACTTTCAGCTATTCAGGTACAGGGCTACCAAGCGATTCGTGATGGAGCCGTAACCAGAATAGTGCCCTTTAATCAGTCATTTAATTTGGCGGGTGGCGGTAATAGTCAGTTGGTGACAGAAATTCTAAAAGTTCGTTACGTTCAGGCAGCCACCTTAATACCCGTATTAAAGCCTCTTATGAGTAATGGCGCGCGCGTGCAGGCCTATAATCAAAGTAACTATCTTGTTGTCTCAGATATTCGTTCCAATGTAGATCGCTTAAAAATGTTACTTAATCAGCTTGATGATCCTGATCAAACAGCGGTTGAAGTGATAAGTCTAGAGCATATTTCGGCGGCAGAGGCTGTCCACATTGCCGGGCAGCTCAAGCAATTGCAAAAACAGGAATTATCCCTCGTTGAGGATGACTTAAATAATCGAGTGATCGTCAGCGGCCCTGGGTCAGCTCGAACCGCATTTAAAACGATGCTTAAATCACTGGATGTCCCCTTAAGCAAGAAGGGCAGTGTAGAAGTTATCTATCTAAACTATTCGCGGGCTGCAGAACTTAAACCAGTGTTAGATGGACTTTTGACCTCTGAAATACTTTTGCGATTAGCAGGTGAAACCACCGCCAAAGGCAAGAAAAGTAGTACCAAAACGTCTTACAAGGTGGAAATTGATGAACTTAACAATGCTATCATTTTAGCAGCGCCTGCCGCCGTTATTCGTGAAATTAGGGCGATTGTGGATAAGCTCGATATTTCTCGCCCGCAGGTATTAATTGAAGCGGTTATTGCCCAGCTTTCAGAAGAGCAAGCTAATGAGTTGGGTGCGGATTTAATGTATACAAGCAAAGATAAAGGCGGCTACTTAACTAACTTTGATGGATTGCTTACTACCTTAGTGGGTACCGCGGCGAACGGCACGCCAGAGACTGCTGCGCTGACAACCCTTGTGGGTAATATACCTAAATCCGCTGTTGCTGTGGGCGGTGATTTTGACCCTGCTACCGGCAAAGGAATGGGCCTATTGATTCAGGCGCTGAAGACTGACGAAGATACTAATATTTTATCAACACCATCAGTGGTGACCTTAGATAATGAGGAAGCAAAACTAACCTCGGGTGAGGAGGTTCCTTTTGCATCGGGTAAATATACCAGTGGTTCAAATGGTGCTAGTAATCCATTTACAACTTATAACCGAGAAGAAGTGGGTATTCTTCTAACGGTGAAGCCACAAATCAGTAAGGGGAATGCTATTCGTCTTGAAATTGAGCAAGAGTCATCTAAGGTATTGACCACGGATAATAATGGCCAAACGACAACCTCTAAAAATACCATTAAAACTAATGTAATGATTGAAGATGGTCAATTGCTCGTTTTGGGTGGTCTAATTGAAGATAACTTTAAAGATGCTGAGTCGAAAGTACCCCTGTTGGGCGATATCCCTCTCTTGGGCAAAATTTTCACTAAATCAGTGAAGGAAGATAAGAAGAATGTCACAATGATGTTTATTCGACCGACGATTATTCGTACCCCTGGGGACGCTAAGGATTTATCGAATAATAAGTTTGAGCATTTGATCAGTCGCGATCTGGATGGTAAAAAACAGAGTAAATTGAGTGAAAGGCTTCAAGAAATTCTTGAGGAAGGACAACGAAAAGGAACTGAGTAAGCGTGAATTATGAGCATTTACCAGCAGTATTTTGCCCTAAATTGCGAACCGTTTTCTATTGTTCCGGATCCAGGGTTTTTATACCCCAGTAGTCAGCATCGTCAGGCAGTAGCGCACCTAAAGTACGGTCTTGACCGCGAGGGTGGCTTTGTCCTTCTTACCGGTGAGGTGGGTACGGGTAAAACCACCCTAACACGCACACTCATTAAACGAATTCCCGCTCATGTTCGTGTGGCCTATGTGCTCAATAGCACCCTAGAGGTCACTGATTTATTGGCAAGTATTTGTCAGGAGCTATCGATTGACTTGCCCAAGTCGTCAAAAACCTCATTAACAAAAAACTGTATTGATGCTTTAAATGTCGACCTAATTGCCGCCCATACTGAGGGTAAAAAAACCTTAGTGGTGATAGAAGAAGCACAGAATTTAAGTCCAGAGGTTTTAGAAATATTACGTCTACTCAGTAACCTTGAAACAGCGACGCATAAGTTGCTGCATATTTTATTAGTGGGCCAACCAGAGCTTTTAGAAACCCTTGCGCAAAAAAACCAACGACAACTTAATCAGCGCGTCGTTGCCCGCTTTCATCTTTTGCCTCTAGCCAAGTCTGATGTAGCCAATTATGTTAATCATCGCTTGCATCATGCTGGCGCCAATCGTGCCATTTTTGAAAATTCGGCCATGAATGCATTATTTAAATTAACCAAAGGGGTGCCACGACTGATTAACTTAATCTGTCATCATGCACTGCTTGCGGCTTATGCGACAGGCGCTAAAACGGTATCGGCAAGGTTGGTTAAAAATGCCTCAAAAGAAATTTTTGATACGCATATTACAGACTCCAAACCCTCTCAAAAATGGTTTATTGCGCTCTTTATTACAGGTATCTTTGCGGTCGTTATGGCTGAGCGATATGACGCTAGTAAATCGCAAATGGTATTCGAGGAAGCTGAAGTTATTGATCAAATAGAGCCCGAAACTTTTGAGCAGGTGGAGGCTTTGTTTGAAATAGTTGAATCTGATGAAAGCATAAGCCAGACCAATACAAAGGACGAGTTACCTGTTATAGAGCCAATTAGAGTACAAGATGACGATGAACCAAGCTTGCTCATCTCAGCGACCAGTAACCCCTTCGCTGATCTTTTTGCGCTATGGTCGATAGAGGTTGAATCATTATTTTCTGAAGAGGAAGTTTTTGCCCTAGCGACTATTAATGGTTTGGGTGCTGAAAAGCTAACCAATGCGGAAATTAATAGATTAATGGCGGTGGACCGACCAGGCATTATTTGGATAAAAGAAGACAGCGGGCGCTTAAAAAGTTACTTACTGATAGCATTAGATGCCGAATCGGTGGTGTTAAAGACGGCTGATGATAATCGTCGTGAGTCTTTACAGTGGTTGGTTGATCACTGGAATGGTGCTTTTCTTTTTCTTTGGTTTTCTCCAGTAGATATTCAAAGCTTGCGTCTTGGGGATAAAAACCCTCAAGCTATTAATTGGCTTCAGTCACAACTGCAGCTTATCGACAGTGATTATTTGCCATTTATTACAGGTGGTAATTACACGGAAGTCATTCGTGACTTCGTGCTAAATTTTCAAAAGCAGCAGAAAATTCGGGCGGATGGTGTTGTCGGGAGACAAACCATTATGAAGCTTAACCAGTTGGCTAACCCCATTATTCCTACGCTAGGCAATCGCTTGCCTGAACAGGGTGACAAATAATGTCTTATATTTTGAACGCACTAAAAAAAGCGGAGCAAGATAGGTTACGTGATGACCCCAAAGATTTGGAAGATTTTGCCAGTGCGCGCTGGGATCCCTATGAGCAAAAACCATCCTCCAACAAAGCAGTCATGGGATTAGTATGTGTTTCGCTGGTTATTATAAGTCTGGCTACAGTGACTTATTTGGGTGGGTTTAAGCCTTTGGTGCAAAAAACAGAGGTTGTATTAGATAGTCAGCAAGCTGAAGAAGTTATTGTGCAATCACCAACAGTGACGAAATTGGTCGTTGAGGAAAATCTATTTGCTTTGCCTGTACTTGAGATAAGCGGTCATATGTACTTTTCTCAAGGCTCTAAATCCAACCGTTTATTTGCCAACGACCAATCTTTTAAGGAAGGTGAAATGGTTGCCAATGGTTGGCGATTAAAGGCCGTAGGTATTGATGGTATCGAAATGGTGAAGCAACAGCGCTCGGTATTTTTGGCTTACCCTTAAGTGACTCTTAGCCTGATTTAATTAGTCGACTAATTGCTTCAAATTTTTGAGTTGTTTGATGTTCTCTGCACGACTGGCTTTTTTTCCAGAAGTCTCTGGAAGCTCTTTTGGGGGTTCAATCACTAGCTGTTCCCCAGTTAAGACTCGATCACAGTAATCTCGGTAGCTATCATTAAACAGAGGGAAGGCTTTGCGCTCTACCTCATTCCCAAGCATATGCCAACCACAGTCGCGACCTGCTAGGTAAACAGCGGCATGGGACCAATCTTGTATTGCTTTAGGGCTAGGTTTATTGCAGGCTTCAATATAGGCATTGCGTGGACTGGGGAGGCCTTTTGGCATGCCAACATGGCGACAAGCTTCCAGCATTTTATGCAACGTAGGAAGATAGTCATTATCGGCAATAATTTTTTCCGCCGCAGCACAAACAGTTTCAGAACTAAATTGTGATAATTTGTTAAGCCATAGGTTCTTAGCGAGATTTTCTGATTTAGTATTATCGCCAAAAGCACTGAAATACTGGTTGTGATAATTTATTTGAAACAGCGCAAACACCTGATTGATAGCATCAATCAGTTCAGGGCTCTGAGATGTATTTTTAGGACGCCCAGCTTCTGTCTGAGAGCGCGTCGATGATGTTGCGATCTCGGATACGACCTGTTGAACCAGATCCTTGTTGCTTGCCATAGTGATTATCCACTGTCTGGGGTTGAATATGTCGCGCCCATTGACGTTTAACATATTGTAAAAATTTAGTGCTCCATGAGCATTGTGCTGAGCCATTTTCCTGCCAGTAAAGCACAAATTCAGGAATTAGTCTTTCGGCAAAATCACGTTCGATGTTAGCCATATGTAATACATCATAGACTGATTCATTGGGCTTCCAAGTCGCTCGCATTATTTTAGGTGTTTTATCTTGATTCATCATGCCATTAAAGAACTGCCATTGCCGTCGGACATGCTGAACAAATTTGGAATCCCAGGTGCTAGATACTTCGCCGGTACCCCGCCAGTAAAGGATAAATTCAGGAATTGCGTCCTCAATAAAGTTGCTATTGATGGCCCCTTGATGGCATAAAATATCGAGGGCGTCTTTAGAGGGTTGCCAGTTACCCGTCATAGGCAATTGTTTATTTTTGCGGTGACTATCAGCTTCGGCTTGTTGCCACTGTCGCCAGACTTCCTTGATATATTTTGCTTCCCAACTATGCCGAGGAATATTTCGCTCGCGCCAATAGGCAACAAATTGGGGAATTTGTTGCTGGGCAAATTCATAGGTCACTCCCAGCTGTGCTA
>OJBN01000424.1_pt1 | contig 11115 bp, 8 predicted proteins | sample 1590441 | NCBI WGS metagenome assembly OJBN01 (sample SAMN05416760, study PRJEB24817) | seawater metagenome | isolation source: Sea water | place: Canada:Atlantic | collected 2013-07 | reverse complement strand
ATCTACACTAGATCGCTCGTCGGCAGCGTCAGATGTGTATAAGAGACAGCTGGTGTTCTGTGTGCTGAAACGACCTTGGCTTCGTAAGGAATACCCAGCGCGTCGAGCATGTCAGCCGCCGCAGCCATCACACTCCAATCGGAGCGTGAACCCATAATAATGCCCACCGAAATATCCATGACGCTTGTCCTCGCCCGCTACCCCGACCTTTCGGAACAGCTCTGCAATGAAAAGCGGGGCAGTATACCCCAAGAACTAGGGCGCATCATCTAGCACTGTCTCACGCCCATAGCCGTTCTTCAGACCAAAGAATCCATAAACCCACCCCTCCGTCAACGCTCGCTGGCCTTGGGATCAGGGAGTGTAATAACAAGACACTGGTGAGTGGCTAAGAGCGGAACTCCAAAGCCAGGACGCTTTACTGGAGTCTTCCGGTTGATATAGCGATACTACTTAACTATGTCACTAACTAAGTCACTAACTAAGTCACTAGCTAAGTCACTTCCTAAGTCACTAGCTAAGTCACTTCCTAAGTCACTTCGGCGCTGTGCGCAGTAACGCTCTGCTTGCACAAGCCACCCAAGACTGGAGCTTTAAATGGGCGCACTTGCAGGACTCAAAATTCTCGACCTGACCAGCATGGTGTCAGGTCCGGTCGCCGCGATGATGCTGGCAGACCAAGGGGCACGGGTTATCAAGGTAGAACCGACTGCCGGGGAGCAGATGCGGCATATTGGCTCCAAACACAACGACGTGACGCCGGCGTTTTTCTCCTGCAACCGAGGCAAAGAGTCGATTGCCCTCGACCTAAAATCAGAGGCCGGCAAGGAAATCTTACTGAAACTTGCCAAAGATGCCGATGTGTTTATTCAAAACTTTCGCCCGGGCGCTATCGACCGCATGGGCTTTGGCGAAGAGGTACTTCGCAACCTCAACGATCGGCTCATTTACGTGTCTATTAGCGGTTTTGGCGAACAGGGGCCCTATGCCGATAAACGGGTTTATGACCCCATTGTTCAAGCGCTATCGGGCGCAACAGATATTCAGGCCGATCGCGTATCGGGCAAGCCCAATATGTTTCGCATCATTTTGGCCGACAAGGTCACCGCGCTGACCGCAGCACAGGCCATCAGCTCGGCTTTGTATGCCCGGGAGCAAAGCGGACGCGGGCAACACATTCGACTTTCCATGCTAGACACCATGCTGTCGTTCTTTTGGCCAGAGGGCATGGGCGGCCTCACCTATGCCGAACGGGAGTTTGATCCCAAGCAAGCCGGCGGCGCCATGGACCTGATCTATGAAACTCAAGATCGCTACATCACGGCGGGGGTTATCTCTGATAAAGAGTGGCTGGGTATGTGCCGAGCTTTGGGTCGAGAAGATTGGATAGAAGATGAGCGATTTATCAGTGCTTCTGCACGGTTTAAGAACGTGGGCGAGCGTAAGGCGCTGACCGCCGCCGAAATTTGCAAATGGCCAAGCGCTGAGATTTTGCAAAGGTTTGAAGACGAAGGCGTGCCCTGTGCTCCCCTACTCGATCGAACAGAGTTGCTCGAGCATGAGCAAATTAATGCCAACGGTTCCATTACACGTGTAGATTATGCAGGTTTTGGTGAGGTTCGGCAGGCGCGCCCAGCCGCGCAATTCAGCGAAACGCCCAGTCATATCGCGGGTCCTGGCCCCAAGCTCGGTCAGCATGGAGTCAGTCTTTTGGCTGAGCTGGGCTTTAGCCCAGAGGAAATAGATGCGCTACTTCGTGATAAGACCGTGACGGTTGGGTGAAGCCTGAAGACATTGAGGAGAACATTGTGAAAAAAGTGTGTTTAGTCATCGGCGCAGGTGCGGGCATCGGCGGCAGTGTTGGCAGTCGATTTGCCAAGGAGGGCTATCACGCCGCCTTGTGCCGACGCAGTGATGCGCGTGGCCTGCAAACGCTGGTCAATCGAATTGAGGAAGAAGGTGGATCTGCCACAGGGCATTTACTCAACGCGGTCGAAGACGACGCTATAGAAAACCTCGTGACAGAGGTTGAAAAAATAGGGCCCATCCACACCGTGCTCTTTAATCTTGGCGCACAGATTGGCAATAGATCTCTGGAGACCACAACCCTAAAAAACTTTGAGCTGGGCTGGAAAATGGCGTGCTTTGGCTTATTTAGATTAGCCAAGGTTGTTATTCCGGCCATGGAATCTCGAGGCGGCGGCACGCTATTAGTGACATCGGCGACGGCGGCGGTACGCGGCAACACCGGACAACACTCACATGCTGCTGCAATGGGAGGGCGACGAATGCTCTGCCAAACCTTAAATGCCGAATATGCCTCTCGGGGCATTCATGTCGCCCATGTCATTATTGACGGTGCGGTGGATGCACCCGATACCCTGGGAAAGATGTTGGGACAAACGCAATTTAACGCTTTACGAGAGGCCCGAGGTGGCGATAAAGACGGTCTGCTCCTGCCAGAAAAGATAGCAGAAACCTATTTTCATCTCGCACATCAGCACCGTTCCGCCTGGACCCACGAGCTAGACCTGCGCGCGCACTCGGATCTGGCCTGGTGGAACCATGAGGGTTAGCCACCTTTGATACCCTAGCCGGTGACAAGCCGATATCTTGTCACTGCGCGCCCAACAATAACAAGGAGACCTTTATGCCGTTAACCGTTACTCCCAGCCACGCGTCATGCGGCGCCTCTATCACTGGCGTCGATTTGACCCAGGCCGTGTCTGAGGACTTAATCGCCGAAATCCGTGATCATTGGCTGGAGCACAAGGTTGTCGCTTTCCCCAATCAGCCACTCACCCCCGAACATCTTGAGCGCGTCAGCCAGTACTTTGGTGAGGTCGGTGAGGATCCGTTTTTTGGACATATCGATGGCTACCCCAATATCTGCGCTATTCAGCGCAAGGCCGATGAGACCACCTCCATTTTTGCTGAGAACTTTCATAGCGATTGGAGTTTTATGGCAATTCCTCCAGCCGGCACGATGCTCTTTGGTATCACCATCCCACCCCATGGCGGGGATACGCTGTTCGCTGATCAAGTGAAAGCCTTTGAGGAAATGCCCGACGCACTCAGGACGCGTGTAGAACACCTTACTGCCATTCACTCGGCAGCCTTGGGCTATGCCCCAGATGGCGCCTACGGCGATGAAGATCAGAGCAGTGGCCGCAGCATGACCATAAAACCCAGCGAGAAAGCCCGTGAGACTTGTACCCACCCCTTGGTAAGAACACACCGGGAAACCGGGAAAAAAGCCCTATTTTCGTCGGCCGCCTACATCCAAAGCTTTGCCGACATGGAGCTTGAAGAAGCACAAAATTTGCTCATGGAGCTGTACGTGTATCAAACCCAAGAGCAGTTTCTTTATCGCCATAAATGGCAGGCCAACATGCTCGTCATGTGGGATAACCGAGCGCTACTGCACGCCGCGACCGGCGGCTATGACGGCCATGATCGCCTGCTACACCGAATCACCATTGCCGATAGCGCGTGGTAACGCCCCTGCTATTACCCCTTAACGTGAGCCAGCGCCAGCGCCACGGCCATGTTATTTTTTAGCAGCAGCTCCTGAGTAATATAAAACACCGTTGTCCCCGAGTTTAGAAAGCGGAAAAACCATGGCCATTGAAACACTGCAAGTTTTAGTCTTCTTCGGAATTACCGCTCTGATTGCCGGTCTTACGTGGCGCCGCTGTGCGCAGGACACCGCTCACCTCAGCTCAACAACATCGACACGAGACGATGTCTTTCTCGCTGGTCGCGGGCTCAGTTGGGTTGTCGTAGCAGGCTCTATCACGCTGACCAACCTCAGCACCGATCAGCTGGTTGGCATGAACGGCAATCAAATGGCGCTGCTGGCTTGGTGGGAATTATCCGCCGTGGTCGGTCTTATTATTCTCGCGAAAGTTATTCTGCCGGTTTACTACCGTTATCAGTGCACGACCACCACCGAGCTTTTGGAAAAGCGTTACAACGACTATCGCATTCGCGCCCTCATTGGGCTGCTGTTTCTGCTGGGCAATTTGTTTATTTTTATTCCTGCCATGCTCTACAGCGGCGCGCTTTTTATGCAAACCCTATTCAACGTTGAGCTGCCTCTCATTGTTATAGCAACCGCTTTCGCCGTTGTGGGCGCTGCTTATGCCGTTCTGGGAGGCTTGCGAGCGGTCGCCATATCGGACGCTTATAGCGGCGTGCTGTTGTTATCGCTGGGCATGGTTGTGGTTTTTTTAGCCCTCGCAGCGATTGATTTTGATTTTTCTGGCATCCCCGCCGATCGATTAACCCTGATCGGCAGCAATGATTCACCGATCCCCTGGCATACCCTGTTAACGGGCATGTTGTTTATTCAAATCTTCTACTGGGGCACCAACCAAACGATTACTCAACGCGCCATGGCTTCGCCTACGGCTAAAGAGGGCCAGAAAGGGGTGCTCGCCGCAGCGGCCATCCGGCTGTTGATTATTCCTCCTATGGTCGTCATTCCTGGCATTGTCTCGTTCAAGCTGTACGGCGATATTGGCGACGCGGCTTTCGGTAGGGTTGTCGGTGACGTACTGCCCCTATGGTTGTCGGGGGCCTTTGCCGCTGCCATTGCCGCTGCCGTACTCACCAGCGTTAACAGTGTTTTGAACTCCTCCACCGCCCTCTACGTTTGTGATATTCACGAACGCTTCATCGCGCCCGAACCCGATCTGCGGCGGCTCAATCTGATCATTACCATGAGCTTTGTACTCATCGGTCTGGCCATGGTGCCCATTTATGCTCAGGCCGACAGCATTATTAATTTGGTACAGGAACTCTATGGCTTGCTCAGCATGCCCATACTGTCTGCCTTTATTGTCGGGCTCTTATTTCGCGGGGTATCTGCCGGGGCTGCCATTGTTGCCGTGGTACTGGGCGTTCTGCTGTACGGATTTTTCTCCTTTGTTTGGGCGCCCTTCCACTACATTCACATGATGTTTATCACCGTCATTTTCTGCGTATTTTCAGCGCTGTTGGTCAGCCGTTTTGTATTTGGCGCCACCCCTCAGTGGGCACCTGCGATTCTGTTCGATCAGTCAATACAGGAAACACACACCGACGGTTAATGTGGGGGCGCCGCAGCATAGAAGGTAACCCCATAAGGTCGTTCGTCCCAACGTCGCGTCCGGCGATTTATCTACACTGCGCTTAGGTGATAAATCAGCAGACTTTCCGGCTTTCTAATGGGTAGTGTCATGCCCAGCTGCATCAATACGTCCCCCGATAACGGACGTGCTTGTAACGCTGCCGCATGCTCCGCCAGATAATCACTATCGATAGGTGGCCAGATACATCGAACCTGATACTGGGCACGCGCATCGAGTCCCTGGAACCGATAGCGCACCGGGAACGGCCGCAGAGCACTCGCAAGCTGCGCATGACCAAAGAGCGCTTCCTGTTGCGACCCAGACACCACCCCCCAGGCCATTTCTTCTGTGGGCCGTTCAAGACGTTGTGCCTGCCCGCCATGCAAGAGTTGCCGATGGTCTTTGTGGAGTTGAATCAAAGCCATCAACGTAGACTGATCACGTTCATCCAAGGTTGTAATGTCCATCTCGATACCCAGATGTCCCCAAAAGGCGACCCCACCACGAAAATCCAGGGTGTGTTGGCGCCCGGTTAAATGACAGGTTTCAGGACCGATATGGCAGCCCATGAGTTCTGGCGGGTAAAACAGTGAAAACCCTTTCTGCACGCCGAGTCTGTCGAGAGCGTCGTTGGTATCTGAAGGCCAAAATCGACTGACATAGCTGAGAACACCACAATCTACTCGCCCGCCACCCGAGGCACAGCCTTCTATTTCTACATGGGGAAAAGCGGTTTTAACCCGGTCCAATAATCGATAGAACCCATGGGTTTGATGACTACTGGTGGGATAACCCAAGGCGTTGCCCGCTTGGTGAATATCACGATTCATATCCCATTTAAGATAGCGAATATCGTGGTCATTCAGCAGCGCTGCGAGGGCCTCGAAAAGGTGGGCTTGCACCTCCGGACGGGCAAGGTCTAACACCAATTGGTTGCGCGCCACCATTCTGGGTGAAGGGTCATGATGTAAAACCCACTCGGGGTGGCAGCGATAGAGTTCGCTGTCAGGGTTCACCATTTCAGGTTCGACCCAAAGACCAAATTCCATGTCAAACTGTTTGCAGGCCGCAACTAATGGCGCCAGTCCTCTGGGTAACTTAATGGGGTCTGCCCACCAATCACCCAGCGAGGTTCGATCATCATTGCGCCCAGCAAACCAGCCGTCGTCAAGGACAAAACGCTCCACGCCCAACTGCGCGGCTTGTTCGATCAAATGTAGCAACGTCGACTCGTTGATATCAAAGTACAGGGCCTCCCAGGTATTTAGCTGCACCGGACGTGGCTTGTGCTGGAGCGCCGCAACCGTGGGAAATTGTTCTCGAATCAATCTATGCCACTGACGCGAAAGACCACTCAAACCTTCACTCGAAAATACACACCACACAGTGGGCGAGCTGTAAGTCGTTCCGGGCTGCAATACGATCTCTTCCGGCGCCAGCAATTCACCCAGCTGACAATACCGTCGACCGTCTGTGAGTTGCTCGATACGCACGCGATGATTGCCGCTCCAGGCTAAATGACAGGCCAAAGCTTGCCCCTGAGATTCCGAGAGCGGTGTTTCATGAACAATGACACTGGCCGCACCACGATGGGAGCTTCGCCCCGTGCGATTTTCCCGGGAATACTCAATCTGCGTGAGCGAATGACCTTGAGACTGAAACTCTAAACCCCACCGCCCACTTAAATCGGTGAAGCCCTCCAAATGATCGGGAATCGGTAACGTTAGATTGCATTCATCCAAGCTCAGCGTGTCAGAAAGACTGTCGTTGGTGATCGTCACCCTCACCGAGAGCGCCCTGCCAGCAGCGGGTAATGCCAACTCGAAGCGCAAACGGGTCTGAGTGACCGAACAGGCCGCTAACAAAACAAGGGCGGCGCTCTGAGATTGACTCACCTGCAGTAACACCGCATGCAGCTGCCAGCCTTGCCGCCCCCTACGGACAGCAATACCCGGGTGACCTAACCACCCCGAGGTGGCATCGGGGAGCAAGGCAATGGGAGTCTCCGTTGGCAGTGAAGCCGGTGCTTCGTGGCGGTCAACAAGCGCCAAATCAGCCTCTTCGACGGAGGCTAACCGGGAACCCACATAAACGATCGCAGGCAGGCGCTGGCGGCAATCTACCAACACCGAGGTATCCGCATTTGTTAAGTGGTAAAACGGTTGCGTCACTGAATTGTCTGATCCCATGGTAATGGGCCCTATTTCCAGATTTTTAACAAGATCACGACTGTGCTGCCATGCCCGAAGCATACCGCGACACCCTGCTTCGGATACACTCTCTTTGGTAAAGCGAGTACATGGCAGTCGCAGTGCAATAACTCTGCCTCGTCGACACCACAGGGAGAAATTTTGAGTCAGACACAAAGCTATCGGCGGAAAAACGCCTTAACCGGAGACTGGGTGCTGGTCAGTCCACACCGGGGAAATCGACCCTGGTCGGGCGAGGCCTCTACAGCAACGGCGCAGGAAAAGCCTCAACATGATCCCAATTGCCCCCTATGCCCCGGGACAAAGCGCGCCAACGACACTTACAATCCCGACTACCGCGGGCCCCACGTCTTCAACAACGATTTTTCAGCGCTGACGGCCCCTGATTCAAGTCTAGAACAAGTCGTCGTAACGGCGGAGTCGGCAACCGCCACGCCCCGTTTTATATCGGAAGACATCGCTTCAGGGGAGTGCCGCGTGATTTGCTTTGATCACCGCCACGATCGCACCTTGGCAGACTTTAGCTTGGGAGAGTTGAGTCATCTCCTAGGCGTTATGCAGAAAGCCTACCGCGAGCTGTCAGTAAAGTACCGCTGCGTTACCCTATTCGAAAACAAAGGGGCACTAATGGGTTGTTCGCAACCCCACCCCCACGGTCAAATCTGGGCACATACACACCTTTCCTCCAACATCGCTAGTGAAGATCGGCAGCAATTAGACTATTTTCAAGAAAACGGTTCTCCATTACTTGCTGATTATCAGGTCTGGGAATCGCAGCAAAATAAGCGGGTTGTCTTTGAAAACGCCGACTGGTTAATTGTTGTTCCTTATTGGGCAGCTTGGCCTTATGAAACGCTGTTACTCACCAAAGGCACTCAAACCAGTTTTAGCGGGCTCACACCAAGCAACTTGGAAACACTGGCTGAAGCGCTGGCCGTTCTCAATCGTACTTACGATGCTTTATTTGACTGCGCGTTCCCCTACTCTATGGGTTGGCATAATGCGCCATCTGACCCAGCGAATTCGCACTGGCGAGTGCATGCGCATTTTTATCCCCCGCTGCTACGCTCCGCGAGCATTAAGAAGCATATGGTGGGTTATGAAATGCTGGGAGAACCACAGAGAGACCTCACCGTAGAATCGGCCGCTCAGACACTGCGTCAACTGGCAGATCCCATCGCACAACAGCTAGCGGCATGTCCATGAGCGAAACGTTATTTGAACAATATTTTGGTGTTTCTCCCCAAGGATTGGTGTCGGCTCCTGGCCGCGTTAATTTGATCGGAGAATTTACCGACTACAACGACGGCTGGGTATTGCCTTGCGCACTGGAGTTTCGTTGCCAGGTTGCCTGGCGCCGCCGAGAAGACAACACGGTCACCGTGGTCTCCCGAGAATACCCCAAGGAAGTTGACGAGTTCCAAATCACCGATAAGTACCAAGCCAGTTCGCGACCTTGGGCTAATTATGTGCGGGCAGTTGTGGCGGCCTTACGAGCAGAAGGCTACGCCGGTCAGGGTATGGATTTAGCACTCTCTAGCGATGTACCCCAGGGGCGGGGCCTGTCTTCCTCGGCGGCGCTAGAAGTATCGCTGCTGGGCGCCTTTAATGAGGCTTTTGGGTGGGCCATTGAAGACACCGAAATTGCGCGACTGGGGCAGCTTTCAGAGAATGCCTATATTGGCTGTCAATGCGGCATTATGGATCAGCTCATCTCAACAAAGGCAGAGCCGGGCGCCGCGCTCTTGCTAGATTGCCAGTCTTTGGCATCAACCTCGATCACCATTCCCAAACAATGGTCGATCGTTATTTTAGACTCCAACTACCCCCGTAAACTGGTCGACAGTGAGTACAACGCCCGGCGGGCTGACTGCGAAGCGGTTTGCACGGCCATGGCAATACCCTCGTTGAGAGCTGCAGATTTACAGCAACTCGCGGCCTGTCGCGACACCATAACGGCACAGCAATACCAACGCGCAGCGCATGTCCTTACAGAAAACCAACGGGTCATAGCCACGGCAACAGCCTTGCAGCAGGCCGACCTAACCGCCGTGGCTGAACAGTTAGCGGAGGGACACCGCTCTCTCGCCAATCGCTACGAAGTCACCGTAGGGGCCACAAACACCCTGGTGGCTATCGCGAAAGCTGAACTGGGCGATAAGGTCGCCGCACGGCAAACTGGAGGGGGCTTTGGCGGCGCTGTGGTGTGCCTATGCCATAACGATGACGTCGCCCAACTCTTGGGGGCTGTGGAACGGGACTACACCCAAAAAACAGGCCTTAAGGCAACCACCTTTGTCAGCGAGGCAGGCAGGGGGCTGGAGGTTAACAGCTATGACTGAACAGAATTTCATCGGTGGTTTTTCACAGTTAGCACTGGGCGTTTGCTATTACCCGGAGCACTGGCCCGAACAAGACTGGGCGGAGGATGCGGCGCAAATGCGCGCGCTAGGGTTACGCTACGTCAGGATCGGTGAATTTGCCTGGTCCCGGCTGGAACCCCAACGCAATCAATTTGAGTTCGACTGGTTGGATCGCGCCATCGCAACCCTTGCCGCGGAGAACTTAAAAGTCGTGCTGTGCACCCCGACAGCAACCCCGCCGAAGTGGCTCATTGACGAACACCCAGAAATCCTTCCCGGTGACCCTGACAGTGGTCATGTTCGAGGCTTCGGCTCTCGTCGCCACTACGACTTTTCGAGTACCACTTACCGGGAAGAAGCGGTCAGAATTTCCGCCGTGTTAGCCAACCGCTACGGCAACGATGCCCGAATTATTGGCTGGCAAACCGATAATGAACTGTGTTGTCACGACACCGCCCACAGCCGTTCTGACAGCGCACGGCAGGCCTTCCAAGCTTGGTGCCAAGCACGCTATGAAACCATTGCCCATTTAAATACCGCTTGGGGCAATGTCTTTTGGTCAATGGAGTACTTAAGCTTTACGGCTATTGAGCTGCCCTTTGGCACCGTCACTGAGACCAACCCCGCCCATCAAATCGCCTACCGCCGTTTTGCGTCGGATCAAATTTTGCACTTTCACAATGCCTGCTGTAGCGCCATTGAAGAGCACACAAAAAATCAATGGATTACGCACAATTTTATTCCCATGAAGGACACCCAGACCGACTGTTTTGCTCTGGCAGCACCGCTAGACTTTGTCAGCTATGACAGCTATCCCTTGGGGCGCAGTGAATTTCTACTGGGCCGGGACGAACCCGAACTCGCGCGACGGTACATGCGCACCGGCCACCCCGACTACACCGCCTACTATCTTGATCAATGCCGAGGCCTGAAAAATCGCGGCTTTTGGATTATGGAGCAGCAGCCGGGCCCGGTGAATTGGGCGCCATCCAACCCCCGACCCGCACCGGGCATGGTCACGCTGTGGAGTCTGGAAGCCATCGCTCATGGCGCTGATGTTGTCTCCTTTTTCCGCTGGCGCCAGGCACAATTTGCCCAAGAACAAATGCATGCGGGTCTACTGCGGCCCGATCGCTCCCACAGCGACGCCTGGGCTGAAGTGGAAGCCGTTGTGCGGGTCATAAAGGCGCTGGGGAACGAGCCGCTGCCCAAGCCTTGGGCGCAGGTTGCCCTCGTGACTGACGTCAGTGCCCAGTGGGTCTCTGAGATTGAACAACAGGGCCAGGGGGTTGAGGCACCGCAAGTGACCTTTCAGTTTTATCGCGCTCTGCGCCGGCTCAATGTTGCCGTCGATATCGTGAGTCCGTCAGCCGACCTCCTGTCTCTTATACACATCTCCGAGCCCACGAGACCAGAGAGGATCTCGTA
>OJBN01000423.1_pt1 | contig 11121 bp, 3 predicted proteins | sample 1590441 | NCBI WGS metagenome assembly OJBN01 (sample SAMN05416760, study PRJEB24817) | seawater metagenome | isolation source: Sea water | place: Canada:Atlantic | collected 2013-07 | reverse complement strand
CGTCAGATGTGTATAAGAGACAGATTCATATCTGCACAAGATAAGTTTATACAAGATGAAATTATCGTAGGTTCAACTTCTACAGCGAAAGCAACTATATCTAATTATAGACCTAATCCTGTAAATAACATACAAGACTTATTAAACTTCCGTGATCCTGATAAAGCAATATCAAACTTCTTAACAAAATTTAGAAATGAGTTTTTAAATACATTACCAGAAATTTTAGACGTTAATGTAGATAAACGAAAACTTATAAAAAATATAAGATCAGTTTATAGAGCAAAAGGTACTCAAAAAGGACACGAAGTATTTTTTAGATTTTTATTTAATGAGGATTCACAAACACTTTATCCTAGAGAAAATATTTTAAGAGTATCAGATGGTAAATTTGACACTACAAAAATATTAAGAGTAATTGGAACAACTGGTAAATTATCTGATCTAGTTGGAAGAACAATTACGGGTCAAACATCAAACGCAACTGCTATTATAGAAAATGTATTTCAGTTTCAAATTGGTTCAAACACAGTTACAGAATTTATCTTAAATGAAGAAACTATCATAGGTACTTTTGTAACATCAGAAGAAATACGAGGTACATCAACAGATACTTCAGATACATTTATTAAAGGAATAGTAACAGGTATTCCAAATGTGGTTACTATTACTAATGACGGTGGTCTATTAAGTCCTAAAGATGATATACCATTAACAGGTGGTGGAACAACTGCTATTATTCAAGTAGGTAATACTGGTTCAGGTGATATCACAGAAATATTGATAGATGACGCTGGTGCTGAATATGTAATTGGTGATACTGTAACTTTTAATAATTTAGATACAGGTGGCGGTGGAGTTACAGCAAAAGTATCAGTTGTTAATGGTGGTTTTACACCTGAGGACAGCACATCTACAACATCTGATCATATTGTATTAGAAGATGAAACTGTAAGAGGCGATGTATATACAGGAGATAAAATTGTACAAGAATCTGGATCAGGAACAGGAGATATTACAGATATTAGAATTATTAATAGTGGTGGTGGTTACAAATCTTTACCTACAGCAGTAATTACAAGTGTTGATGGTGTTGGTGCTAAAATTATTCCATATGGTCCAGAAATTGGAAGACTACTTAATATTAAAAAGATTGAACCAGGCGCAGGTTACGAAGCGTCACCTAGTCCTATCATTAAATTACCAAGTTCCATTGTAGTAAAAGATGCTTCTGGTAATTTTAAAGTAGGTGAAGTTATAAACGGACTTGATATTTCTTCTACCGTTGTAACAGCAACAGTTGTTTCATCTATTAATAGTATTTTAAAAGTTAAAGACGCAACAGGCGAGTTTGCTGAAAATACTAGGATCACAGGACAAACTACAACAACAACAGGTGTTGTTATGAAAAACGATTTAGCTACAGCAACTGTAAATGTTGGTGCAGTCGTAAATACTGAAGGTCAGTTCATTAATGAAGATGGTTTTGTATCAGAAAATACAATGAGAATACAAGACAGTTTATACTACCAAGATTTCTCTTATGTAATTAAAGTTGGAAGAACAATTAATGATTGGAGAGACAGTTTTAAAAAGACAATGCACACAGCTGGTTTCTATCTTGCTGCCCAAGTAGAGATTACTAACAAAATTGATTTAAAAACTAGACCAAGAGAACAAGGTGGTCAGTTAGTTCCATTCTCAACAATCCTTAATACTTTATTTGCCGCTATAATCGGTAGAAGATTAGGAACAAATACAGATGGCACAACTTTAAGACCTAATCCACACGAATGTTTATCTGATAATTTACAAGGTCAAACATTAGCGCCTTACGATCCAGCAACTAGAGACGTGACTATAACAAGAGCGCCTATTAACATACGTATGATGAGTAGAGTTACAAGATTTATTGAACCAACTAAAAATGGTGTAGTTCATGCTAAATTCGGATTCGCTTCAACTGGCCCTTATTTTCACTCACTAAATAGATATGCTAATACGAGATATGGAACAACTACATTTACAGGAAATACTAGTAGTAATGGTGTAAGTAGTGGTATTACATTTCGTAGGTTAAGTGAGATTTTAGTAACAGGAACAAGAACAAGTTTAGATGGAACGCCAGGAATATTCGTATTAACATCACACGAAGAAGGTCAAAAAATCAAAATAAACTTTACTTACCCCTCTGAAGTCTATACATTTAAACCAGTAAAATTTAGTAACACAAAAGGTAATAAGAAATTTAGTAATACAACAGTTAAATGGAGCCAGACAACACAAGCACAACCAAATCCATAATTTTTAGTAATAATAATGTTTAATACGTTATAAATATAATAAAGAAGGATTATAAAACAGTATAAATAGATATATGCCAGCGATAATTACAAACAAATTTAGAATACATAACTCAGAACAATTTAGAGAATCTTTCTCTGAAGCAGCCCCTAACGTTTACTATCTAGGAATAGGTAGAGCACAAACTTGGACAACTCTTTTAAGAGGCGATGGTCGAACAGACTATGAGGGTTCTGATACATTACCAATTTTACCATCAGATACAAACGCAACAGAATTCAATACATTTGATGATCTATTAGCAGTAAAAAGAGTTACTACTACTAATGTTGCTTTTGTTATTCCAAGAAACAATTGGACAACTGGTGTTATTTACGATATTTACAGACATGACTATGGTGAATTTCAAACTGGCTCAACAACAGCAAAAGTTGTTTCAACAGGAAATAAAACTACGTTATTTGACTCATTATTCTATGTTCTAAATTCTGATTTCAATGTTTATAAATGTTTAGACAATAATAGTGGTGCTCAATCAACAGTTCAACCAACAGGAACAAATATTAATACTTTGGAAACTGCTGATGGATATAAATGGAAATATTTGTATACCCTAACAGCGGCTGAACAAACAAATTTCTTATCTACAGATTTCATGGCAGTCACAGAAAATGTTAATGCTGGAACAGGACAATCAAATGTAATATCAGCAGCAGTAGATGGCAAGATAGATATAATAAAAATTAAATCACCAGGTTCTGGTGGTAACAATGGTACTTTCACAAATATAGATATTAAGGGTGATGGTTCAGCTGGTAAATGTTCAGTAACAGTGGCAGGTGGTTTAATAACTGCTGTGACTGTAACAACTGCTGGAACAGGATACACTTTTGGAACAGTTAGTAACGCACAAATCGTAACTGCTGGTTCAACAGGCTTGGCTGGTGGAGAATTAGATGTTATCATAGGTCCTAAAGGTGGTCATGGTGCAAATTGTAAAAATGAATTAGGTGCTTTCTTCGTAATGATGAACACAAATTTAGAAGGCGCAGAAACAGCAAACTCAGGTGACTTTGTTGCAACTAATGACTTCAGAGAAATAGTTTTAATAAGAGATCCAAAATCAGGTGGATCAGCAGCGACTGGCGCTACATTGAGAGCAACATATGCTGTAAAAATTAATAACCCATCAGGAACATTTCTTCCAGATGAAGAAATAACTCAAACGACAACAGGCGCTGGTGGAAAAGTAATTGCTTGGGATCCCGTGAATGCCATTCTTTACTATATTCAAACAAGACACCAAGACGCTGGTATAGATAGTAACGGTAATCAAGTTGCTTTCTCAGGAGCAAACGTAATCACAGGAGCAACATCTTCTGTGACTGGTACTCCAAACGTTGCACAAAATACTGCGGTTGTTAATGTTGAATTCTCAGGCGGATATTCTTCTCCTGAAATAGACCATGATACCGGTGATGTTGTTTATGTAGAAAATAGAGCACCGATTACAAGAGCAGCAGATCAAACGGAAAACGTTAAACTGATAATTGAATTTTAAAAAGGAATTAAATGCCAAGTCCAACTGACTTTAATCTCTCACCTTACTTTGATGACACTACGGAAGATAAAAAATTCCATAGAGTTCTTTTTAGACCAGCATTTGCTGTACAGGCTAGAGAATTAACACAATCACAAACCATACTACAAAACCAGATTGAGAAATTTGGTGACCACATGTTTAAACAAGGGTCTATTGTAATACCTGGTGGTGTAGCATTTGATAAAAAATATTACGCAGTCAAATTAACAAGTATCGCTATTTCAAATACTTTAGAACAATTTACAACAGGAACAATTATTACAGGTGGCACTTCAGGTGTTGTCGCAGAGATAGTTGGTACAGATGCTTTAGTAAGTTCTGATCCAGCAACTCTTTATGTAAAATACGAAAAGACTGGTACAAACAATACATCTTTCGTATTTACAGATGGCGAAACAATTACAGGTATCAATAGTGATAGTGTTGCTGTATCATGTGTATGTAATACAACTGCTACAGGTTCTGCTGCGATTGGTGAGGCTGGTACTTATTACATTAATGGTTACTTTGTTAAAGCAGATTCAGAAACTTTAATACTAGACAAATACACAAACACACCTTCATATAGAGTTGGTTATACTATTACAGAAACATTTATAACTTCAAATGATGACGCAAGTTTAAATGACAATGCTACAGGTAGTTCTAATCTTAATGCACCTGGCGCTCACAGATTTAAAATTCAATTAACTCTAACTAAAAAAACATTATCTTCAACAGAAGATTCTAACTTCTTTGAAATATTAAGAGTAGAAAATGGAAATATTAAAGGTCAAGCAAGAGCAACAGAATATAATATTTTAGCAGAAACATTAGCAAGACGAACATTTGATGAATCAGGTGACTATGTTTTAACTAATCCAGAGTTTGATATTAGAGAACATTTATTAAATGGAACAAATAGAGGTATCAACACATCTAGTAATGGTGGATTAGAAACTAAACTTGCTGTTGGTGTATCTCCTTTTAAAGCTTATGTAAATGGTTATGAGGGAGAAATATTATCAACTACATATGTTGATGTAGATAAAGCTAGAGATACAGATAGTGCTAATAATAACAAGACAAGATTTAATGTAAAAAACTTTGTACATGTAACAAACGTTTATGGATCGCCAGATATCAGTTTTGTATCAGGTCATACAGAAGCATTTAAAAATTTAAATTTATACAGAGACCCAACAAATGCTAGAGGAACAGAAGTATTAACAGTTGGTGTTGATGTTACACAAATAGGTAGAGCAAAATCACGTGGTTTTGAATATGTATCAGGCGAAGAAACATCTGACATATTCGCAAATACAGGTGTCTATAAACATTATCTATTTGACGTAGAAATGTTTACACATGTTGACTTAACAACTAGTGCTACATTTACAACTGGTGAAAGATTGACTGGCGCAACTACTGGCGCAACTGGTATTGTTATGTCAGACACAGCAACGAAAAGTGCGGCAATAGCAATCACAGCTGCTAATCCTTCTGTTGCTACTTTATCTTCTCACGGATTTGTAGATGGACAACAAATTACTTTAACAGGTGGTACTTACTCTGTAGCTAGTGTAGTAAACTCTGGAGCAAGAGTTTGTGTTGTAAGAAATACTACAGCGAATACTTTTGAATTATTTGACGCTGATGGAACAACTTCATTGGACGTTACAGCTCAATCAGGCAATCCTACAGCTGCTCACACAACAGTTGTATTATCAAATGTACAAGGTTCTTTCTCTGCTGGTGAAACAGTAACAGGTGATATATCTAACGCAACTAGTTCAATTCAAGCAGACAGTATTGGCTTTAAAGGTGCTACTTCTTTTGACTTTGAACAAACAAAACAAGTTGGTATGGCAGGGTCTCCTACATACACAGCAGATACAGTTTTAAACGCTACTCAAGGTTCTAATGTAGAAATGACAGGTAACGTTACCGTGGCAAACTCAAGCGCTACTGTAAGAGGTAAAGGTACTAAATTTACAACAGAATTAAAAGTAGATGATTCAATAACATTTACAAATGATGCTGGTGCTACTGTCATAGGTATAGTAAGAAATATTATATCACAAACAGAATTAACTTTAACAGCTGCCGTTGGTAGTAGTGATGTTACAACAGGTGGTATTCCAACAAGAAGAAGAGCCAAGTTACAAAATCCAGAACAAAACATATCAATATTCAAATTACCAAATACAACAGTTAGTACATTAAAAACTTTATCAAATGGTGGCGCTGTAGATACTAACTTTACTGTTAGAAGACAATTCGTTAAAACATTAACATCAAATGGTGATGAAACTTTTACTGCTGGTTCAAATGAAACTTTTGTATCACATGCTAATGATGATTTCACAGTAACAATAATGACTACTGGTTCTGGTGGAACAGGTAGTGTTGGTGATAGTTTAAGCACTTCAGGTAATAACCACGAAGGTGGTGCAATAATTACTTTAGGTGGATCTCCAGCGGGTAAAACATTAACACTAGATTTTGGTGCTAACTTTGCTGGTCATAAAGTAAAACTTACTGCTACTTTAAGTAGATCAGTTGCAGATTCTAAAACAAAAACTTTATTTGCTGCTCAAACAATTAATATAGCATCACAATCAATTATAGAAAGTGGTGTTGTTGGTCTAGCGAAAGCAGATATATTCAAAATTAATAATATTTACATGTCACCTGCGTTTGGAACAACAGCAACAAGTTCTCATACTGACATTACAAGTAGATTTGATTTAGATAATGGTCAAAGAGATAACTTCTATGACATAGGTAGAATTAAATTAAAACCAGGTGCATTAAAACCAACTGGACAATTATTAATTAACTTTGATTTCTTCTCACATGGATCAGGAGATTACTTTGATGTAGATTCTTATTCAGGTGTTGTTGCTTACGAGAACATACCTAGTTATATTTCAGAAACACTAGGAACAACTTTCGAATTAAGAGATAGTTTAGATTTTAGACCTAGAGTAGATGACGCTTCTACTTTACCTGGTTCAACATCAGGTTCTGACTTTGAAAGAAGTTATGATGGCACAGGTAACTCTACAATAGACATGCCAGAATTCAATTCAGATATTACAACTGACTTTGAGTTTTATTTAAGTAGAATAGATAAAATTTTCATCACAAGAGGTGGTGAATTAAAAGTAATTAAAGGTGCTTCTTCATTGAACCCTTTAGCGCCACAAAATTTAGAAGGTAACTTACACTTAGCAACTATTGAAATACCGGCATATACGCTTGATACAGACGAAGTGATCATCAACAAACAAGATAATAGACGATATACAATGAGAGATATTGGTCGTTTAGAAAAAAGAATACAGAACGTTGAATACTATACTCAACTTTCATTATTAGAAGCTGATGCGCAATCTTTACAAATACAAGACGCAAATGGTTTTGATAGATTTAAAAATGGATTTGTTGTAGATAACTTTACAGGTCACAATGTTGGTGATGTTGGAAACAATGATTACAAATTATCTATTGATAGAGCTAAAGGTCAAGCAAGACCAATGTTCAACGAAGATAACATTGAGTTTGAAGAAATAGACGAAGATGGTTCAGTAATAACATCAGCAGATAGAACAGCTGCTAATTATCAATTAACAGGTGATGTTGTAACATTACCTTACACAGAGACAACTGTAATAGATCAACCATTCGCTACTAAAACAGAAAATCTACAACCATTTATGATTTTCAATTGGATTGGTGATGTAGATTTAGACCCACCACTAGATGAGTGGAAAGAAACAGCTAGAGCGCCAGACATTGTAGTAAATTTAAATGGTACTTTTGATAACTTACGAAGAGCGATGGGATTATCAAATGAATCTATAGCAAATGTTCCACTAGGTACAGAATGGAATGAATGGCAAGATCAATGGTCAGGTAACCCTAGATCAAACGTTTCTCAAAATGGTCGAACAGTTACTACAACAACAAGTAGAGACGTTGTACAGACTAGAGGCGGTATTAGAACAGAAGTTGGACCACAAACTGTTATTCAAAGTTTAGGTGATAGAGTTGTAGGTATAAACTTTGTTCCATTTATTAGAAGTAGATCAATCGCATTTACTGCTCAAGGTATGAGACCAAATACACAAGTTTTCCCATACTTTGATGAACAATTAATTACAGCATACATTACACCAACTGGTGGATCACTTGGTGGTAACATTATAACTGACACCAATGGTGCGGCTAGTGGTACTTTCGTAATACCTGATCCAACAGTAGATACTAACCCAAGATGGAGAACAGGTAAAAGAGTATTCAGATTAACAAGTTCATCTACTAACGCAAATTTAAATTCAGTTGATAGTGCAACATCAGCAGAGGCAGATTATTCTGCTAAAGGTTTACAAGAAACTGTAAGAGAAGCAATTGTTTCAACAAGAGAAGTAAGAGTAATAAGAAGAAACGTATCAGAGACACAAAGAATTACAAGATCATCTTCAAGTTCAGTTACTTTACCACCACCAGAAAGAAATGATGATAGAGGCGGCAATGGTGGAGACCCATTAGCGCAATCATTTATAATTGACCAAGCAGATGGTTGTTATATTACAAGCGTTGATACATTTTTTGCTACTAAATCAACTACAATTCCAGTAAGAGCTGAAATTAGAAGAATGAGCAATGGGTATCCTACAAATGATGTAATACCATTCGCACAAAAATATTTAAATCCTAGTGCTGTAAATGTAAGTACAGACGCAAGTTTAGCAACAACATTTACTTTCCCATCTCCTGTATATTTACAAGAGGGTGTAGAGTATTGTCTAGTATTAAAAACTGATTCAACAAAGTATGCAGCTTACACAGCAAGATTAGGTGACACAGTAATAGGAAGTGATAGAACAGTATCTAAACAACCAGCGACAGGTGTATTATTTAAATCAGCAAATGATAGTACATGGACACCTGAACAAATGGAAGATTTAAAATTCAATTTGAAGAAAGCAGTATTTGATGTTACTACTTCAGGTACTCTTACACTAGCAAATAAAGCTTTACCTACAAGAGCATTACCCGATAATTCATTAAGAACATTTAATGGCACTGGTGTCATAAGAGTGTTCCACAAAAATCACGGTATGCACTCTACAAGTGATAACGTAACAATATCAGGTATCGCTTCTGGTGTATATAACGGCATTAACGCAACTGACATTAATGGTACATTCACAAGTATTTCAAATATAACTTTAGATAGTTATGATATTACAACAAGTGGTACAGCAACGTCATCTGGTGATGTTGGTGGTAGTTCAATAGTGGCTACAGAAAATAGAGCCTTTGATGTAATGCAATTACAGATTGGTCAAATTACACAACCTGGAACAGAATTAACAGCAACAATTAAAACTACAACTGGTAAGTCAGTTCATGGTACAGAGACACCATTTACACTTGATACCACAGCATCAAATACAGTTATAGGTGATAACATTTACTTTACTTCACCGAGACTAGTTGCTAGTTCTATAAATGAAACAAATGAAATGACAGGTAAAAATTCTTTAGTTGTTGATTTAAATATAAGTTCAACTAACACAAACTTATCACCATTTATAGATATGAAACGAACAAATGCGTTTGCGATTAATAACAGATTAAATAATCCTAGTGTTTCATCAACTGACACATTTACAGGCGATGGATCAGATGTAACCTTTACTTTATCAGGAACACCATCAAGTGTTCACTTATTAGCAGTTAAGAAAAACGGATTAAAATTACAACCAGTTGATGACTTCACAGTCTCTGGTACAACTTTAACTATGGTTACTGCGCCAGCTGCTGGTGCATCTATTGTAGCAAAAATTACTAACACAGTTGATTTTGAAGAAGACACAGCAGTAGAAGGTGGTTCTTCTGAAGGTGTATATGTAACTAAAACAGTTAATTTAGAAAACCCATCAACAGCTTTAGATATAAGAGTTGCGGCAAGTGTTAGATCATCTTCTTCAATTCAAGCATACTTTAGAATAAGTGGTGGTGAAGAAACAAGAAGAATTAAAGACATAGAGTTTACTCCATTTAATATAGATGGCGCACCTGATCAAGCGATTGACCCATCAGTAGGCGATGAAGTACAAGATAACGATTTTAGAGATCGTCAATTTAGTGTTAGTGGTTTATCAGAGTTTACTTCTTTTGAAATTAAGATAGTATTAAGAGGTAGTGTATCACCATATGCACCGAGACTAAAAGACTTTAGAGGAATAGCATTGGCGATATAATGGCTAGATTAAAAGTAGAAGGACACGCAAGTTTATTAAGAGATACTTCTTCAAACGCTGTGATTACTACTTCTAGTGACTATATGATATATATGGCTCGTCATAAAGCGAGAAATAAACAAGGTGATGATTTAAGGACTGCTTGTAAAGAGATAAATAATCTAAAGGCAGAATTAAGAGAAATAAAAGAATTATTAAAAGAGGTTGTAAAAAAATAACATGGCAGTAAAATTTATAGCAAAAGACGATACACTAGAAGACTTTAGACTGGCGTTTAACGATCAGTCGGCAAATAGTTTTGGTGATATCGCTAACCTAAGTGGTTCTATCACATCAACTAATTTAGTTGACGCTATGAACGAAACTATTAGTATTGCTGTAAATACAGCTGGTTTCACGTTGAGAGATAGCACATCTACTACACAACAAATTGGTGGTGGTAATATCTTAAATGTTGTAGGAGCTGCTAATGAAATAACTGCAGTAGTAAGTGCTACCGATACATTAACAATTGGATTGCCTGATGATGTAACAATCACTGGTAATTTAACTGCCTCTGGAACTGGAGCACATAGTTTAGGAACAATTCAAGTTTCTGGTAATACAATAAGTTCTTCAAATTCTGATACTGTTACTTTGGCTGACAATATGTCGGTTAGTGGATCAGTTATAGCAGGATCAACAACAATAAATCCAACTACAGCTAATACAAATATTATAAACTCTACTGGAACAGTTAAATTTGGTTCAAATATAAATTTAAATGTTGGTAAGGTATTAACTTTTGAAGGTTCAACGGACAATGATTTTGAAACAACAATTACAGTAACCGATCCAACTGCTGATAGAACAATTACATTTGGAGATGAAACAGGAACAGTATTAACGACAGGTAGTGCTAATGCTATAACAGGTTCAAATATTACTAACCTTTCATTGGTCACAAATAATTATGCT
>OJBN01000411.1_pt1 | contig 11319 bp, 3 predicted proteins | sample 1590441 | NCBI WGS metagenome assembly OJBN01 (sample SAMN05416760, study PRJEB24817) | seawater metagenome | isolation source: Sea water | place: Canada:Atlantic | collected 2013-07 | reverse complement strand
GATCCTCTCTGGTCTCGTGGGCTCGGAGATGTGTATAAGAGACAGATCCTAAATACATTAATTATGTTATGTTTATTATTGTTTTCAATAACAAGATAATAAAGATAATTAATAAAATTATCTATGAGTGTCCCTGAATCGGACGATGATATATTTAAGGATGGAAAAGTAATTGGTGAATATTTGAGACAAACACAATATTATACAAATATTTATGGTAAAAACACAATATTAATAATGTTAGTAGGTAGCTTTTATGAAATTTATGCATTGAAATCAAATGAAAATCAGGAATATTATGAAGGGAGTACAATTGAAGAAGTATCTCATATATGTGATTTAGTTGTCAAACAAAAAGCACATAAATATAAGAATAAATTTCTTTATCAATCTGGATTTCGAGATTTATATTGGGATAGATATGTTGAACGTTTGACACAAAACAATTTTTGTGTAGTGAAATTTGATCAAGATGTGAAGGATAAAACAAATCGCAAATTAAGTCAGATTTATTCACCTGGTACATTTTTTCAAGATAATACCTTTAAATTATCAAATAATACAACTTGTATTTGGGTAGAGAAATTTACATCAAAACAAAAACCTTGTTATGTTTTTGGACTTTCTACAATTGATATATATAGTGGAAAGACAAATATATTTGAGTTGCTTGAAACACCAATTCAAAACAAAATTTTAGGGGATGAATTAGAAAGATATTTAACAATATACAATCCAAGTGAAATAATTTGTGTATTTCGAAATCTGTCCGAAAATGATGAAATTGGTTTGATGTTGGAAAAAATGTTGGCTTATCATTGCTCTATGATAACATACATAACACCAAATAGTGCACCCGAATTATGGAAACAAATATTAAATTGTAGTAAAGATACGTACATAGAAACAAGTGTAAACCAGTTCTATAATGATGAATATGTTGAAATAATACTGGATTATATGCGTGAATCAAGTGTAGCATTACAGTCATTTATATATTTATTACACTGGATAGTAAATCATAATCCATATTTAATAGAAAATTTACAACTACCATTGTTGGAAAGTCATAGTAAACATGTTTATTTGGCAAATAATAGTTTGAAGCAGCTGAATTATAATGGCAGTCATACAAATAGATATCAAAATGATGTTGGTAGTAATAAATATGGTAGTGTCATTGAGTTATTAAACCAATGTATAACACCAATGGGAAAACGTGAATTTCAGTTAGACTTGTGTCATCCAATATTTGATGTAAATGTTCTACAAGAAAAGTATGATATAATAGAAGAAATAATTAATGTTGATGGAATGATCGAAAATATTCGTAAAACTTTGCGTAATTGTTTTGATGTAGATAAGTTAAAACGTTCAGTAATAATGCACAAGGTTACACCTAATATGCTCCACAATTTATATATATCTTTGGAAACAGTAATCCCCATATATGATGTTATTGAATCATCTCATAGTAAATTATTAATAGACAAATTCATTAAATTTCAAGATTTGACTCGAAGTCAACAAGTGAATGAATATGATGTGAAGAATTTATGTGAAACTTTCTCTCAAATGTTTTCAAAGACTTATGATTTATGTCAACTATCAAATAATCACAGTGTACCACTTGATAAAAATATATTTCAAAAAGGTTACGATAGTGAATTAGATAATATTGAATTAAAAATAGAAGATAATGATTTATCCATACAACACGTTATAGATAGTTTACAAGAATTATTAATTACTGGTGGATATGAAAAGAAGAATAAAAGGGATCTTGTTAAGATCAATTACACCGAAAAATCTCCACCAACGTTATTGTGCACGAAAAAGCGAGGTGAAAATATCATAAAGGCAATTAACGAGTTAAATGTAAAAGGAGCAAGCAAGACAAATTTAATAAATAATAGCTCATTGTTTCATATAAAGGGAGACTTAATAAATATTACAATAACTAAGTATACAGCATCTAATGTTTCAATTAATTGTGACTATATTAATAAGTTAATGAAAATTCAGTTTACATTACAAAATAAATACAAGACTTTATTGAACGATACCTTTAATCGTGCCAAATTAGAATTAAAAACATATTATGATCACATTGATATTATGTGTTCCTTTCTTTCTCTCATTGATATAAATATTACAAAAGGATTTGTAATTCAGAAATATAATTATACAAAACCAAAAATAGAAAAATATCAAAATACTTTTGAAAATGAAAACAAAAGAGAGAAAAAGAGTAAAGGAGAGAAAACTAGTAAAGTAATAAAGCATCATGAAATAGAAGATAATAATAATGATATAAAGAATATAACGTCTTATTTTGTTGCAAAAAATATGCGTCATTGTTTAATAGAACAGTTTCAAAATGAAGATACTTATGTAGCAAATGATATTTGTTTTGATAGTAGACAACAGGGAGTATTATTATTTGGAACAAATGCGGTAGGAAAAACTTGTTTTATGAAAGCAATAGGTATAACTATTATTATGGCTCAGTGTGGTATGTATGTACCATGTAGTGAATTTGTCTATTATCCATATAAGAAATTATTTACACGAATATTGAATCAGGATAACATATTCAAAGGATTGTCCACATTTGCAAATGAAATGACAGAATTGCGAAATATACTACATAATGCCAATCAAGATAGTTTGGTACTGGGGGATGAGCTATGTTCAGGTACTGAACACGAGTCAGCATTAAGTATTTTTGTATCTGGTCTATCTTATTTATATTCAAAAAATGTACAATTCTTGTTTGCAACTCATTTACACGAAATTGTTGATTATGAAGAAGTAAATTCGATGAGGCGTCTTCAAAAATACCATTTGACAGTACATTATAATAGAGAAAAAGATGTTCTAGTATACGATCGTAAATTGAAATCTGGTTCAGGAATACCAATATATGGTTTAGAAGTGTGTCAATCACTCCACTTACCAAATGATTTTATAAAATATGCATACGATATTCGAAATAAATATCATCCATCACACGTATCTGTTTTAGATTCTCAAACTAGTCATTTTAATACAAAAAAAGTAGTAGCATATTGTGAATTATGTAAAAAAGAAAAAGCAAAAGAAGTTCATCATATGATACATCAAAAGAATGCAAATGTAAAAGGTTTTATTAATAATGAAGGGCATAAGAATCATAAAAGTAATTTAACATCATTATGTGAAAAATGTCATAATAAGATACATAAAGATGATGTTGAGTTAAAAAGAAAAAAAACGACAAATGGGTATATACTAGAAGACGTAGAACAAGACGTAGAACAAGATTTAGAAGAAATGGAACCAGAGAAGTTTGCTTCAATGACGTAATCATCCAATATTATTTAATATATATCAAACAACTTATTCAAATGGATATATATTAAACGTAATTCACTATTAACTATAATATGACCGAATCTTGTGAAATATCTCAAAGTTTTGATAAAACATTTAATCAGTATTTACAAAATTTGGAAATATACAATTTACATAATCAAAAACTTGAATCGTATATACAATTACCAGATAAATTCCAAAATTTACCTCATATATTATGTTATGGACCTAGTGGTGTAGGCAAATATAGTCAATCATTGAAAATAATAGAAAAATATAGCCCTTCTAAACTGAAATATGAAAAAAAAATACAAATACCACTTACAAAGGATGAAGTATATATGATGAAAATAAGTGATATTCATTTTGAAGTGGATATGGAAACATTAGGATGTAATGCGAAATCATTGTGGCAGCAAATTTATAATGGTATATTCAATATAATGAGTTTGAATAACCATACAATGTTCAGTGGAAAGTCTAAAACAAAACAAACGTATAATGGTATAATTATGTGTAAAAATTTCCATAACATTTCATATGAATTATTGGATGTATTTTATAGCTATATGATCAATATACGTGAACGCTATAATATTCGTTTTGTTTTATTAAGTGAATCAATCAGTTTTATCCCTCAAAATATATTGAATACTTGTATTACATTTAATTATGGCAGACCGACTAAAAGTCAATATACAGATGTAGTGAGTAAACTTACAAACATTCCCTATAAGAAGTCGTATAATAAATTAAGCGAACCCAACTGTTTATTAAATATTGAAAATGAACTACAAAATGTAGTACAATTGGATTATTGTAAGAAATTATGCAATCCAATTATAGAACTGATTGTACAGAATAATGTAAATTATTCAGAATTACGTGAACATTTATACACAATAATGATTAATAACGTTTCCATTGTACAGGTGGTGTATTATTTATTACATTATTGTTTAGAATCGAATTTAGTTCCATGTAATCGTCTTGGGGATTGTTTACAAGTAGTATATAGTTTTTATAAATTATATAATAATAATTATAGACCTATATTTCATTTAGAGAAATTAGTATTAGAATTAATAAGGATTATCCATGAGTTATAATAATGATCTACAAAATGCATTTGAAATATTTTCAATGAATGATGAAACTTTTGATAATTTAACGCTGGAAATGTTAAAAAAAGAGTATCATAAAAAAGCAAAACTATGTCATCCAGATAAAGTTAAAACTAACAAACCGAATTCATTTCAAGATTTACAGAACGCATATGAGTTTTTGGCACTTCATAAAATGATGTATACAGAAACACCAACTGATAGTTATGAAACTAATGTTGAAAATTTTTATGATTTTGTTCAACATATGAAAATGTTTAAAAATAAGGATATATTTCGTAATTGGTTAACATACTGGGACACAAAATTGAAATTTTGGATAACTATGTTATGTAAGAATCCAAAAAACTATATAATGTTACAAATGTGGTTTCAATTATTACAACAATATAATTATATTGATTATTTACCAGAATCATTATTAGCGCATATTAAAATGCAATTTAACAATATGGATGGGACTTGTAACCAAACATCTGAACAATCATCTCAACATTCAACATCTGAACAAAAAACAAATGAAGTAAAAAATAACGATTCAAAAGTTTACTCACAATTACACACAAATTTACTATCAAAAAATAAAAAACATCATTTACGTTTAGAAGCTAGTTTTACAGATATAATGGAACAAAATATTTACAAATTGGAATATAAAAATAACGTATTATTTGTCCCATTATGGCATCACGAATTAGAATATGATATAACAATTGAAGATGAAGAAACAAAAGAAAAAATAAAGACCGAATTATGTGTTGAAATTATACATCAATTGCCACCAAGATGTGCTTTGGATAAAGATAATAATTTACACGTATTTTATAAATTACCGATTAAGGAACACGTATTTGCTTCTGATAAAATAGCCATATATGTGGAAAATTATGAATTTACTTTGTTAAATAAAGATATCAAATTATTGCGGAAACAAACATTATTGAATCCAAACAGAGGACCTCCAAAAATAAATCCGAATGATTTATATAATAATGAACGAGCTCATATTTACTTTTACATTGAATTATTGGCCTCTTAAAAACCGAAATATATAATTTTACTTTTGAATATAATTATATATTTTTACTTGTTGTTCTTGTTGTTAGTTGACGCTGTATTTATTTATGTATGACCTTACAATTTTTACAATTTCTACTAGTGTTATAATTTAAGTATTGTAATGAACTATTATTTCCTGGAATCCACACAAAATTATTACCAGTTGATACAACATGTTGAGAATCATAGTCAACCTCATAACCTAAATCTTCTAATAATCCTACTGTCATAGGTGTTAAATAATTATCACTAGAATTTAAGAATCCAGACATTAATTCATTTCTTAATACAGGGTAGATTGTACCATTTATTTCACGTGTTTCATCTCCGAAAGAATCTTCACCTTCTTCAAAATGAGACATTTTTGTTCCAAGTCCAAAATCATCTTCCATAGGAATATAACTAATATCATCTGTACTTTTACCATTAGCAGCCAATACATTTTTATATTGAGTTACACCCTTTGGACCTTTATAAACATTTGGAGGAATATCATTGTCATAATTGTCACCATTAGCAAAATCTTCACCGGGTCCAATACCTACTAATCCAAATACATGAAGTATTTCGTGAATTAAAACTGGAACATTCATATTTAGAGATATATCATTTAGTTTAAATGTGTTTGTATCATTTAGGTTTTTTTCATTTAACCATATTCGTTTATCTTCCCAATATGCTTCTCCAAGAACACCATCATCCAGGGTACTACTTAGATAAAGATCTATTTCTATCGTGTCATTTGGTGAAGATGTAAGTATATCATTTAAAATATTCTTTGATTCTGTTACAATACCGTCTAATCGGGTATCAGTATAATTTATTGAAAATATTGGATTTTCTGATTCTGGCTCCGGTTCTGGCTCAGGCTCTGGTTCAGGCTCTGGTTCAGGCTCTGGTTCTCCTGATGTTTGTGTTGGCATTGTCCATACAAAGAAATTGTTACTAGGTTTGTTTAAATCGTCTATAATTTCTACTGTGTCACCCTGTTGTTCTGTGTAAAATGGCGTATCATCTGCACAAAACATATACGTATTTCCGCCAATAAATGAATTGCTACCGGATGTTATTAACTCAAATGATAATGTTATTGTATCTCCTGGTTTGTGTAGTGGTGTTGTTAAAATATAACTACTGCTTTGATTTTGACTGTAATATAGTTGTGGACTATATGTTGTCGAAGAATCTGATGATATGGAAAGATTTTGTATTGGATGATCGGTCCAGTTTCCAGTAGATTTTGGATAATAAACATTGTTTTCATCATTTACGTATAAGGGTGTATCGCCATCTAATATTCCAACAACATCTTGAAGTGACGAAGAAATATCACTTACTTCCAAGAATCGTCTCCAATCATAGTTATTATATCCAGTTGATGTAATTGAACCTGAATTCTTAATTTTAATAGTAACAATATTGGTACTTGCATCATAATTAGAACCATTAGAACCAGTGACTATTTCAAAATCAGCTAAATTAGGTGTTGATGATTCAGGTTCGGGTTCAGGTTCTGGTTCAGATGTTGTTTCTGATTCAGGTTCAGGTTCTGGTTCAGGACTGCTAGTTGTTGATTTTAATTCTGGCAAAGTTAATACAAATCGTGTACAAGGATCACCTAATATATGAAAATGCCAAAAGTCATTATATCTTTGAAATTCTTGTTCTAACACAGCTTCTTTATATAATTCACCAATTGTTTTTACAGATGTTGCTGCTAATATAGTGTCATTCAATTTACGTTGCATATACATTGGAGGTTGCCAACTTTGAAGAATACTTGATACAAACATAGCAATAGAACCTTTATTTGCTAAAACTTGTAAATTTTCCGCTAATGACATATAATACTCATCATGGGAGCCAATAGAACAGCCAACAACACATCCGAGAAAGTATTTATTTTCATTTGTTAAATTTGAGGCACTAGTATTATCAAAACCTGTTGTAACAAGCGATACTTCATCTGCGTGTCCAGCATATAACAATAACGATGAACCTTGATTTATTTCATCTTGTAAATTTCTTGCAGATGGATCATCATTGGCATCATATTCATTTTTATCATTAGTAGATGTAGTGTTACTAATATGTCCGGAATTGGAATACGATTGATATAATTCTGAAAAATGACAATTTAAATCAGAAGTACTATATTTATTTAATTCTTGTCTCATATATACATTATCAGAAAGTCCATCAATACCACTTCCTTCCCCTTCATTACTTGCAATACCGATGATTTTTTTAGGCCAATCAGCGTTCAAATCACCACTATATGAATTTGATTGAATTGTATTAATAGTATTTTCATAACTTTTGATTTTATTGACTTGATTTTGAATATTTGTTTGTTTTACGCTATCACTTAATTCATTTGAATTACCATAAATATTATCGCCTGGACTTAATCTACCTACAATAACTTTGTAATCGTCTTCTGATACTGGGGCACTATCACTTGTGTAGTAAAATATACTATAATACATATCACTAGCTGCTTCGGATGTTCTTTGATTAAATGTAGTATAATAGGCACTTTCACCAATACCACCTCTCATATAGGTTGGTACTTCTTCAATAGAACCAAAAAGTAACACGTATTTTAAATTGTTATCATTTTCGTATCTATTTTTTATTTCATTATAAATTGTAGTATATGTTGCACCTGATGGAACTTCATATGTTATAACATTAAAATTTTGATTTTCTCTGTAAGATTTAAGTTCATTTACAGATGATATATATTTGCTATCATAAATGTATAGAATTGATTCAGATGGTGCTTCTGGTTCAGGTTCTGGCTCCGGTTCTGGCTCAGGCTGAGGCTCAGGTTCAGGTTCAGGCTCTGGTTCAGGCTCTGGTTCAGGCTCCGGTTGAGGCTCCGGTTCTGGCTCTGGTTGAGGCTCTTGCTCAGGTTGTGCTATTGTTGTCACTCCATTTAAAATAAAGTCAACCGTGTCATTAAATGTTGTGTCTACATTTGTAGGTAATGCGTGACCAGAAGTAGTACTTGTTAATTCATTATAATTATTAAATTTATCTTTGATAGCTTGACCTAATGTATAAAATTCGTCATTTGTTGCTATAAAAATAAGTGTGGATTCGTTAAATGGGCTTTCCGAATTTATAGTACTCATTAGTCCTTCATGTGTTGTTGGTAAGTAACCATTACATAAAATAACACGTTCAAATTGTATATTTGTATAAGCTAATAAGACTATAACCATAGCAGCACCTTGTGAATATCCTAAAATACCGTGAAAAGGGCCATTATTTTCTATATAATTGCTTATATAATTGATAGATGTTTCGGCATGACTGATGTCAGTAGTTGTACCTTTACCCCCGTTATTATTTGATGGATCAGCCCACCAGACTCCTCCTTCAACTGTTGAGTCTATAAAGATAAATTCATAATCATCTTCTAATTCAGTCGAATTAATTAAATGTTGCATTCCTGATTGATTTCTGAAAGAATCTGCACTACCACCTCCGCCGTGTAAGGCAAGAATTTTTTTCAATGGTTCAGTCTCCGGTTCTGGTTCTGGCTCCGGTTCAGGCTCTGGTTGAGGCTCTGGTTCTGGCTCCGGTTCAGGCTCCGGTTGAGGCTCCGGTTCTGGCTCTGGTTGAGGCTCCGGTTCTGGCTCTGGTTGAGGCTCAGGTTCTGGTTCTGGTTGAGGCTCCGGTTCTGGCTCTGGTTGAGGCTCCGGTTCTGGCTCTGGTTGAGGCTCAGGTTCTGGTTGTAATTCATTAATTATACCTAATGCTGTAATATAACCTGCAACAGCAGCTGGAACACTGGTGGAACCTCCCCAAGGAGCACTTAATACAGATGCATCAGCAATATACAAATTTTCTTTATTTAATACTTTATGATTGCTATCTACTACATCACCAACTTTACATGTTCCATGATAATGATAAATAGAATTATAAGCATTTTCAATATAAGATTCTGTTATAGGATATTCTGAATTTAATGTATATCCTTGTGCTGTTAGCAAATCATTATTTTTGTTATGAGCATCTAATATATTATTTATATATTCAGATTTAGATGCTTCATCTTTAAAATGATTCAATGTTACAACTGGATTCGCAGATGTATCATCAGCAATTTTTACTGTACCACTTCCTGGTAAATTAGTAGATTGTGAATGTGTTAATATTAACCAATTTGGGAAGCTAGCAACTGTTGAATAGTATGTTTGCCAATTATAACTAGTATCCCTAGTCTGTAAATGCCCTATTACATTACTTGCATCAAAACCTAAATCAGCTGTTGTTGTAATTGTAGTTGCGCTACTTCTCAATACACCAACTAATCTTGCTGACGCTTTTGTACTCATTATTCGATAATTATATGAATTCCCGTGCTTGCCTGTCAAAGTACTTGTTAAATCATAATTATTATTTATTAAATTAATCCATTGTGACGATCCTGGATGTCCATCACCATTCCAATAGTCACCCATATCATAGACATAATATATGCCTTCACCTAATCTTGGCTCTGGTCTTGTGTCTGGGATTGGGTTTCCATTTCTTGCATTTGAAACATCAGCATCTGATAATTTTGTATGTGTAAAAATAGCGTGCATTGCTTTCGTTCCTGTATTTGAGTTTAATGAAATATCTGTTAAATCATAATCACCACCACCACCTATATTGTATATATTTAATCCTAATGATGTTAATTTATCTAATTCATCATTTGTATATCCATCAACAATTTCTGTAACAGTAGTACCAGTTACTTTTGTATATATTACTGTTATTGCTGCGTGATCATATAATGTATTTCCACAGTCAATATCACTTCTTTGAAGAATTGCTGGTGTTTGAATTGCACCAGAACTCAAAATAATTTTACTACCATAGTATTTCACTCCATCAAATGTAGAAACATATTCAGCTGTATTATTTGTATCAAAATGTACTTGTTTTATTTTTACATCATAAGATATTGTTACATTTGACAGATTTTCAATTAAATCACCTAATAGTAATCTTTTACCACTTGATACAGTACTACCTAATGTTTGAGATATATTTGATGCATATACTTTATTATTATGAAGTTGTATATTTAATTCACTGCTACTTAAATCAATATAATTGTATAAATCAAACCAAGCTTGGTTTGGTAAATAATCAGTTCCATTAGTACTATAATCATATTTATCAGGAGCAATAATATTAGAAACATCTGTAAAATAATTTTCCCAAGTAGAATAATTTTTGTTTACTATTCCACTTTGGTCTATATATTGTAATCCAAAATGAAGTGTTCCACCACCTAAACCTTTACCCATCCATATAGATTTACCACTAACATCTGTAAAAGAATATTGGTAATTTGGATCATTTTGAGCATTTTGCCATTCATTTACATCATCATGGGCTAATTTGTATTCACTTAATGTTTTACTATTTTGTTCAAGTACTATTACACTTTTTTCAGGATATGTTGTTGCTAATTGATAAGCTGCTAATATACCTCCGGCACCGCCTCCAACTACTACAAAATCATTCGAAATGGATTCAGGCTCAGGTTCTGGTTCAGGTTCTGACTCAGGTTCGGGTTCTGGCTCGGGCTCAAGATCAGGTTCCGGTTGAGGTTCTGGCTCTGGTTCAGGCTCTGGTTCCGGTTCAGGCTCTGGCTCTGGTTCTGGATCAGGTTCAGGCTCTGGTTCAGGTTCTGGCTCAGGCTCTGGTTCAGGTTCAGGCTCTGGTTCAGGCTCTGGTTCAGGTTCAGGCTCTGGTTCCGGTTCTG
>OJBN01000410.1_pt1 | contig 11327 bp, 9 predicted proteins | sample 1590441 | NCBI WGS metagenome assembly OJBN01 (sample SAMN05416760, study PRJEB24817) | seawater metagenome | isolation source: Sea water | place: Canada:Atlantic | collected 2013-07 | reverse complement strand
CTACACTAGATCGCTCGTCGGCAGCGTCAGATGTGTATAAGAGACAGGTTGATATGCTGATTCAGCCGCAGTATTTACGGTATGGTCTAGACATACTTCTACAATGCGTTCCGAATACTTTGTTGTCTCGCCAGCCCAATCTCGCATAGTCGAGCGCATACCATGTGTGGTGACCTTTCCCTGATAACCCATTCTATAAATGGTGTAGAGCATACAGTTGTTAGAGGACATTTTTCCTGTCTGCTCATGCCCAAATATATACTCTCCCTTACTATGTTTTTTCTGACTATTAATAATTTTCATAGCGAATTCACTAAGGGGTATTCTGAAGAATTTCCCACTCTTCATATTGTCTTCAGGGCAATTCCAAATAGCGTTATCAAAGTCTATATCGTCCCATTTAGCCAAAAGTAACGGCCTAGTTCTCGAGCCTGTCAGAATTGTGAATTCTAATGCTCTTGCCCCCACCCCCTTACGCATGCCGAGTTCCATCAAAAAACCATGTAGTTCAGTATATGAAACTGCAGAATGGGGCTTAACTTTATGAACTTTTGTCGGAGCTGGAAGAACCGTATTTAGATTTCCTCTCCATACCGCAGGATTATTACCCTCTCTCATTCCCAGTGTTGTCGAATAATCTAGGATATTTTCTATTCGGCTACGGACACGAGTTGCCGTCGTTGTTTTATCAGTCCAAATAGGTCTTAAAACGGATAAAACGTCATGAATGGTAATTAAGTGGACTGGTTTTGAACCCATAACTGGGTATACATAGTCTCTTAGGCTGTTAGGCCATTGTTTTTTTGTTACCTCACTCCTCCATGAAGATTGATTTTCATCGATATAACTTTGGGCTACTTTTTGAAAGGTATTATTGTTTAGGTTATTAGCTTGCTTTGCCGATTCCTGCTCGTCCCTTTTATGATCTCTTGGATCAATACCCTTTTTAACAAGTGCCTTAAATTCTAGTACTTGCTCTCTTGCCCACTGCAAAGAATGGTTAGAGTCGTGTGAGCCAAACCCATGCCATGGTCTTTTTCCATTAAGAGTAAAGCGAAACACCCAAGAAGCAGTCCCTTCAGGCTCTCTAATATTTAAGTAAAGCTGATTACCATCTGGATGACGCCCAAACTGTTTACGCTTAATTAAAGACTCAATTTTCTTTATGGTTAACTTAGGCATACTCGTTGTACCTTTCGTTGTACCCTTTAGATGATTGATGTTATTAGACGTTATTGGACTTTAAAAAACAATAGCCAATAAAAAGCCCATATAAAATGGGCTATTCAGAGATACTGGTATACTTTAATAGACATTAAAATAACTATATATGGCGGTGAGAGAGGGATTCGAACCCTCGAAACGCTATAAACGCTTACACACTTTCCAGGCGTGCTCCTTCAGCCACTCGGACACCTCACCGTAAACTGTTGCCGTTTTCCATCCTATAAAGTGGACAGGAGCACGACGTGCTCGTTGCTGCGAAACATGCTAAAGCATGCTTCTTGTCTCTGCGAGACCGCCCTGCGTGCGTCCAAAATGCTTGCGCATTTAGTCAGCCACTCGGACACCTCACCGTAAACTGTTGCCGTTTTCCATCCTATAAAGTGGACAGGAGCACGACGTGCTCGTTGCTGCGAAACATGCTAAAGCATGCTTCTTGTCTCTGCGAGACCGCCCTGCGTGCGTCCAAAATGCTTGCGCATTTAGTCAGCCACTCGGACACCTCACCGTAAACTGTTGCCGTACTTTCTAACCTTTGTCGCCCAAATACCTAGACCGGCATGCTTTCTCACTTCAACAAAAGTTCTTTTTAGCCCTTTTTGAAGGGTCGCAACTGTACACAACCAAACCCGCAAAAGCAATGCACATGCACTTTTCAGGCGATATCACTAATCCAGTGCTAGACTGAAGTCATGACATGGAAAGAGATTGTATATCCGTCGCCAAAGTTGCAGGAGCTCTACAGACTGGCGCTTTCGATTTGCGCGGCCACTATTTTGTTGGGTGCCTGGGGAGATATTAACTATCACCCTGCTCTTCTCGCTGTTCTACCCGCCCTATTTATCTACCAATTCAGTAGTTATTTTACTGCTAATGAATCTATCTCCCTGCCCAGGAGACAGCGGCTAGCGGTTGTAATGGAACTTATTGATGGTGTCATTACCGGCTTCTTATTGGCCTTTGTGGGCTTTGATCCAATTGTTGTGCTGGGACTGGGGCTAATGTTTATGGTCACCATTGTCGGCTCTTTAAAGCCTACGTCACCCCTAGAACTATTTGGTGTATTTATAGGTGCTGTGCTCACCACTTGGCTCTTGCCTATTAGTATTACTCTAGGGTCTGGCATCCAACTATTTATTCTTGTTATTGGCGCTGGCTACGCACTGTTGCAGGCTAATATGGCACGCCATACGCATTTTTTATTCGCTGATCAGCATGACTCGGTACTGCGTCAGAATGAATGGCTTACCCTGTGCACTTTTAGGCTATCTAAGTACTTGTCACCTGCACTCCGCAAGGCTATTTTGACCGGCAAAGATGTACGTGCTGAAACTCAGGAGAAAACGCTAACGATCTTTTTCTCGGATATAGAGGGCTTCACGAGACTCACTGAAGAACTGGATGGAGAGCAGCTAACTGAACTGCTCAATACCTATCTTACCGAGATGTCTGAAATTGCCTTTCGTTTTGGAGGCACCATCGACAAGGTGATTGGCGATTCTATTATGGTGTTCTTTGGTGACCCTGAAAGCCGCGGTATTCAGACTGATGCTGTGACCTGTGTGTCTATGGCTGTCGCTATGAAACGGGCCATGAAAGATCTGCAGGTACGCTGGCGCGCTGATGGTATTAAAAACCCTCCGGCACTGCGTATGGGTATTAATAGCGGTGTCTGTAAGGTGGGTAATTTTGGTACTGAAAACCGTCTTGATTACACTCTGCTCGGACGTGCAGTCAATCTGGCTAGCCGACTTGAATCATCGGCCGAGAGCAATGAGATTCTTATTTCTAAAGATACCTACGATCTGGTTAAGAGCGCGGTGTACTGCGTTGATAAGGGTCAGATTCCAATCAAGGGCTTTACTGGGGCAGTCGATGTTTACGGTGCTATTGATCTGCATAAAAATCTAAAGAGCGACTGCCCAGTCCAGAGACAACGGCAAGCCATAGCTTAGCCGCTGTTCTTATTTCTACAATCAATAATTACTCATAATCAGACATTGATGGACATGAACAGATCAAGTTTCGATCACCAAATACATTGTCTAAACGGCCCACGGGTGGCCAGTATTTGCTGTCTCGTAGCGAATCCACAGGATAGGCTGCCTGACTGCGACTATAGGCCCGAGTCCACTCATCAGCGGTAACAATCGCTGCGGTGTGGGGCGCGCTAACCAGCGGATTATCATCCAGCTGGAATTCACCATTGGCAACCTGATTAACCTCATGCTTAATGGCAATCATGGCATCACAGAAACGATCTAGCTCTGCCTTTGACTCACTCTCTGTCGGCTCAATCATCAGAGTACCCGATACAGGGAATGACATAGTCGGTGCATGGAAACCATAGTCGATTAGGCGCTTAGCAATATCATCGACGCTAATACCCACATTATCTTTAATCGGACGGACATCGAGAATACATTCGTGCGCTACACGGCCGTTGGCGCCTGTATACAGCACCTGATAATGCTCTTGCAGTCGATTGGCTATATAGTTGGCATTAAGAATAGCGACCTCAGTCGCCTGTTTGAGGCCTACACGACCCATCATGCGGATATACATCCAAGTAATGGGCAGGATGCTGGCGCTGCCAAAGGGTGCCGCTGAAACCTGAGCACCGCGACGCTCGCCACCCTCACCCTCTTTGGGTAAAAATGGCGCTAGATGCTCGCCTACCCCTATGGGACCAACTCCGGGGCCACCACCACCGTGAGGTATACAGAAGGTTTTATGCAGATTCAGGTGGGATACATCGCCACCGAATTTGCCCGGCTGACAAACTCCGACCATTGCATTGAGGTTGGCACCATCGATATACACCTGACCGCCGTGATCATGAACGATCTGGCAAATTTCTTTGATACCCTCTTCAAACACGCCATGAGTGGAGGGATAAGTCACCATAATGGCTGCTAGATTTTCGCTGTGGGCAGCGGCCTTTTCCTTTAGATCGGCAATATCCACATTGCCCTGATCATCACATTTAACCAGCACAACCTTCATACCACACATCTGTGCTGAGGCTGGGTTGGTACCATGGGCAGAACTTGGAATCAGGCACATTGTTCTATGGGCGTCACCGCGGCTCTCATGATAACCACGAATGGCCAACAGTCCGGCATATTCGCCCTGAGAGCCTGCGTTGGGTTGCAATGACATGGCGTCATACCCTGTTGCAGCGCAGAGCATGGATTCAAGCTGATCGATCATTACACGATAACCGCCGGTCTGATCGGTCGGCGCAAATGGGTGCATATTGGAGAATTCTGGCCAGGTGATGGGCAGCATCTCAGCCGTTGCATTTAACTTCATGGTGCAAGAACCGAGCGGAATCATGGCGCGATCAAGGGCGATATCTTTATCCGCCAGTCGTCGTAAATAACGCAACATCTCAGTTTCAGAATGATAGCTATTAAATGTGGGGTGGGTTAAAAACCCATCGGTGCGAATTAAATCATCCGGCAGCGAACCTGCTACTTCTGCAGCCAATGTATCCATATTTAAGCTGTGCTCACCGAGTAAAATATCCCACAGTGCCACTATATCGTCGCTGCCCGTGGTCTCATCTATAGACAGTCCAATATGCTCCGCATCAATCTGGCGCAGATTAATTTCGCGCGCTTCGGCAGTCGCAACAATCTCTTCAGTGCGGTTACCTGTATGTAGGGTTAGGGTATCAAACCAATGTTTATTGGTTGGTGCCATCTTGTTTAGACGCAGGCCTTCGGCTAATACAGAGGTCAGCAGATGCACACGCTGGGCAATGCGCTGCAACCCTTGGGGGCCGTGATAAACAGCGTACATGCCAGCAATAACTGCCAGCAAAACCTGTGCGGTACAAATATTAGAGGTCGCCTTTTCACGACGAATATGTTGCTCGCGGGTTTGCAGCGCCAAACGATAGGCAGGGTCGCCATTGGCATCCTGAGAAAGGCCGACTAGGCGCCCGGGTAAGTTGCGCTTATAGGCTTCTCTGGTGGCCATATAGCCGGCATGTGGGCCACCAAAACCGAGCGGCACGCCAAAGCGCTGGGTGGTGCCTATAGCAACATCAGCCCCCAATGAGCCCGGTGATTCCAAAAGCACTAGACTAAGAATATCAGCGGCCATCACCGCCAGACCTTTTTGCTCCTGTACCTTGCCGATAATCTCGCGGTAATCGCGAACCTCACCGCTGGCACCCGGATACTGCAACAGTATGCCAAAGGCTTCGCCAGAGAAGCTGGCCGGATCTGCCACCTCTACTTCAATACCCATAGGCTCGGCGCGAGTTTTAATCACTTCAATAGTCTGAGGCAAACAGTCGCTATCGACAAAGAAGCGTGAGGATTTTGATTTTGACATGCGCTGGCATAAAGCCATCGCTTCTGCGGCTGCGGTGCCCTCATCCAGCATGGACGAGTTAGACATTTCCAACCCGGTCAAATCAGAAATCATGGTCTGAAAGTTAATTAACGCTTCGAGACGACCCTGAGAAATCTCTGGCTGGTATGGCGTATAGGCCGTATACCAGGCTGGGTTCTCCAAAATATTACGCTGAATTACATTTGGCGTGATAGTGCCGTAATAGCCCTGCCCAATAAAAGATTTAAACACCCGGTTATGGCTGGCGATTTCACGTAGCTCGGCCAGCGCCTGAGCTTCCGTGCAACCATCAACAATAGCCAAGTCCTCTGCCATCGCAATAGCTTCAGGAACTACTTGCGCAGTCAGCTGCTGCAAATTAGTGCAACCTAGTGCACTGAGCATCTGCTGCTGATCATTGGCGCTAGGACCAACATGACGAGCAATAAATTCTGCTGCATTTTGTAGGTCAGTTAACGTGCGTTTCTTTTGTAACATTGGGTTCGCTCCAAATACTTGCGTGGGCTTATTTACTATGGGCTTAATTATTTCAGGCTTAGTCATTACTGACTAAAAACTGCTGATACTCATCGCTACTCATAAACTTTGAGGCATCGAGGTCATCAGCGAGGGAAAGCTTGAACATCCATCCATCGGTCTGAGGGGCGCTATTTAATAGATCAGGACTTTCTACCAGCGCTTCATTAACCGCAGAGACTGTTCCATTGAGGGGCGAATTAATCTCACCGGCTGCCTTTACCGACTCGACAACTGCAGCCTCATCGCCAGCACTCAACTCGGCACCAAGCTCAGGTAGCTCAACAAATACCACATCACCGAGTTGCTCCTGAGCAAATTCGGTAACACCTATGGTAGCTACGCCATCTGCGATCAATAGCCACTCATGATCTTCTGTATAAACTGCTTCACTCATACCAAATACCTTTTCGTTTTAAATTAGCCGCGGAAGTAGCGCTGTGGAACCAGCGGCATTTTTGTCACAGTAATGGGACGTGGCTTGCCACGAACCAGAGCATTGAGCTGGGTGCCAACTGCAGATAGCTCTGTTGGAACATAGCCCATCGCGATTGGCGCTTGTAAGGTAGGACCAAAGCCACCACTGGTTATAACACCGACCACAGTGCCCACCTCATCAATTATTTCGGCGCCTTCACGCACAGGTGCACGACCATCGACCAAAAATCCGACACGCTTTTTCGAAGCACCACTGGCAATTTGTTCAAGAATCATATCGGCGCCCAAGAAGCCACCTTCATTAGCTCCACCAGCACGGCGAGATTTGCTGATACTCCAGATAATGCCCGCTTCAACTGGCGAGGTCTGCTGATCCATATCATGCCCATAAAGACACAGGCCAGCTTCAAGGCGCAGTGAGTCGCGCGCCCCTAAACCAATCCAATTAACTGACTCGAAGGCCAATAAAATATCAGCTAGGGCAAGCGCATCTGCAGGGTCGACCGAAATCTCAAAACCATCTTCGCCGGTATAACCGGAGCGCGTGATATAGACATCTATGCCATCAATACTGGCATGGCCACCATTCATAAATACTAGCGTATTGGCCTCCGGCACCAGCTCGGCCATCACGTCTTTTGCCTCTAGTCCCTGAAGGGCCAATAAACCACGATCAGCCAGATAGGTAATCTCAAGATAAGGTAGGTGTTTGCGGATATGAGCAATATCTTGCGCCTTACATCCTGCGTTAACCACCAAGAAAAAAGTGTCTTCGGTCCAGCGAGTAACAATTAAATCATCCAGCACACCGCCCTGTTCATTGGTCAGCGTGGCATAGGTCTGCTGATTAATGGCCAGTGACTGCAGGTCGACAGGCATCAATTTCTCAAGTGCCTTGGCAGCGCCCTCACCCTTTACAATAACCTGGCCCATATGGGACACATCAAATAAACCGGCCCTGTCTCGACAGTGCAGATGCTCCTGCATAATGCCTTCGCTGTATTGCACAGGCATTAGGTAGCCTGCAAAAGGCACCATTTTTCCGCCTGCAGCAACATGATAGTCATGAAAAATGGTTTTGCTAATGTCGGGTTCCAGCGCCATAAGAGTCGTTTCCAAACAGTCGAACAAAGTTAGATTAAGTCAGTAACACAAGCGTTAAAGCAGCATTTTATGCCGATACTTATAATTTGTTAAATTAATAGATACAATACTGTCATTAATAATATAAATAGCATAATTTCCCCCTAAAACGGTGGCTATGATGAAAAACTTGCCCATGGATTTACTCCGCGCCTTTGTCTCGGTCGCACAGCTGAATAGCTTCACCAAAGCCGGTGAAATACTGGGCCGATCACAGCCCGCCATGAGCCTACAGATCCAGCGTTTGGAGGAGTTAGTCGATGAACCACTGCTGAGCCGCATCGGTAAAAACCTGGAGTTAACTGAGGCTGGCGAGAGCCTCTATGACTATGCCAACCAGATACTAACCCTCAATGATCTGGCCATTAGCCAGCTTTCCAAAAGCAGCATCAGCGGTAAAATACGCCTCGGTATTCCCAGCGAGTTCGCCACAGTTCTACTGCCAAAAATTGTCAGCCGTTTCGCCAAGGCCTACCCAAATGTCACCTTAGAGGTGAACTGTGAGCTGAGTAAGCAGCTTCTGTCGAAAGAGGGTAAGGCTAGCCATGATCTTATTCTGGCGCTGGAGGACAAACCTTCTGCAATCGGCTCGGACCTGGTCAAAACCGATGATCTAGTCTGGGTGGCAAGCGCTGACCACAACGCCCAGAAGGTCTCGACAGTGCCGCTTATCGCAGCGGCGGAGGGATGTATTTATCGTCATCGTGCCATCCGTGTACTAGATAAGTCGCGACAGCCATGGCAAATTGTGTATACCAACCCCGACTTAACTGGCATTCAATACGCTATACAGGAAGGGCTCGGCGTCACCGTATTAGCCAAGAGCACAGTGCCAAAAAACCTCAAAGTTTTAAGTCCATCAGCACGATTTCCGGATCTAGGTAAGGTGGGTATTAGCCTGATATGCTCGAGTAGAAATAAAAAGAATGAAGCCGTTAATCTACTGATTGAGTTTTTGAAAACTAGCCTGACTTAGATACTGAACTGTATTACTGCCGAACCTGCCTAAACGCGCTTGGAGACTGATTAACGGTGCTGCGATAAGGATTGATATCCAACCCACCGCGGCGCATATAGCGCGCATAAACACTGAGCTCTTCAGGCTGACAGCGCGCCATAATATCGACAAATATTTTCTCCACGCACTGCTCGTGAAAGTCCTGATGCTGGCGAAAAGAAACAATATATTTAAGCAGCCCATCGGCATCGATCTGCGCGCCTTTATAGCTAATATACACAGAGGCCCAATCTGGCTGATCGGTAACTGGGCAATTGGTTCTTAGTAAATGGGAATAGACTGTCTCGCTGACTAGCGCACTGCTATCGGCCTGTAAAAAGCCTGCATTTGGCTGGTAGGTATCTACGCTTACCGAGCGCTGATCAATGCAGGTGCCCTCCGGCTCGGCAACTGGCCTAATCTCGTTATAGTCGCCAACCCTATACAGCTGCACCTCAGCCTCTGCACCACAGGCCGCAGATACATCTGCCTGCATAACAGCTTGCACCGCATCCATTGACGGATACTGGGTTTGATTAAAGGAGTTCAGGTAGAGCTTAAATGACTTGGATTCAATAATGGCATCGCTAGTGCAGGGAAAGATAAATTCACCAATGGCCACCTGCGGCAAACCTTGTTGGTTTAACCAAGATATTTCAAAGGCGGTCCAAAGATCGGTACCCAAGAATGGCAGGCCGCCTGTTTTCGCACCCTCTTTCTCCCCTATCGCCCGCGCCTTGCTCCGCGGAATAGGAAACAGCAGCGCAGCATCGTATTGATCTGTATAGGCAGTGTCTTTACCTAGGCCGGTATCTGAATGATCTACCATTAGCTACGCAACCTTGAGCCTTTCTCAAGCAGATTTAATGCAACAAAAAACAGCAGTGCAGAAAATAGGCCGACCATGCCAAATGACCAGGCAATATTAATATCGGTAATGCCGACCATGCCATAGCGAAACGCATTGACCATATACAGTATGGGATTAATCAAGGAGACCGAACCCCAAAATTCGCCAAGTAACTCGATCGAATAAAACACGCCACCCAGATAGATTAAGGGTGTTAAGACAAACGTAGGAATAATAGAAATATCGTCAAAGCTATTAGCGAACACCGCATTGATAAGGCCAGCCAGTGAAAACATCAGCGAGGTCATCAACACTATGCCGATAGTAATGGGCAGACTGTGCAGGCTGAAATCGGCAAAATACAGCGATAATATTGTTACCAACGCGCCCACACCCAAACCACGACTCATACCGCCGACCACATAGCCCAACAAGATAATCCAATTAGGCGTGGGTGATACTAGCAGTTCTTCTATATTGCGCTGAAACTTGGAGCCATAAAATGATGACACAACATTGGAGTAGGAGTTGGTAATAACCGACATCATAATTAGCCCCGGCGCTACAAACTGAATGTACGGCAGCCCCGACATCTCGCCAATACGATCGCCAATAAGTCGCCCGAAAATCACAAAGTACAGCACAATGGTGATGACTGGCGGCACTAATGTCTGCGGCCAGATACGCATAAAGCGATGAATTTCGCGGCGCACTATCGTTGTAAAGGCTATCCATTTTTGGCGATTATCCATTGCCCTTCTCCTGTAAATTTTTAGCCACCAAATCAAAGAATAGCTCTTCTAGGCGATTGGTCTTATTGCGCATACTCACCACATGCAGGCCCTGACTGGTAAGCGCGGCAAACAACTCATTGATCGACTGGCTTTTCTCAACTTCCACTTCCAAGGTACTGGTATCCACCTGTTTTAATGGGTAGCCCTCAACCTCTGGACATCTGCTGAGTTTCTCACGGGTATCCAAGATAAAGGTTTCTTTATTAAGCTGTGAAATCAGCTCGCGAATGCTGGTATTTTGCACAATCTGACCATGGTCAATAATTGCTACATTGCGACACAGACTCTCGGCCTCTTCCAGATAGTGGGTGGTTAAAATAATCGTGGTGCCCTGCTTATTTATCTCTTGCAGGAATTCCCACATCGAGCGACGCAGTTCAATATCAACACCAGCTGTAGGCTCATCAAGGACCAGTAGTTTTGGCTTATGCATCAGTGCCCGAGCAATCATTAGACGGCGTTTCATGCCTCCAGACAATGTCCGCGATGGCATATGTGCCTTGCCCCAAAGCCCCAGCTGCACGAGATATTTTTCGGCGCGCTCGGCGGCAATTTTGGCAGGAATACCAAAGTACCCGGCCTGGTTGATCAAGATATCGATTGGTTTTTCAAACTGATTAAAATTAAATTCCTGGGGCACCACACCAACATATTGTTTGGCACCAGAAAAATCGGCATCTATATCATGGCCAAATATAGTCACCGAACCCTCGGTCTTACGCACCAGCGAACAGATAATACCTATAGTAGTAGACTTACCCGCCCCATTGGGGCCCAGCAGAGCAAAGAAATCGCCCTCTGCCACATTTAGGTCAATACCTTTAAGGGCGACAAAGCCGTCTTCATACACCTTGGTAAGCTGGCTGATTTGCAACGCTGACTTCGTACTCTGGTTCAATTGTTTATATCCACTTTAGTTGTCTATATTAAGCTCGCTATTGTATATCCCCTGTCTCTTATACACATCTCCGAGCCCACGAGACCAGAGAGGATCTCG
>OJBN01000402.1_pt1 | contig 11491 bp, 7 predicted proteins | sample 1590441 | NCBI WGS metagenome assembly OJBN01 (sample SAMN05416760, study PRJEB24817) | seawater metagenome | isolation source: Sea water | place: Canada:Atlantic | collected 2013-07 | reverse complement strand
CTAGATCGCTCGTCGGCAGCGTCAGATGTGTATAAGAGACAGCTAATGCACCAATCTTGAATACCGTTAAGCCAGTGGAGGTAAGTCTTTTTCCAACGATCAGGATGAAATTTAATAGTGCCATTTTCAACCGCACGCTTGGCTTCCTCGACCTTTGGGTATTTGAGGAACCACTGCTCTGAGAGGCGCGGTTCAACCGGCACATCGCCGCGCTCGGAAAATCCAACGGTATTCTCATAGGGCTCTCGCTCGAGCAGCAGGCCCATTTCATCTAGCTTTTGCGCGGCTACTTTGCGGGCTTTGAAACGATCCATTCCATCAAATTCTTTGCCCGCGAGATCATTAAGCTTACCCTCAGCATCGATCACTTCGATCACTTCAAGATTGTGCCGTTGCCCAATTTCGAAGTCGTTCTTGTCGTGCGCAGGTGTAACTTTGAGGCAACCGGTGCCGAACTCGCGGTCAACATATTCGTCACCAATAATGGGGATTTCTGCCTTCGGGAAAGGGCGCCACACTGTCTTACCGATTAGGTGCTTATAGCGTTCATCTTCTGGGTGGACGGCTACAGCGGAGTCGCCCATCAGCGTCTCAGGACGGGTAGTTGAAATTTCCAGGTGCGTGCGCGCACCGTCTGCTTCGACGAGCTCATAACGCATTTTGAAAAAGAAGCCGTTCTGTGGCTTCATATTAACTTCTTCGTCGGAGATCGCGGTATGGGTAGCAGGGCACCAATTAACCATGCGCTTACCACGATAGATGTAACCGCGTTTGTAGAATTTAACAAAGGCATCCAAGACCGCCTTGGAGTAATCCTCATCCAATGTGAAGCTGGTGCGATCCCAGTCACATGACGCTCCGAGCTTTTGAAGTTGATTGAGGATCACCCCACCCGATTCTTCACGGAAATTCCACACTTTATCGAGAAAGGCTTCACGCCCGAGGTCATATTTCGTCTGACCAGTCGCCTCGCGTAGCTGCTTCTCGACCTTAGTTTGCGTGGCGATACCCGCATGGTCTGTGCCTGGCTGCCAGAGCACCGCCTTACCTTCGAGACGAGCACGACGAACGAAGATGTCTTGTAGCGTGTTGTCCAGAACGTGGCCCATGTGCAGCATGCCCGTCACATTGGGCGGCGGGATCATGATTGCATAGGGCTCCTTAGCGGAGTCCGCCTCAGCTTTGAAGCATCCAGCTTCAAGCCAGTTAGCATACCAGCGTTGTTCGACTTCTTTGGGTTCGTAGGCTTTAGCGATCTCAGACATGAAGGGAAATAGGAAAGTAGCCAAAGGTGCGGCCCACCGCGCGGCTTTCAAGCTTGAAAACAAAAAGCCCGCAGGCACGGCGCGCTGCGGGCTTTAAAAAAACCTTTTCGACAGGATCAGCCAGTGAGTTGCTTAATGATCTCAACGATGGGCAGGAAGAGCGCGATAACAATGAAACCGACGACGACCGCGAGGAACACGATCATGACGGGCTCGATGATCGAAGTGATCCCTGCCACGGCGTTGTCTACGTCTTCGTCATAGTTATCCGCCACTCGATTGAGCATCTCAGCAAGTTCACCCGTCTCTTCACCCACGTCGACCATACTGGTGACCATATTGGGAAAGACAGTCTCGCGCGACATAGGTGCGGCGAGAGACTCACCATCACGCACGCTGTCGTGAATACGAGTGAGTGCGTTTTCGTAGAATTTGTTACCGGTGATATCCTTAGTAATTGTGATCGATTGCAAGATAGGAACACCACTGGAGAGGAGCGTGCCAAAGGTACGAGTGATGCGAGCGATGTTCACCTTGCGCACTAGATCGCCGACCTTGGGGGTGTTGATCGATAGCCAGTTGAACATCTTTGAACCAACAGGCGTATTCATGAAGAACTTAAAGGCAAAGAAAGCGATGACCAGAATAATGATGGTCCACAATATATTTCCACTCATGAAATTACTGACGCCGACCACAAGCTGCGTAGGACCGGGTAGTGCGGCACCTTCGAGCATGTCCTCAAAGATAGTCTCAAACTTGGGAACCACTACAACCATAAGGAGCGCCACGATCGATACAGCGACGCCGACGACCACGATCGGATAGACCATGGCTGCTTTGACCTTTTTCTTGGTCTTCAATGCCTTTTCCATGAAGCCCGCGAGACGCGCGAGCACAACGTCAAGCACGCCGCCAGCTTCACCAGCACGCACCATGTTGACGAATAGACGGTCAAAAATCTTAGGATGTTGCGCAAGTCCGTCGGAAAAGGAATTACCAGACTTAACTTGATCAGCGATCTGCTCGAGGACCGCTTGAAAGCGAACGTTTTTCTCTTGTCGAATCATCACTTCGAGCGCCCGGAGTAGAGGCAAGCCTGCATCCAGAAGTGTCGCTAGCTGACGCGTAAAGGTAGTGAGTTCCTCTCCTTTGATGACTTTACCGAAGCCACCACCCGACTTCTTAGATTTTTTGCCGCCCTTTTTAGGAGCTGCTTTCGCAGTGGCACTACCGCCTGCGTTGGTGATCTTTGTCGGCATCAAGCCGGAAGCGCTGAGTTTTGAACTCGCTTCGTCCTGACTGGCCGCTTCGACCGTGCCGGTCTTTTGCTTACCGTTGGCGTCAATCGCCGTATATTTGAATTTTGCCATGGGGAATATGGATGTTTATGTGTATTTAAGAACCTCTTCAATTGTAGAATTGCCGTCGAAAATGGCGCGTAACCCGTCATCACGCAAGCTTCGCATCCCCTGCTCGAGTGCTTTTTGTTTAATGGTGAGCGTGGGTGCCCGGTTGTTTATCAACTCACGAATGGCATCGGAAACAACGATCATTTCAAAGAGACCTACACGGCCGCGATAGCCAGTGTTGCTACATTCGGCACAACCATCGCCGTAGAAGAAATCTTTATCAGCGATTTCGAGCGGATCGACGTCGAGCATTTCGATAAGATCGTGGCCTGGCTCGTAAGCGGTGCGACAACTGGGGCAGATGCGACGAACGAGGCGCTGCGCGAGAATAGCTTCTAGTGAGGCGGAAATGAGGAAGGGCTCCAAGCCCATATCGATAAGACGGGTAACAGCACCTGGCGCATCATTGGTGTGAAGCGTACTCAAAACAACGTGTCCCGTTAGCGAGGCTTGCACGGCGATCTGCGCGGTCTCCAAGTCACGAATCTCACCGACCATGATCTTGTCAGGGTCTTGACGGAGGAAGGCGCGAAGTGCGCGTGAGAAGTCGAGACCTACTTTGTGGTTCACCGCAACCTGCATAATGCCGTCAATCTCATACTCGACGGGATCTTCGGCTGTAAGAATCTTAGTCTCGACGCTATTAACCTCGCGGAGTGCACTGTAGAGTGTGGTGGTCTTACCAGATCCAGTAGGCCCGGTTACAATAAAGATACCGTTGGGACGATCCACAAGGTCCCGAATCGTTTGTAAAATATCGTCGGGCAAACTGAGCGCTTCGAGGTCGAGGTTGACCACTGACTTATCGAGGACACGGAGCACCACGGACTCGCCAAACTGAGTTGGTAATGTAGATACACGAAGATCCACAGGGCGACCTGCGATGGTCATCTTAATACGACCATCCTGAGGAATCCGTGTTTCGGAGATGTTCATATTGGACAGCACTTTAACGCGCGAGGTCACGGGAACGGCCAGATTCCTTGGTGGGGGCGCCATCTCGTAAAGAGCACCGTCAATCCGGTAGCGGATCCGGAACTGGTCTTCAAAGGGTTCGAAGTGGACGTCAGATGCTTTATCCTTAATTGCCTGCTGAAGCACGAGGTTCACGAAGCGGATGATGGGCGTTTGGTTCGCCATGTCCGTAAGATCGCCCTCAGAGAGATCATCCTGGGACTCAGTAAAGCTTTCGCCGAGATCGCCGAGTATATCGTCAATCGATGAATCTTCCTCGCCGTAGGTCGCAATGAGGAGTGAGTCAATATGCTCAGGATTACAGACGACGATAGTGATGTCTTTATTTAACGTAAAGGTGAGATCATCGATGATCGCGGGATTAAAAGGATCCTGCGCGAGCAAGGAGACGGAGGTATCGCTGACCTCGTAGGGAACCACGGCATACATGCGAGCCACACTGGCTTGCACGGTGCTGGCAATATCCTCTTCCACTTTATTCGGTGGAGTAGCCAAATATTCATAGCCAAGATACTCTGCCACAGCGGCGAGAATCTGCTCCCGATCGACCACTTCAGAGTCAATCACGGCGTCGGCTAGCGACTTGCCAGTGTGGAGGTGCGACTCGTTGAGCTCTTCAAGCTGAGCTGGTTCGAGCAGGTTGGCACCTTTAATTATTTCGTAAACTGTATCGTTATGATCTTCGAACATCGAGGTAGGATCTGTGAATCTTAAGGGTTGAGGAAAGGATTAAGTCGTAAGAGTTGCTCCATTTTCGAGTAACTTAGCACGCATCGTATCGGAGGTCTGGGATTTACTGAGTGCTTCGTCGGCACTTATTAAGTTGCGTTTAAAAAGACCAAGCAGGTGGGCATCGAGGCCGATCATACCACGACTTGCACCGGTCTGTATGTCAGAATTTATGCGGAAGGTCTTGTTCTCGCGGATGAGCTGCGCGATCGACGTGGTTGTGACCATGATCTCGAATGAGGCGATGCGTCCGCCGCCAGTTTTCTTACAAAGCACTTGAGAAATAACTGCGATGATTGAGGAGGCGAGCTGCGTGCGTATTTGATCCTTCATATCTGCAGGGAAGGCGTCGATAATGCGGTCAACGGTGCGTGCCGCGCCAGTGGTATGCAAAGTGGCAAAGACTAAGTGACCAGTCTCGGCTGCACCAACGGCGGCCTCAATCGTTTCGAGATCGCGCATTTCCCCGACGAGGATGACATCAGGGTCTTGGCGTAGCGCACCGCGAATTGCGGAAGAAAAGGAGGCGACGTCATTCCCCACTTCGCGCTGGGTCACGATGCACTTTTTATGATCGTGAAAATACTCAATCGGATCTTCAATCGTGATGATGTGGCCGTCGTGGTTTTCGTTGATCCAATTGATCATTGATGCCAGCGTGGTAGATTTACCCGAACCAGTCGGTCCCGTTACGAGGATGAGCCCACGTGGGCGGTTAATCAGTTCTAAGATTGTATCGGGCAGGCCAATATCGCTGAGGGAGAAAAGATCGTTTGGGATCTGACGAAGCACGATCCCGTAGTGACCCTTGGAGCGCAGAACACTGACGCGAAAACGAGCCTTGCTTTGGTATGAAAACCCGAAGTCGGCTCCGCCGGTGGTCATGACTTGCTCTTGGTTAGTCGTCGAGGTGATGGACTTCATCAAATCCTCGGCGCCTTGAGGGTCGAGCTTAGGCCCCTCAACAGGGACCATTGACCCGCTGATACGAAGCGTCGGGGGCTGGTTTACTTGAATATGAAGATCCGATGCACCTTGGTCGACCATCAGTTCCAAGAGGTCATTCATTTCATAGCTCATCGTAATTAGACTTGGTTAAATAGAATCGGACACAGTGGCATGGAGAACTTCTTGCGGTGTCGTAATACCACCGATAATCTTGCGAATGCCATCTTCGCGCATGTTGCGCATACCCATTTCGCGAGCTTTATCGCGTAGAGCAACGAGGCTAGCCTCTTCGTAAATCATCGACTGGAGTTCTTCATTGACTTGGAACATCTCGAAGACACCGACTCGGCCACGGAAGCCTGTGCCGTTGCACTTCAGGCAACCCTCGCCCTTCATAAAGGAAGCATCTGTGATCTGGTCAGAGCGAATACCGAGCGAGTTCAAAAGCTTTTCATCATGCTCGAAGGGAACGCGGCAATTAGGGCAGTTACGGCGCACGAGACGCTGGGCAAGCACGGCACGTACGGCGGCGGCTACGAGGAAGGGCTTGATGCCGATATCAATGAGGCGACTGACTGCGCTGGGCGCGTCATTAGTGTGCAGAGTACTGAAAACCATATGCCCAGTTAGCGCAGCATTGATCGCTATTTCGGCGGTTTCTTTATCACGGATCTCCCCAACCATGATAATGTTGGGCGCTTGGCGTAGCATCGAGCGCAAGGCGGCGGAGAAAGTCATGCCGACATCACGGCGCACTTGCACCTGATTCACGCCAGGCATCTCATACTCGACGGGGTCTTCGACAGTGATGATCTTTCGGTCGGGGTGATTGATACAGTTGAGCGCCGAATACAAAGTGGTCGACTTACCCGAACCGGTAGGCCCTGTGACGAGGAAGACACCATCGGGCAGTGCGATGATTCTCTCGAAGGCGGCTTGGTCATCGCTAAAGAAACCAAGCTGGGGTAGACCGAGATTCAAGCCCTCCTTATCGAGAATACGCATAACGATACTCTCACCAAAAGCAGTCGGCAGAGTCGATACGCGGAGGTCAATAATCTTGGTGCCGACGTCGATGTTAATACGTCCATCCTGCGGCACGCGCTTTTCTGCGATGCTGACATTGGACATCAGCTTAATACGAGAAACGATGGAAGGCTGTAGGCGCTTGGGTGGGTTTTCCACTTCATGAAGCACGCCGTCGATACGGTAGCGGACACGAAAGCGTTTCTCCAGAGGTTCCATGTGAATATCCGATGCACGGCGTTTGAGCGCTTCGGAAATCACCATGTGGACATACTTAATGATCGGCGCTTCTTCTTCGCTAGCATCTTCGCCAGAGGGCAGATCAATTTGACTGGGGGCGGCATCGGGGTCTTCAATTCCAGAAAAGATGTCGTCCACAGCGCCTGCTTTGGCCCCTTCGTAGTATTGATGGATGGCTTTATCGATTTCTTCGAGCGGCGCGACCCGGCAAGTGATTGAGCGCTTAATAACATGACTAATGCTATCGATCGCGTCCATATCGAGCGGGTCAAATACGGCGAGTTCGGCTTCGCTGTCATCCACTTCTAGAGGAATGACCTTGTAACGATTTGCGATCTCGAAAGGCACCACCTCTAGCGCCTCAGCCGAGACACGAACATCGGCCAGATTGACTGTCTCCATGTTAAACTCATCGGCGAGCACATCAGCGATCTGCTGCTGAGTGATACTTTGGTCGGCGACGAGCGCCTCAAGCGTAGCAGTGTCTTCGCTGCCGTCATACTCGGACTCGTTTACCTTGGCACGCGCAGTCTCAATAGCACTCTCTTCGAGTAGCCCTTTGTCAGTTAATAGTTGGAGAACGAATTCGTCGGCGGAGGTCACAGATAGATGATTATCAGGGTGGGTAGAAAATGGTGATGATAGAAAATTAACGAGCTACGCTCATCAAGAACTCCGCATTAGTATTGGTCTTCTTGATTCGCTGAATAAGCATTTCCATGGCATCTGTAGAAGGTAGGCCCTTCATTGCCCTACGCAATGAATAAATTTTGAGCATTTCGTCGGGATGATAGAGTAGTTCTTCCTTCCGCGTGCCACTCTTATCCATACTCAGCGCAGGGAAGATGCGTTTATCGGAAAGGCCACGGTCGAGGTGTAGCTCCATATTTCCAGTGCCTTTAAACTCCTCGAAAATGACCTCATCCATCTTACTGCCCGTCTCTACTAGCGCAGTCGCAATAATGGTCAAGCTGCCGCCGTCTTCAATGTTACGAGCGGAGCCGAAGAAGCGCTTCGGTTTTTGCAGGGCGTTGGCTTCGACACCACCAGAGAGGATCTTACCGCTACTGGGCATAGTGGTATTGTAAGCACGGGCCAAGCGGGTGATCGAATCGAGTAATATAACAACATCTTTACCGACTTCGACCATGCGGCGCGCCTTCTCGATTACCATTTCAGCGGCATGAACATGGCTCTCCGCTGTTTCGTCGAAGGTCGAACTGATGACCTCGCCACTGACTTGGCGGCGAAAATCGGTGACTTCTTCGGGACGCTCGTCAATCAGAAGGATAATTAGGTGAGAGTCTGGATAATTTTTCTGAATAGAATTTGCCATGCCTTGCATGAGCACGGTCTTACCCGTACGCGGCGGTGCGACGATAAGTCCTCGCTGACCGAAGCCAACAGGCGTGAGGCAATCAACGACACGCATGGAAAGGTTATCCCACTTTGCTTCCGAATCGGCCTCCATCAAGATGCGCGAGGTCGGATAGTAAGGCACACGCTCGGTGAAGGGGACGATCTCGCTGAGGGTCTCTGGATCCTGATCCATCACTGATTCAACCCTGACGACGATTGGGCAAGATTCACCCTCACGATGTGGGTGCAGCTGCGCCCGGACAATATGCCCACGCTGTAGGCCGTAGTGCTTAATGAAAGCCTGCGGCACATAAGCGCTGAGTGCTTTCACTCGATAACTGTCACGCTCGTAAACAATCAGGCCGCCCTCATCGTCGTCTAAAATCTCTAAGATGCCTGTGGTCACAATAGCCGCTTTCTTGTCGGCGGCATACTTGGTAATGGCATCGATCAACTGATCGCGATTCGGCGCGTTCGGCGTATCAATCCCTTGCGCCTCGACCTCTTCGCGCAACTCAGGCAGTAGCATGTTATAAATCCGAACATAATCGAGCGGTTCGCCACCGCCCGACATCAGATCTTCGGCCAGAGCGAGGATATCTTCACGCTTTTCGAGCACCTCCCAATCGAGCAGTTCGCCAAATTCGATCGGCGTCTCCTCTTCACGGTCGCGCTTACCCTTATTTTTATCCCAGCGGTTGTTTTTGCCGCGCTTACGTTTGTTGTTGTTTTTGTTATTCTTGTTAAACTTACCATTGCCCTTTTGACGATCGTTCGGGTGCTGGTTCTTTGGCCCGTTGTTGTGGTTTGGCTTATGCCCCTTGCCATCGTTTTCGTGGCCTGCTTTGGATTCGCGGGGCTGCTTTGGGCGATTGGGTTCTGGCTGATCTCCCAAATTTTTTTCTTCGACTTGGTCGACTTTGATGTCGGCGCTAAAAGTCACCTCATCGTCGCCACTCGAAGAAGTAGATGGCTCAACATCAGATTCTGTTTTCGCTGGTGCGATCTCGCCGGGCGTGAACATGGCTGACCCTGTATCGCCCAAGTCCTTTGCGGCGGCACTCTTTGGAGTCACACGTTTTTTAGTCGCCTTCTTCGCGGCTTTTTTAGTCGCCCGCTTTTTAGGCGCGGCTTCGGCAGGGGTGGAATGGTCCTCTTGAGGGAGGGCGTCGTTTTCTTCGTCAGTGCTCATGGCTATCTATTAGTGAGACTATCAATGCCTCTTAGTAAGTTGCTTGGGTTTCCGAGCCTACGCAGTCCGCATTAGTGCGCGGTGATCTGCTCAATCAGTCTCGTGGTTTGTTGTTTCAAAAATTCAAGGCTACCCGCATTAGAAATAAGGTAATCGGCGCGCTCGATTTTTTCTTCGAGGGGCATCTGCTGCTTACGGCGCTGCTCGATCTGCGCTTCTGTGTAAGCTCTGGCAACCATACGGTCGGCGACTACATCAGGAGGACTGGATACACAGACGGTTAAATCGAAGCGGGTTTCAAGCCTTTTTTCAAAGAGCAAAGGAATCTCCACTAACCAGTTTGCATCTGGAGCCTGGTCGATCGAATCTAGCCAACTCTTACGGACGAGCGGGTGCAGAAGCTCCTCCAGCCATTTTAAATCGCCCTCGTGGCCGAAAACGCGCTTTGCCACAGCATCGCGATCTACTGCACCGTCGGTAAAAACCGCCTCGCCCCAGCGCGAGCGCAACTGCGCTTGCACCTCGGCATCCGTAGCCAATAGCTCGCGCACCACTGCGTCTGAATCAACCGTGCGCCAGCCCGCTTCCCGGAAAAATCCAAGCACAGTCGACTTACCGCAACCAATTCCTCCGCTTAGGCCGACCTTCATAAACAAAATAACTTAAATAGTGACATTAGTGAATAAGTGTTCACCATTGCTTTAATAATTATAAATCGAAGCAATGTTAGGAATCACACAATCCGCAGCCCTCGTGGGCGTCGATGCGCATCCTGTTCAAGTAGAAGTGAATACTGGCGAGGCGGGCGAGCTTAAATTTATCCTTGTAGGCCTACCCGATACTGCGGTTAAGGAATCGCAAGACCGTGTCTTCTCCGCCATGTCTAATAGTGGCTTCCGCACGCCGGCGACCCGCACTACCATCAATTTGGCGCCCGGCGGCCTCCGTAAAGAGGGCCCCGCTTACGACCTACCCATCGCACTCGCCATCCTTGCATCAATGAAAAAGTGCGAAGATACCGAGTTAGATCACTTCCTGATCGCCGGCGAGCTCAGCCTCTCGGGCAAGACCCGCCCTGTCAAAGGCACCCTCGCCATGGCCATGCTAGCAAAGAAACTCGGCAAGCGCGGCCTGATTGTGCCAACCGAATCTGCCGACGAAGCGGCACTGGTCGAAGGCGTCGCCATCTACCCTGTCGGCAGTCTCGACGAGGCGGTGCGCTTCCTTAACCACGAGCACATTATTAAGCCATTGCCGGCGAAACAGAGTAGTTTTTTTCAAACCCCACCCGAGAATCAGCGCATCGACTTCGCCGAGGTCAAAGGTCAGCACGCCGTCCGCCGCGCGATCGAGATCGCGGTCAGTGGCGGCCACAATCTACTGATGATTGGCTCACCGGGCTCAGGAAAGAGTATGATCGCTAAGCGTATTCCTACGATTATGCCTCAGCCGCAAATCGACGAGTTTCTCGAGATTCTCAGCATCCAATCCGCTGCAGGCAGCACCCTTTCTGGTAACAACCGCTACTTCCAGCGCCCCTTCCGTTCACCGCACCACACAATCAGCGACATCGGCCTCCTCGGTGGTGGTTCAATTCCAGGGCCAGGCGAAATCTCGCTCGCACACAACGGGGTGCTCTTTCTCGATGAGTTGCCTGAGTTTAAACGCTCCGCGCTCGAAGTTCTCCGCCAACCACTCGAAGACGGCCAAGTCAGCATTTCGCGAAGTGCCGGAAAAATCACCCTGCCCTGCTCCGTCATGCTAGTCGCAGCGATGAATCCATGTCCCTGCGGCTACACAGGTGATAACTCCCGCGAATGCCGCTGCACTGTGCCGCAGATTCAACGCTACCGCTCAAAAATTAGCGGCCCCCTACTCGACCGCATCGATCTACACATCGAGGCACCCTCCCTGCGAATTGAAGAACTGCGTAATTCCGAGCCAGGCGAAAGCTCAGGAGTTATGCGCGCGCGCTGCGAATCGGCCCGCGCCTTACAAAACGTGCGCTTTGAAGAAACTGCACTCGCATCCAATCGCTGTAACGCCCGCATGTCGCACTCGCAGATCCGTAAGCATTGCGAGATCAACAAGGAACAAGGTGATCTACTCCAACAAGCGATGGAGCAACTCTCACTCTCTGCCCGTGCTTACGACCGTATCTTAAAAGTCGCCCGCACCATCGCCGATCTCGCTGACACCGAACAAATCGAGACCCCCCACCTGCTAGAAGCGATCCAATACCGTAGCCTGGATCGAAATTTGTTTTACTAGAAGTAAAGGCGCATCTCCTAATTCTTGCCGCCTCTTCGGCGACTTCATCTTACAGTGGCGGAGAGTGAGATTGG
>OJBN01000400.1_pt1 | contig 11507 bp, 19 predicted proteins | sample 1590441 | NCBI WGS metagenome assembly OJBN01 (sample SAMN05416760, study PRJEB24817) | seawater metagenome | isolation source: Sea water | place: Canada:Atlantic | collected 2013-07 | reverse complement strand
ACAGCAGGAGCAGCTGCATTTTCTTCTTCGGTTAATGCCATTATACATATTCCTTTTACCATTTCTCTTTGTCTGCCCAATAAGCAGCAGATGATTTACCCTTTGCTATATTCTTGCCGTGTCTAGCTTTAAATGATTTACGTTTAGCTTTCATCTTATCGGATTCACCTTCTTTAGGATCACCTGCTGTAGATGCCCCCTGTTGACCAAACCGAATAGTTTTTGCTTTACCATCTACTTTTGTAACAACAATATGTGAACTACTTTTATGACCGGGTGTCCGTTTTGGTTTATTAAAACCAGATACACCTGCTCTTTTTAAAGCAGGGTCTTTTTCTTCTGTTTGAGCCTTAATAGGTCTCATGTCATACTTCTTCAGACCTTTTCTAAGTCTATCAAGATCTGTTTTAATTCCATCGGCTTTCTTGAATCTATTCTTTCGTGCAGCATCCGCCTTGGACTTCATCATAACTTGGTTGGCTAAATCTTTGACAGAAATCTCATCCAAGCTTTTGCCACTCTTTGTTTCTTCAACAGATTCTTTTTTCTTGTCTACACGTGATGGTGCTTCCAATGCTTTCTTAGCTGCTGGAGATGCTTTTTTCATTTTGTTGATGAGTTTCATCTTCAACATAGTATTTTCATTTTCTAGTTTAACTTCTTCGTTACGCTTAGATTTCTGATAAGCATTATATTCTTTACGTCTTGCATTATCAGATGCTTTGTTTTGAGGAGTAAGTTTGCTATTGGCTTTACCGTGATCCATGACTTTCTTACCCATAGGAGTAAGGTTGCCTTTCTTATCATACATCTGATTGATAAGTTTCTTTTCTGCAGCCGTCAGTTCGTTAAGTGTACTTTCACGGATTTCGAAGAATGTTTTCATGTTAGCTCCTGAGTCGTAACGTAAATTTTTTGATTACTTTTAATATGTAATGCTTCGTATATATTTATACCAAAAAGATCCCCAATAGGGAAACTATCTTCTTCTATTCGAATCTGATCTCTTGGTCTCACGATATTCTCACCTGTTAGGTTTAATGCCTTTTCACCTTTTACTCTGTAAATGCCTGGTGATATGGCACCATCCTCTAACAAGAACCACTGGTTATCCTCTATCAAATAATCATCTGGTGTAGCCCCAACACTTTTCAAACCTTTTCTAATAGCAATCTCTGGTACAGAATAGTGATCCTTTAGAAGGTACAGTGCTGCAGCATATGACCCAAGTCGTCCTGCTGGAATCAACTTCTTAATATTGAACACGAGCCTATGGAATTTAGTGTAGTAGCTTGAGTATGCTTGTCTAGCATCTACTGTATTAAAAGAATAGTTCTTATTTTTCTTACCCTTTTCATCAATAATACCAGCCTCATAAGCTTTGGTTTTCTCGAATGGTGTAACGAGTAAAGCCAAAAACCTAAATGTATATACGGTATCTGCTGCTGTTTTTAAAATACCCATTATATTTTCCTTAGTACTTCTGCGATATATTCATCTGATTTTATATGAGACAACTGATGAGGTTTCAAATAATTTAAAAATAATAAAAATGGCTTTACTGCTGATAGATGGTTTTCATCTAGTTTATTTACAGTAAGTTTTAATCCGGCATATTGCCCAAACACATTAAATATTACAATAAAGTGATTTAATACCAGCCTTTCACTAATTTTACCAGTTTCTGTATACCGATTTAGTAACCGTTTTACATACTTAAATCTTTTCAAATCATCATAAAATTCTTCTGGGTCAACTTTACCAGATGGTTTATAATAATTATTCGCTGCAAAGATTATTAGATCACTATCTAAATCTTCATTCATTAATCTTCTTTCTTATTGCAACCACACTCACCAGGTTCGCATTCACATACTTTACCACATTCTTCACACCAGTTTGGGTCCATCATGTCAGAGATGGACGGCATGTCATAGATGGACTTATCTGGATTTTCTTCAGTCAGAAAGGTTTTATCAGTCATTATTTAGCATCCGTTGCAGATGGTTTAATCTTTGATTCACCTTTAGCATTATCGCCAGAACGCATCGCAGCTTTCTTGCCAGATGCTCTCATAGCAGCAAAAGTCTTAGGTGCAACCTTTGTGATATCAGCACCTTCTGGAGCATCAGTTTTCATAGCCATCATCTTTTTACCATTCGGTGAGAGACCTTCACCTGCAGGAGAACCATTGTCCATATTGCCGTGACTTACGGATTCTTTTGTAAGTTTATCAGTAGCCTTTTCGATACCTTTTCTGCGCTTGAAGGATTTACTCCATGAACCTTTTGTTCCTAAAGGATCTCTTGCACCAAGATTATATGCATTAGCTGCTTTGTCAGCGGCAGCTTTTTTAATATATGAACCTAGAGTATTTTTTGAAATTTCGTCAAGTTCAACTTCTGCATCTGCATCTTTGCCCTTCATAGCCTTAGAAACCGCTTTACGGCGCTTGTGGAGATACTTATCAGATGAATCGACATCGCCATCGTTGTCAATGTCTTTGTCTTTACGATCTTTGTGCTTGCCTTTAAGAGCCGCTTTGTTTACTGGATCCATAGCTTCTTTATACAGCTGTGGGTGATGTTCTTTAGCTTCATCTTCTGAATCATGGTGATGTGCTAAATACTTTTGAAGATCCTTTTTCTTACCGGTAACCTTGTGGGGAGCCATGCCTTTCATGCCGGCAGGGGCGGAGTGACTACCTGTTTTCTTCAAAGTAACGCCCAGTTTTTTAGCCTTAGAATCATGACCACCCATGTGGTCAATTTCTACACTATGCACTTTATTCATATCTTCTTCAATTGATTCTTTTCTCATTTTGGCTTCTCTATCCATCCACGCAGGCTTTTGGCCTCCTTTTTTAAATAAAGAATCACGTGTATTAGATCCTGGCTCACCTGCCTTTGCATGTACCTTTTTAAAAGGTTTGCCTTTGAATTCTCTATCTTTTACAATATTGACGCCGTCACCATCTTTTTCTTCTTTACGAGGCATCCGAGCCGCAAGATCTGTACTAGATACACTACTCTTTCCAGTAGCTTCTCTTTCTTTTGCTTGGCGCTTCTTTGCCATTGCAGTAGCTTTCACCACATCAGCAATTTTTAGACCTTCTTTGGTCTCCATTTTAAACGGAGCTTTTGGAAGTGTTACTGCCTTTTTACCTTTTTCTGAAGCAGCAGCAGATTTTGCTAATGCTTTTTTAACTTCGGGTTTCATAGCAGCTTCTCTAATACCTTTAAGAGCCGTTGCTATATTTTTAATGTCTTGTGTTTTCATTTTGGTGTGTCCTCTTACATCCATAAGTTTGTTGCTATAGCGCCGGCTGCCGCTACTATTACGACCCAGAATAGCTTATTTATTGTTGAAACTGTTCTGGCGTTGTCATCTACTGCTTTTTCGATTCTATCTAATTTTTCACTAAAACGATTCATTCGTGACCAAGATTCATCTCTGTATTTTTCATAGTTATCTATCTTTGCTTCTAGTCGAACCATTTGTACAATGGCCTCGGACATTTTGTCAATCTTTTCTTCTATTCGATTTAAGCGGTCTGAATCAGGCATTACTTTTTAACTGCCTTCTTTGCTTTCATGAACATTTGATCATCACCTGTAATCATACCAATAAGTTCATTTAGCATTGTGAAAAGGATCTTTCTTTCAACTTTACCAACAGGCTTGCCTTCCCTTACCATATCAAGGGCACGGATCATACGCTGTAAATCTTTCTTATCCATCATGCCCATATTCACAAGCATCTTTAAACGCTGTGTGGTTTGGTCAGGTGCTTCATGCAACACAGATTCCTCTACCTCTTTTGACTTAGGGTCATCATGTGTATAGCCTTTCTTTTTCATCCGTAGATGATCGGCTTCTTTTTCTGCTTTATAACCCTTACCCGTTTTGGGATCATACATTAAATGCTTTTTAAAACTATCCATGGTGGATTCCTTTTGGTCATCTTTATCATCCAGATATGCTGCAATAGCCATTTTCTGTTTCTTTTTATCAGACTTACCCTTAAATTGAGGAGCCTTTGATTTTCTAAAGTCCTTCACATATGCTCCAGCACCATCTGATGGTTTAAGTGGCATTACATTCTATCCCTTAAAGCTCTTCGCCATGCTTGGCATTATCTTTTTTAATAATTTCTTTTTTTACGGGAACCATACGAATACCTACTGTGCCATCTGGTTTTGTAAATTTTTCTGGTTTTCTAGCAGCAGAATTAAGTGATGCATCTTCTTTGCGGACCTTTGAAGCAAGATCTTTATCTGCCTTACCCCATGTACCAGAGGACTTGGTTACAAAAGAGTTCACTCTAGCAAATCCCCATTGCTGTGGAGTTGTCCCTGGACGGTGTCCAGTTTTCCACGCAGCAACACCACGGTTATAAACCTTTCTGAGTACACCTAAAGGCATACCAGATTTTTCAGCCTTCTTTTTGAGACCTTCTTCTGCCTCTGTAATGTACTGCGAGAATCTAATCATTTGCTTTCCTTATTCTTAGTCTTTGTGTCTTTTAATCTGGCGCGATCCATCATACGATCATGACGTTTCACGTCTGCTGCCTTTTCTCTTTCAATACGAGCCTTTGCTAAGTCTTGTGCTTCACTCTCACCAAACATTTGTTTGAACCTAAGAGTATGTTTACTTGTTTTAGTTTTAGCTGTAGCATCTCCTGGAGCAGGTTTATATGCAGAGTTATCATCATCGGCTTTTTTACCATGTTTAGCAAAGTGTGCAGCACGTTTTAATTTTGTACCTTTTTTAAGCCCTTTATAATACCCAGCAGGTTGTGCACCTTTTTTGTGCCCAATTTCTGGATCCTCTGCCTCTTCAATGTCTTCACTTGCGCGTTTAATATGGTTAATAGCAGCTTGTGTAGGTGCACCTGGTTCACCTTTTTTACGCATTTTTTCACCACGTGCTCTCTTAGCACGGATGTTTGCCCAAAGACCTTCTTCAATAGGTTCTACATCATCTAGCCATTTACGCACAAGTTTACCGTCTTGTTTTTCAATGATCAGATAGTTTGCACCGCACTGCTTTACTATAGCAAGCTCTTCAGTTTCTTTAATTATAACTTGGTCATCAATGTTAAATAAATCTCCAGAAACAAATGCTTCACGCATATCAGATACAGGTTCTAGCTGAATGTGTCTCTTAAACTCAGTCTGTTCTTTCAGACCCATACCTTTACGAACCATATTAAAAATCTTTTTAGATTCGGCGTTGCTTACTGGTTTTGGAATACCTTGAGAAAACTTAGTAAAATCATTGCCTGAAGCAGCTGCTCTCATCTTAGAAGCAGACATGCCAGAGGCACCTTCTGCATCAGGGTCACGATCACCAGCCGATACAACTTTAATATCCATAAAGTTATAGAAGCCGTGTGCACCTTTTTTACCGTTATATTTGTTTAATAGAATATCAAATTCACGAATACGATCGGATCCAACAACCATGATTATATTACGGTATCCCTCATCATATAAAGAGGTACTTACTTGAAATATATTTTTTAATTTATCAGATTTAAGAATATTTCTAGCATGTTTAGAAAACATCTTTCTTGCAATCTTTAATTTATCTTTATATGCAAGAGGATTTTTTTTAGTGTCTTGACTTTGAGACAAGTACATACGGTAAGGATTCTTACCAGCGGTTTTTGCCATAGAGTCTAATAGTTTTTCATGACCAATGGTAGGCGGATTCATACGCCCAAAAGAGAAAACAACAACTTTGTTTTCTTCTACCAAATATTGTTTAAATGACCCAACCATTATCCACGTGACCCACTTTGTTTACGGTCTCTTTCACGCTTCTTAACATCTTTAATAATTCTTCTTTGTATCTTTTTAACCTTGTTTACCATCATTGGTTTGGACATACGTTTTTCAATTTCACTTTTCCGACCAGCCGACATATCGGTTGCGCCTTTAGAAAGTTTAGTATACATTGCTTTATAGGCAGATCTACGAGCTCTCTTTTTAAGTGTTTTTAAATTTGCAAACTTCCGAGCAGCTTTTGCTCTGCCCATTTTTAGCTTTGACTTGTTGCGTTTCGCAGAACGAGACTTTGCTAATCTGGTTGACATAGAAAGTTTTTCGTCAACAGTTTCCTCACCTATATGGTGGCGCCTGCTGGCACGGTAGTTAGTAAGCTCGTCCTCTCCTGGGCGATACTCTACTACATACATATCTTTAAATCTTAACATTCGGTTTCCCCATTAACGGCCTTTATCCCAGCCTTTTAAAACATTCGGCGAAAAGTTGTTGTAAGAAAATTCCATTCTATCAACAATCTTTAACGCATCACCACCAATTTTATCAATAGCCACATAACCTTCAGGTCCTGTGGTAGCATAACCTTTGTTTGTCTTAACAAAAGTATTAACAGAAGATAATTTATTAAGTTTATTTATAAGGATTAGTTTTGCTAATACCAGTTCTTTTTGTAAATCAAATAGCATTTTTAAACTATTTTTGTTTTTTACCGTAAAAAAATCAAGAAGCGCATTTAGTTTTGCTTGCTGAGCTCCTTTGCCTCTTTCAGTTTTTCTTGAATCAATTTCTTTTTGATACTTTTTTGAAATCCAGGTGATGAGACTAGATACATGTCTTGTTGTATTTCCGATAACAGTCCCTGCTCTGACATAGGTGTTATTATGGGTTTCGATGTGCTGGGCAAGCGTCGGATTCGCTTCAATTGCCCGAAGAGTTGTCCCAGAAATTTTGTTGAATATTTTACCAGCATTTGAAAGATGTGCATTTACAGCTCCAGTTTCTTTTTCACTCATTGTATATTTTGAAAGGTCTCTTAACATCGCATCTTGTGACCAGACAGTTTTAGATCTAAATTTACTTATGTCAACACCATAAGAAGCTTTCATTGTTTCAAATGTTGATCCTGTGTATGTGGTGTGCCAGACAATCCCCAATTTCGCTGATGTGACATCTTGCGCCATTCCTGTGTCACTTGGTATAGCATAAACAATTGTGTTGGGATGAAATGTAATATAGGAATCTCCTTTAATTTTTTTCTTTTTAACGTCACCTGGTCCAAATAGGAAGTCTCCTTGGATAACACCTTTGATACCTATTGTTCTTAATTCTTTAAGTGCCATTTTTAACTTATCAGCAAGATCACCGCTAGTATCAGCGTCGACATCTGCAGCAGACTTATATACCTTTGGATTTTTATTAAAGATTCCCTTCTTTGCAACAAAGAATTTTCCATCACTAGGGTCAGTACCAGCAAAAATTGCAGGAGCACCATCCCACTTAACAGAAACATTTCCATCGTGTTCCCCTTTTAACATGTCTCGGACTGATCTTAGAGCCATGATACTTTCACGTGCCCCTTTCACTCCACCGTATATAACAGCATCTTCAATATGCGTCATATGAGTGTTCTTTTGTTCTGTGAGAAAATTAGAAAAATTAATCATTTGAGGAACCATTCCATATCTTTAATTTTCGACATATCAATTGCAACATTGTTTTTTGCCATGATAGGTGCGATATTATATTTTGATTTTTTACTCGTGGGGATAGAAAAGCCCATTTCAAAGGTGAACTGATAATTACCGCCACCTTTAGCTTGAACACGTGCTCTATAGACTGCTTTGGCTGCAGAACTGAAGCGTGGAATATCTCTCAGTTTTAGAGGATTTTTGCTTCCTAGTAAATAGAAGCCATGTGTACCAACATTGATATAATATGTTTTTTTCTTATTATAATATTCTTCAATTTTTGTTGCTGGGATCTCACCTTTAATTTCGGGAAATCTTTTTAGCTCTGCAGAATAAATTTCTCTTTTTCCGAGACCTTCAATCTCTAATTTTAAATCATTTGATTGAGTGAATTTATATGGCTCATTTTTCCACTTGTCTTTAATTAAGTCAAGCAAGCCAACTTTTTGAGCCAGTTTAATAACAAAAAGCTTTTCATCATTCTTTTCACCAGGAGCACCAATAGACCAATTTCCTTTATCATACTTCATTACCAAAGATCCTGCCGATGCAGCAGTGATTTTAAGCTCACATCCGGTCTGTTTAAAACCAGGTTTTTGTATGTAAAGATCAGGTATATCGGATCCAGCACCAGCTGGAATAAAACCTTTAGGAACAATACCCAAAGGTTTCAGAGCATTAACAGCATTGAATTCATATTTAAAACCCTGTTGTGGATTTACCTTGGATTCAATAATGCTGCCGTGGTATTTGCTGAAACGAATCATCGATGCACTCTTTTATTGTTTGTTCACACTATTTATATAAAAATAAAAGGGAGCCTAAGCCCCCTCTTTTTGTTCTATGTAAACTTTTTTACCTCGTGTTACAACTTCATATTGGTATTTTTCATAGCCTGAATCAGTTAGGTCTCGATTAAGGGATCCGATCCAACCAATTACTTCTAATGCCTCTCCATCCGAGTCAAGGATCCCCACTAGATGAGGATCTTCCTTGTCATTCACTAGTTTCATTCTCTAATTCCTCTTTCATTCTTCTTCTTGAAGGTTGCATACAGATACTGCAAAACGAGTTCCTGTAATTCCTAATACCGTATGTAGTGTTTTGGTGTGTAATCTATACCAACTTTTTGGCTCAATCTTTACTCTATAAATTTCCTCTTTATTTTCATTATAGAACACTGTGTACACATCCGATCCACCGGGGTCAATAATATAATTATACACATATTCACGGTGTTTGTCAGTATGTATTTTAACACCATCTATTAAAGCTTGGTATGTAAAGCCATTTGGGGATTCGCATTTAATATCGTGTTTATCAAATGTTGTTTTTAACCAATTGCGTAGTTTACTACGGCTTGAGTTTTTAGTATCCATATAGTATGATGCAAATGTACCATTCTCTAGCGTCCACCCTTTAGTAGTTTCAATGTAATTGCTAACTACTTCATCAAAAGATGTCAAAAGGGAATCTGGAATAGAAGGCAAGTCTATTTTTTTACATAGTTTATCGAGCTTCATTCTCACGTTCCTCTTTAAACTTTCTCAACATATATTCATGATAGTGTTCAAATGGTTTGGCCGGTTGGGCCGAGTCCTTAAAAAAGAACTCGATCCAATCTTCATTAATATCATGCCGCATTTGCAAATTCAACTGCTTTCTCAGCCGCTTTTACTTTACGCAACTGATTGGAACCGAACCACTGGTTAAACAAACGAGAGTCAGCGGATCGACCCTGCACGTGATCTGTCATGTATGTGACAGAGTTAAATGCCTGCCACCAGGATCCTTCACCAAACTCGGCACCTGGTTGTGAGTCCAAAACATCAAGTGCTTGTTTTGCTGGACGAGAAAGATTTTCAGCTGTAACAACTTCTTGTTTTTCTCCAGTAGACAATGGGAACACTTCGTTGTAGTAGTGCAACAGTGACTCAACAGTGAAGCGCTTCGAGCCAAGATGCTGTGCCATGTCTTTGTATGTCGCAAATTTCTCGTGAGCTAGACCCAAAGTTTCTTTTACACTATCTGGGTTAAATTCGGTACGGTGACCAACTTTAACAGCACGCTGTGCATCTCGGTTAATAGCAAAAGTAAGTGTGTTGTTACATACAACACGGATAGGTGTAAACCGTACATCGATTGCCTTACCATACTGATGAGGGTTAGAAAACAACATGTATGAGTCAACTTGATCACCACCAAATACATCAAAGGATTCTTTGATTTTTGCTAGGGCCCAAACATACTTGCCATCTTTCAGAGAACCTGCTGTATGCATTTCCATGTCTCCAGCAAGTACAAACTCATTGAAAAATTCGAATGCTGTTTCATTCTGGCACGGGTGCCAGTCTTTACCCACATTAGTAAGAATTGAACCATCTGTAGAACGGACAAGAGATTTTTGTCCAGTAGGGATTTTTTCACCTTGGTGATCAATGTATGATTCAACCTCTTCAACAGTCCAATCAACACCTGCTTTTTGCATCATCATGCGAGGTGTAAGGTCGTTTGAGACTTTAGTACCAAGACCATGCCATGGCAGATCGCCCGCATACGCCATTTGTGCTTCGCCGTTTACGATTTCAAGTTCGTGTGCCATAATATATTTCCTCTTTTTTTCTATCTGATGTGTTTATTATAACACATTTTAAAACAGTTGTAAACCACTTTTTTAATAAAAGTTATAAGTGTTACAATTATGATACCATACTTAATGGCGACACTTCTTTAGCTTGACCTTCGAGGAACTCACGATAGTCATCGCTTTCTTGAGCCAACTCGTCCTGCCACTCATCGTAGGTGCGGAACGCTGTTGGATACTCTTTCTGAGATAGGTCATTAACACCATAGGCTGCCATTACGAATGCAACCGCATCCTGGACTCGATCCAAGTCGCTTACGATGTAATCGGCCCCGCCCTTCATCTTCCAGTATGCATTACCACTGGAGAACTTACCGTCCTCACAGTGAGCGCCATAGTTTTCTAAGTATTGAGTTGAGATAACATATTTAGTCATGATATATTCCTTTTTCTCATTTGATAATTCAATATACCATATGTAGGAACGAAAGTAAACACCTAATTAACACTTTTTAAAACTTTTTTCTAAATACCGTATAATTGTATCATTTATGTAACAGGTTTACACTTAACCAATCTTCTGCAAGTGGGTATGACTTCATCTGTTCGATCTCGTATTCCAGTTCTTCATGAACCATGATCTGGATAAGAGTAAGAGCCATGTTCATCTTACTTGGTGACCACGCGTGTGACACCTTCCTGAATTCATGTTTGTCTGAAATGTTCCAGATCACATCACACATATCCATTTGCTCTTTTGTAAGATTATCTAACCTCATGTGGTGTATCCTTCTTTGAGTTTCTCTTTATAATAAATGCGAGCAGCTTTAATTGGAAAGATTGCTCCCATGCCACCTTTGACATGATTAACGATTTCTACCTCATCGCCTTTAGGTGTAAAGTGAATAGCAAAGGCGCTGCCTGTAGAACCAGCAGGGCGACGTGGGTGATAAATTGTGTGAGTAACAAGAGTCATATTTTTATCCTTTCAAAACTGATTGAACGTCGTAAGCCAATTCTACATTAACGAACTCTACCCAAACATAACGAGGAGTATCTGGATCAGTAGAAGTTTCAACCAAACCTTTCTTCTTGAGATCAGCAAGGTTACCACGCTCTTCGCTAGTAAAGTCCATAAGGGCAAGAGGGAAGCCATCATCGTAGTTTTCATATTGTGCTTCTTTGATCATCTTGATGTATAGAGCAGCTGATTTAGCAGTGAGGTCTAATAGTTTCATCATCGTGTATCTCCTTGTTGATATAACCATACTACACTATTTCAAATCAAATGTAAACACCTAATTAGCACTTTTTAAAACTTTTTTTAAATACCGTATAATTGTATCATTTATGTAACAGGTTTACACTTAACCAAATATTTGATATAATATATAATACACTATGAAGGAACAAGATATGCCGATAGGCTTTGGAAATGATCCAT
>OJBN01000398.1_pt1 | contig 11585 bp, 12 predicted proteins | sample 1590441 | NCBI WGS metagenome assembly OJBN01 (sample SAMN05416760, study PRJEB24817) | seawater metagenome | isolation source: Sea water | place: Canada:Atlantic | collected 2013-07 | reverse complement strand
TAAAAGACGGTTATGATATAGATAGTAATAATCACTTTATTTTTACTGTACCAGCAGAGCCGGAGCCTGAACCTTAGCCTGAACCTTATTACGCACCGACTGTAACATACACTGTATCTGTACAAAATGGCAAATATAAAAATTACTGATACTAATTCTATTAATATTTCGAGTTTAACGAAAGGTGTTACTTATATATTTGATCAATCAAATCAAAGTAATTTAAGTCATCCACTTCGCATTTCTTTAACTCAGGATGAAATACAATATACAACAGGATGGTCATATGATGGAACACCTGGCAGTGATGGTTTAGCTTCTTGGACTGTCCCAGATAATTTTTCAGGAGATACAATATATTTTTATTGTGCAAATCATAGTGGAATGGGAATTAGTAATGGTGTTTCAATAGAATCATAATTTAACTACCAATCTAAATAATTATAACATCTAGTGTTAATAATCAAATATCTAACTAGTCTATGCGTTTAACAAGAATTAGTTTAAATAATATATATAACTTTTTTGCAATATATATTATGAGCATTATCCAAAAAATAAAAGAGTTACCAGAGGATATTCAAAAAAAAATTTATGAATATTGTTATAGCTATTTATATTTTAATGAAGTTATTCATCCATTAGAATATACATTATTTATGATGCATAAAATTAATAAATATATTTCTTCATATACAATTCCACATATAACTACAAATTACTGGAACATACAAAATCATGTCTATTATTATTCATTATACAATGATTATTTGGAAAAAATATACAAAAGTTACAGTTTGAATCGCTTTTTGTTATACTCAGACCCGTTTTCTGAAAATATCCATTATTTCAATTTAATTTTACCTACAAATATTGTGACAAAAAATTCTAAAAAATATAAATACTTTTGTGCGTATACAATAGCATTAATAGCAAATCCAATATATAATGTAACAAATCACAACCATATTTTGAGATTTTTCAGAAATTTAACTATATAGTTGCAATGATAAATTATTAGTAATAATCATCAAAGTAATGATGATATTTTCCAGCTAAATAATTTTCATACCGAATTTCATATCGTTTATTCAATGGAACACCCATAAATTCATCGTCTTCTTCATCATTAATGACAATAGGAGAATCCTTAAAGATAATATCACTATGACACTCCCAACAATAATTAGTGTTATTAACATTTAAACCATCACGTTTTACCATTTTGGAACATTTTGCACAAATATAATCATAATGATGTGCTCGATTATTACTACTTGTATTTTTTGGAGCTTCGAATTCCTTTTTGTTTTTACGAATTGCATCCATGAAATTCATCTTATATGGATTAGCTTTTTCACAACCCGCGTTATGAGATTCCATATCAAATGGTACCACAAGTTGTTGATCATCATGTAGTTTGTATCCTGGTGAATTTTGACTTTGTTGATTATGCTTATTGTGTATGTTATATTGTTGATTATGATTATTGTGTTGATTATAATATTTATTATTATTATTTCGATATTTTGATTGATTATAATGAGACCGTTCGGAGTTATGTTGTTGAATTGATGTTCTATTTCTCATACTTGGTGGCACGTATTTTCCCGATGTATTATTTTCATTGTTTTTGTTATTATTGTTGTTGTTGTTGTTTGTATTATTCATATTATTAAATATATATATGATTATTGATATACTACATTTAAATCGTTTCATACAAATCAATTTTTTATAAAAATATTAATTTTAATTATCTAGTATTTTTTAAGTGTATTATTATTATTTTATATTTCGTGATATTAGTTATATATAAAATATTTAAAGATTGTTATGGATAAATGGTATGTATATTTTTACAATTTATGTAGCTGATCTTGAACTATTTCAATTATACGATATCCGTGCACAAGAACACAACAATAAAATTCAACTTGATATTTATTTTGATGCTGGATTCGATATATTTTCTCCAATAGAACTTGAAATAGAGGGATGTAAAACTTCAAAATTAAATACACAAATTATTGCAACATTGGAAAATGACCGAAATCAACCAATGTGTTTCTATATGTACCCAAGATCCAGTATTAGTAAAACACCATTAAGATTAGCAAATAGTGTTGGTATTATAGATTCTGGTTATCGCGGTAATATGATTGGAGTATTCGATAATATTTCATCGTCTTCATATACTATTGAAAAGCAAAGTAGATTATTACAACTATGTGCTCCTGATTTAGGTAAGTTCAAAGTAAGCGTTGTTAAAGTAGATAATTTTGATAATTTAAAAACGTCTACATTTCGTGGTGCAGGAGGATTTGGATCGACTGGGAAATAGATGAATATATCAAGTTAGTATGTATACAAAAGTAAATATATTGATTATATATATACAAATTATGAATATATATGATAAATTTTTCAACAAAAACAAAGAATTTATACTTTTCTTTATACTTATTTTACTAAGTATCTATCTCTTTACAAATGATTACTGGAAGACAGAGTCAAAAGAAGGGTTTTTTAAAGGAATGCCAAAAATTAGATTTCCTAGAATTCCTACCCCCGAAGAATTATTTAAAAAAGCATTAAAAGGTGTAGTTAACCCATCTGTGAATAAAATGAAAAGTGATATTTTAAAAGCTGTAAATGAAGTTAAATCAACAGCATACAAAGTACAAAATGAAATAACAAGTGTGGCTTCAAAAGCTCAGGGTGTTAAAAATCAATCAATGAATCAATTAAATAGTATCATAAATGATATTACAAGCTTTGCTACCCGAGCTATCAACTTCTTGAAAAATATAGGAAAATACTTTGCTGAAGCAATGCAAGGTATAGTTAATGCAATTGCTAGTATCGGGAAACAAACATTGGGTATATTAGCATCTATTATGATAAGTGTAAAAAATATGTTTGAAAGTCTTGGGAAAGGTTTGTTAAATTCAATAATAAAGCCATTCCTAAGTGTATTTTTAGGATTAAAAAATATTTTTGCTGGTATTTTTGGTGTACTTATGACAGTAGTAGGAAAGTTATTGTCTCTGACAAACTGTTTTCCTGTTTATATATTTGATGGAATAAAACGTACAAGTTTATTCTTCTATAATGCAATTACACCTAAATTTATCAAAATTATTATAAATTTTATTGTAAATTATATTGTTTTTCCTATGCTATTTGTAAGCTATTATGTATTTTTATACATACCATTAATGATTATAGAATTTTTTACTGGTGTCAATATTGCGAAGGGTTTAAGCAAATCAAGTTCTAAATGTATGAAATTTGATATCAAGAAACCAGTACAACAAATGGAAGATGGTTCAAAACAAATGATACCACAATTCAAATCAATGAATGTAGATTTTAAATTTGATGTTTCAAAACAAACAAGAAAAATAAATTCTACGTTAAAAGATGCTGTTAAAAAATTAGATCCAAGTCGTATCAAATTTTAGAAAGAAATATTATGTATATATATGAACAATTCATATGAATCATACAATTATATATTATATTTTTTTACAATGTTAGTGTTAGGTTATATTATATATAATTTATACTGTAACCATATTTATGAAGGTATTAATTTTAATAAAGAAGCAAAAAAAGCTGTCAATGCTATAATCAACCCAATAAAAAAAGAACTACAAAAACCTATTAATGCAATTCGACGTCCAGTGGAAGATGCTGTAAGAAAAGTATCTGAACTTGATAAATTAGTGAATGGCATAAAAAACTTCATAAATAAACAAATAAATTCAGTAAAAAATCTTGCTAATCAAATCAAAAATACGATAACAGAAGAGGTTAACAAAACGATAGGAACAATGAATAAACTAATGAAAGAAGTAAAAAACAAAATAGAATCTGTTGCAAAAATGATAATTAATAAAATTCAAGAATTTGGTGAGAAAATTGGCAAAATGTTCAAAGCATTTGGAGAAATCATATTTGATGGAATTATATTACCAATCGCGCACTTTTTTGCAGGTTTTGCAAAAGTATTTCGATCAATTTTTGAAATATTGATGGGTATTGTAAACAAAATAATTAGTTTGCCAAGTTGTATGCCATCATACATGTTTTCAGGTATGTTGAATATGATGAAGGTTTTTTATAAATTATTTGTTCCTGGATTTATTCGTGAATTTTTTAAAATGATATATAAATATCTAATTGTACCCATGTTTATAGCATTCTATTATGTATTTATTTTCCCAGTTGAATTTATTTTGAATTTGGTGGGATTAAGTATCGTAAAACCAATACAAAACTGGCGCAATAAAAATAAGAAAAAATGTTATGATTTTAATGTAGATAAACAAATTAAAAATATGGGGCGTACATTTTCAAAAATGGCACGAGAGTTTGCTCAAAACTTTGGTCGTCTAGACTTTTCAAAGTTGAATGTCTTCTAATTAGTGACATTTTACAATCATTTTTGAAGTATAAGTAATAATATTCAAAGGTGTAAATTACTATAAAATGAAGTATATTATTTTATAATAATCTAGTATATGACTTACAATTATAATGATGATTTTGCTAAAATATTGGATGAATTGGCAGATATTATGATGAGAACAGGTGAAGCATTCAAAGCAAAACAGTATTTGCGAGCTCGTGATAGTATTTATGCATTTCCAGAAAAAATTACAGATGTTTCTCAAATAAAATCATTACCTGGATTCAGCAATGGCAAAGGGGCAATCTACAAAAAGTTGGAAAAATATTACAATAGCCCAGAAATAGATCGGGAACTGCCATCATTACTATTGAGAATGAGAAAAGATCCATTGAATTTATTTACAAAAATTTATGGTATTGGACCATCAAAAGCAAAACAATTAATTGAAAAAAATGAAATAGAAACAATAGAAAATTTAAAAAACAAAATGACTTCAAATCCATCATTATTAAATAATGTACAAAAAATAGGATTAAAGTATTATGATGATTTATTAGAGCGTATTCCACGCAGTGAAATTGAAGTATTCCAAGAAGAATTACGTCTAGAATTTTGTAAAATGAATAAACCTACTGCTAGTTTTGAAATTGTTGGTAGTTATAGACGTGGTGCAACATCATCTGGTGATATTGATGTAATTATTACAGATAGTAGTAATAATATGGAGGTATTTAAAACAATATTAAATCAATTAAAAGATAATGGTATTATTATTGAAACTTTAAGTGAAGGTAAAACAAAAAGTCTTACTATTGGTAAAATCAAAAACGGTAAACCTCGTCGTATTGATTTTTTATATAGTAATCCAATTGAATACCCATTTGCTGTATTATACTTTACTGGAAGTAAAGCATTTAACGCAAGTATGAGAGGATATGCTCAAACACACGGTTTACGACTCAACGAACATGGTTTACGTAAACTAATTAATAATAAACCAGAAACAAATTATTTAGAACTATCAATAGTATCAGAAAAGGATATATTCAATTACTTACAATTACAATATGTTGAACCAATTAAACGTATAGATTTTCGTTCATTGAAAGTTGAAAAAAACAATTTATCTTCACATAATAATGAAATGAAAAATAAACTAAACAATAATATTCATATAAATAGTCCATTAATCATTCAACCTAATAAAAAATCAAATGATAATTCAAGTAAAAGCAAAACATTAAAAAATTCAAAATCGAATGTAGTTAAATCACTGAAAAATATTAATAAAAACAACAATAACCATAATAATAATACTAATAATAAGAGTAACAACAATAAAACAATAATTAAAGACTTAATAGAAAGTATGAAAAATAAAGTTAACAAAAATAGTAAAAACCAACACAAAAATAATGAAATTAATGGTATAAATAAATTTACTGAATTAGATAAAAAATTGATTACAAAATCAAAAAAAAACAGTAATAGCATTAAATCAAACAAAAAAAATCAAACCAGAAAAAAGAAAGCAATGACAAAAAAACAAGTATTAGCACATATTCAAGAATTTCAGAAAAATGGTATTACTCATATTAAATCATTGAATGAAAATGAAGTATTTCAAATTATTGGTCAAGGAAGAAAAGCATATTATAATAATAAACCAATTATGACTGATAATGAATTTGACATTATATTCGAATATGCTGGTAAAATATATCCTACTAATGAAGCGTTGGATGAAGTAGGGGCTCCAATTGAAAAAAAAGATAAAGTTCAATTACCTTATTTTATGGGTTCAATGGATAAAATTAAACCAACAAGTGACTCATTAACAAAATGGGTTGAAAAGTATCCTGGAAATGATGGTTATGTTATTTCAGCAAAACTAGATGGTGTAAGTGGTTTATATTCTACCGAAGGTGGAACACCAAAACTTTATACAAGAGGTAATGGTATTGTTGGTCAAGATATAACTCATCTTATTCCATATTTAAAATTACCAAAAGATGCAAATTTGACGATTCGTGGAGAATTTATTATTCAAAAAGCGGTATTTGATGAATTGTTTAAAGATAAATTTTCAAATCCTCGTAATTTTGTAGCTGGTATCATAAATTCAAAAACAATAAATAAAACCCGATTAAAACATATTGATTTTATTGCGTATGAGGTTATAGTTCCTATCAAACCACCACAAGAACAAATGAATTATTTAAAGTCATTAGATGTAGATACAGTATTACACAATTCTGAAAGTAATATTACAAATGAATCATTATCCAATTATTTGACATCATGGAGGAATTCTTATAACTATGAAATAGATGGTATTATTGTAACACATAATAAATTATATGAAAGAAACCAAGGAAATCCAGATCACGCGTTTGCTTTTAAAATGGTTTTAACTGAACAAGTAGCAGAAGCAAAAGTAGTTGATGTAATTTGGAGTGCAAGTAAAGATGGATATTTAAAACCTAAAATTCAAATAGAACCTATTCAAATTGGTGGTGTTACCATTGAATATGCGACAGCATTTAATGCTAATTTCTTGATAACTAATAAAATTGGTATTGGTGCTATTGTTCGTATGATTAGAAGTGGTGATGTTATTCCATATATTGAAAGCGTTGTACAACCAGCAACCGCTGTAAAAATGCCAAATGAAGCATATTATTGGAATGAAACACATATAGATATATTATTACAAAACCCAGAAGAAAACGATGAGGTTTTATTAAAAAATATTACAGGATTCTTTACTATCTTAGGTGTAAAACAATTAAGCAAAGGAAATGTCAAAAAAATGATGAATTCTGGTTATAATTCAGTATGTCGTATTCTAAAATTAAATGTTGCTGACCTATTGAATGTTGATGGTTTCAAAGAAAAAACTGCAAATACTCTTCATAATGGGATAAAAGAAAAAGTAGAACATGCTAGTCTTGCAAAACTTATGAGCGCATCCAATATATTTGGTCACGGATTTGCAGAAAAGAAATTTGATGTAATTTTAAAAGCATATCCAAATGTATTAAATGAAACAATGGAAGACTCACTGTTAAAGGAGCGTTTATTAAGTGTTCCAAAAATTGCAGACAAAACTGCGTCAGAATTTATTAAAAATATTGATAATTTCAAAACATTCTTAAAAGATTGTGACTTAAATTACAAATTAAATCAAATTACACCATCAAGTGAATCAAAAATTCAAATTGAAGAAATAAATAGTTCGCATGTATTATTTGAAAAAAAAATTTGTATTACTGGTTTTCGTGATAAAGAATTAATTGAATTATTACAATCAAAATATAGTGTTGAAATTCAAACCGGAGTTAATTCGAAATCATTTGCTGTCATTGTAAAATCAATGGATGTAGATAATAATAAAGTAATTAAAGCAAAAACATTAAATATTCCAATTTACACATCAGAAAGTTTTAAAACAAAATTTAACTTATAAATATAACAAGCATATAACAAAAAGGAAAATACATAAAAAAGATAAAATACATAAAAAAGATAAAAAACATAAAAAAAAACTCATAAAAAAAATAAAATAGATTATCTCATAATAATGTATGAAAAATGTTATTATTGATACATTATTAGGTGGATTTGTATTGGGTTCTATATCTTATATGTCGGCATTATATTCAGGAAATAGTATTTATTTTAAGATTTTGGCATTCTTATGGGCGATGCCATTGTCTTTTTTCTTCTTTTTAAATATGGCTTCGCGCCATGGACGTGTGGCAATGATTGATTTTACACGTCACGCTTTAATAGGAACTTTTTTAACATTAACATTATGTAGTATCACATTATTATTTCACATTTATATGGATGACCAGACTCTGGTAATAATGACATTAATTTTTGCTATAATATTCACCATGCTTTATTTCATCAACCGAATTTATAAAGAAATTTAGAAAAAAACTGACATAATGTCAGCATATTTTATAAATAAATAGTCTTATAATTAAGCTTTTTTGAAAACCCAATTACCAGCTCTATAATTTTTACAGTAACAAGCACAATAATTTTCTTCCAGTTTGTAATATATGGTAGTATGATCCATATTACAAACATCACACATATCAAGTGTTGGTTTTTGAATAACTGCCAATTTTTTCATGTTAAATGGATGTTGAATAAACGTGACCCCCTGTGGATCATATTTACGTATATCATTTTTTTCATTACATTGTAATTTATTGAGTAAATACTTTCCACGAGCCTCAAATTCAGTTGTTGCAGAACGGCCTGCGTAATCACTTGGAGAATAAGATTTTACTTGTTGCAATGTCATCATTTTATTTTATTATAGATAAGTGATATTCTGATAATTTAAATCAATTTTTTATAAAATGATAAAAATGATCATAATTAATCATTTTAATTTGTAATTTTTTTTGGAATCATTGATGACTTTGCAATAGTTTTAATTACTTTTTTTATATCCTTTTCATTTTCATTGGTATTTGCGTGAACCATGCTGACAAATAAATCATTTTTAGCACTTGTTGAGTCGTGGCATTCTGGATTCTTTTTTATCCACTCTGACATTTTAACCAAATTATTGTGCTTTATTTTATCAATAGCTTGCTTCATTTTCTCTTTATTGTCACTCTCTTTATTCCATGATTCTTCATCTTTTACGTATAATGTTTCTCTTTTTAAATCTGTACAATGAATTGGGCGTTTTGTAACATCCATGTTTTGTATGGCTTTTGTAAATATATTAGAAACTCCCTCTACAAAACCATGCATACCAGTATATTCAATCTGAGAAAATTCTATTTGCAAAGAATTAACAAAATCCATTAAAGTAATAGCATCTTTACATTGTTCATTCAAGAACACTTGTAAATTAAAATTATTATGTGTTGTATTGGTATTATTACTGCCAATTTTTGGAATGATATCTATTAATGTTTGTTGTAATTCATCGTTTTTTTTCATCATAGTCAAAAACATAGTTTTATAATCTAAATTATCATTATCTACTACAATATTGTCTATATTTTTCTCTTTATTTTTATCATTAGACACACTCTGTTGTATCTCATTTTCATTATATTGTTCATTTGTTAAATCACTACTTTCAGAATTGATTTCTTCCATAATTTTCTTGCATTTCATTTTATGATTCCATAATGAACTTGCGTGTTTATAAGATTTCCCACAAAATTCACACCGTTTGATGCTGTCAGAATCATCACTCGATTTTTCGTTCGTATTTGTTCGTATTTTATGTTTCAGTGTCATTATATGTTTATTGTAATCACTTTTATATCTACATCGATAGTCACATGTTTCACAATGAAATTTTAACTCGATTTTACTCGATTTTTCGTTCGTCATTTTTACTTATAGTTGACGAACACAAAAATCGAGTGATTCAAACTTACAAAAAATGGAAAAAATTAACAGTGTCATTTATTTTAGAAAAAAATGAAAATGAGAGCATTATGATCTAAAATGGATTTTTACATATAGTGGAAGTTTTTTTAAAAAACAAAAGTAATTGAAAATCAAAAAAGGACATTTTTATTTTGTCCATTTTTAGAATTCTCAAAAAAGTTTTGAAAAAAAAGTGCAACTTACATTTTATCACCATTTTCTAAAAAAATTGATTCAAAAAATATATTATTAGCAATATCAGATTTAATTATGACAAGTGTATTCAAAATGAAGAAAATTAGATGGAACCAAACAGAAGATGAACAATTGCGAAAGTATTATAATGATCCAAATTTAGATATTATAGAAATTGGAAGTTTAATGAAACGTTCACCAAGTGGTGTAATGAGTCGATTAGAACGATTACATATTATTCCACATAAAGCAGCTGCACGGGGTTACAAAATTGTAAAGAAAATGCTAAAAGAAGAGAGAGAAAAAGAAATTCTACCGGAGCCACAAGAGCCACAAGAGCCACAAGAGCCACAAGAATTGTTGGTTGAAGATGGAGAAAATAAAAATATTACACACATACAATATTTATTAGAATTACTAATAAATGAATACGATATTATTACAGATCACTGCGATAATATCAAATACTTATTATCAATTATAGAAAATGAAATTGAAAAAACATTATAATGATATAAAAATAAATTATATTATTATAAATTTTAAATATTGATGAATGGACTGGTCGTACAGGAAATAGATCGATTAGGCTAACCCTAACCCTAAAACCAAATTAGTTGGTGTAATTAAAATAATTATTGATTCAAGTAATTCATAGCTGCTAGCAGTATTTTTTCTTCATTACTCAACTTACGAAATATTAAACAATTATTCAGTGATGCTTGGAAATATTTATTAAATTGATTTTTCATAACAATATACACACCTTTTTCACAAATATTAACATCACAAATATATCCTCCACGTGTTAAATATATATTATTGGGATCTTTTATACTTATCCATCGAATAAAAGAACCTACTTTTAAATCAGGAATTTCATCTGCATATATATAATTATCTAATGTTAACATCATATTATTTACCATATCATTTGTAATTCCTAAATCGTGTAGTGCGCTCAATTTTACATCTTTTATTTTTTCTGATGTCATATTCAATATAGAATGGTTATCTACATCATCTAATGCAACAAGAAGATCATCAATATCGATACTTGACATGATATATTATAAGCTTATTATTCTTGAAATTAATATAACAATAGATCAATTTTATTTATAAATAATTTAAAAGATTATCTGATAATTAATAGAGATACGTTTATGGGAATTAAATTTTGCAAAGAATTATCAAATGATGAAATACACCAATATAATAGAGAATATAGAAATAATACAAAAATTACCCAGAATAAAGATAATGAATTGTGTTTTTATAAATTTCCCAAAACTTCTATAAAGAATTATAGACGTTCTATAAATATATTTTATATTGATTTTGATAAGAATGACGATATTGCAAATATGGTTGATTATGTATATGAGTATATGTATTTCAATAATTTAGATCAAAAGAAAAACGTATTGGTGAAACTCTTTGTCAAATGGAATTGTAGTTCAACATCAAGATCAATATTAAAAGAATGTGATATTCTTTCAGAAAATATTGTATCATATATTCAAGTCCCTTGTCTGTCTCTTATACACATCTG
>OJBN01000395.1_pt1 | contig 11606 bp, 10 predicted proteins | sample 1590441 | NCBI WGS metagenome assembly OJBN01 (sample SAMN05416760, study PRJEB24817) | seawater metagenome | isolation source: Sea water | place: Canada:Atlantic | collected 2013-07 | reverse complement strand
TCGTCGGCAGCGTCAGATGTGTATAAGAGACAGGGAATAGCCAGCCTCTTCATGCCAAAAAATGGCGGACGTGTTACCGCCCCAATTAGGCAGTTCCTGCTACAAGGCGGCAGTCTTCTGGTCTCGTTACACCCGCAGATAGCGCCGCAATTCGGCAGTTTTTCATCGCTGTCAAAAAATCCCGACGGTCTGGTTGACCGTCTTGGGATTGATGTAACCCACCTGCCCTGACAACCGGAGTGCCGGCAAGCACCCCCGCTCGACCGGCTCACGAGCCTATCAGACAGATAGGCCGCGTTCCATGAGCCGTGTAAGACGCTGGGCAAATTCAGGCAAATTAGACGGTGTTCTGCCTTCCAGAATCTGAGCCTGATCAAACAGCAAATAGGCAGCATCATTTACCAATGTGCTATCTGAGCTATCCTTCAGGCCCTTTACCAATGCGTGGTCTGGATTGATTTCAAGAATTCGCGGCGCGCCAACAAACTCTTTATTATGAGCTTTCATGAGCCGTTCCATCTGTACATCCATGCCGTTTTCATCAGCAACAAGACAGGCTGGGCTTTCGGTTAATGTTTTTGACAGGCGCACATCACCAACAGCCTCTCCTAACGCTGATTTGAATGTCTCAAGCAGGCTGCCAAAACTTTCATCCTTAGCAGCATCATCCTCATTACCCTCTTTTTTATCATCTTTTGGTGAGACAGCATCTAGATCATGCGCCCCACGCGTTGCTGACGCAAAAGATTTACCCTCAAATTCAGTCACAGACTGCATCCAAAACTCATCAACAGGATCGGTAAGCAGAAGCACATCAATATCGCGGGCTCTAAAGCCTTCTAGATGCGGACTATTCTGCGCCTGCTCTAATGTTTCTGCTGATAATGTATAGATTTTATCCTGTGTCTCCGGCATGGCACTCACATAGTCAGCAAGGCTTACAAGAGCGCCTGAGCGTGCTGAGGTAAACAAACAGAGCTCGAGCAGTTTCTCGCGGTTATCCGCATCTTCATATAAGCCTTCTTTGAGGACAATGCCGAACTGGTCCCAGAACTCATCATAGGCTTCTCTGTCCTTATCCTTTTTCTTCTTTAATTCGGACAGGATCCGGCGCACTACGGCCTTACCAATTTTCTGGACAGCTGGATTATGCTGTAGCATCTCACGGCTGACATTCAAATCAAGGTCAGGAGTATCAATAACACCGCGCACAAACCGGAGCCATGGCGGCACAATTTCTTCGCATTCATCAGAAATAAACACGCGGTTAATATAAAGCTGCATGCGTGATTTTCTGTCCGGATTAAATAAATCAAACGGCCGCGCAGTCGGCACAAATAACAGGCTGGTATAATTAACAGCCCCCTCAGATCGGTTATGCAATGTCAGGAACGGCTCATCATAGCTCGCGCTAATCTGGCGGTAGAATTCAGTATAATCTTCGTCCGAGATATCTTTTTTCTCACGCGTCCAGAGCGCAGAGCCGGTATTGAGCTGGCGCGCTTCATCAACAAGTGCTGGCTGCCACATGACCTGATAGCTTAAATGGTCTGAATATTTCCGCACCAGATGACTGATACGTGGCTCATCGAGAAATTCCTTCGCATCTTTTTTCAAATAGAGCGTGATGTCTGTGCCAGCGGCTTCGCGCGTTGCAGACGAAATTTCATAGCCTGTCCGCCCATCAGAGGTCCAGAGATTGGCTGTTTTTTCGCCCGCTTTCAGCGAGAGCACATCAACTTTATCCGCAACCATAAAGGCTGAGTAGAAGCCAACACCAAATTGGCCAATAAGGCTGAATGCATCACCTTTTTCTTTATCGGACGCTTGCGTAGCTTCTACCTGCTCAAGAAAGGATTTTGACCCAGAGCGCGCAATGGTGCCCAAAGACGAGATCATATCATCTTCTGAAAGACCAATGCCATTATCACTAATCGTGAGCGTTTTTGCCTTCTCATCCACAACCAACGAGATAGAGGCGGTCTCTTCTGTTTGAAGTGACTGGTCTGTTGCTGCCAGATAACGGCGCTTATCCAATGCGTCTGACGCGTTTGAGATAAGCTCACGCAGGAAAATTTCCCTGTTTGAGTAGAGTGAATTAATCACAATATCCAGAATTTTTCCGGTATCCGCTTCAAAGGAGCGAAGTGTATCAGCCATCATCTAAACCCTTATTGTTTGTGTCATTCTTATCTTGTCCTACGCTATGTGGGGAGACTGTTTCTACCTGTCAAGATGAGAACATAACCAAAAGCTGGTCAAGCAGGTGAACACGGCCTATATCTGATATCAACAGAGGCACTTAATAAGGATTTTGAATAGATGAAGCAGCGGAAAATGATGTTGTGCAACTAGATACCGCTCTTATCCTTCAACCGCTTATTCGCAATGAAAAAGTCACGCGCCTGACGCGTTCGGCTGAAACTAAGCTAGACGAAGCTATCGGGCTGGCTGAAGCTATTTCACTTGAAATTATTCATCACGAAATTCTGACCATTAATACTGTCCGCGCAGCAACCTTGATTGGGACAGGCACTATCGCCCGCATTGCCGAGCTTGCAGAAGAGTTCGACCACCCCCTCATCATTATTAACACTACCCTATCACCTGTTCAGCACCGTAATCTTGAAGAAGGGCTGGGATGTAAGGTCATTGATAGAACAGCGCTTATTCTAGAAATTTTTGGAGACCGCGCACAAACTCATGCTGGCCGATTGCAGGTTGAGCTTGCCGCCCTTTCCTTTCAGCGAAGCCGGCTTGTGCGGAGCTGGACCCACCTTGAGCGGCAGCGCGGCGGCGGCGGCTTTCTCGGCGGTCCTGGCGAGCGTCAAATCGAGCTTGATAGGCGGATGTTATTAGACCAAGTAAAACAGATTAAGCATGAGCTGAATGATGTTGAACGCACCCGCCATCTTCAGCGCCGTAACAGGCTGCGCTCAAACACCTCAACCATCGCACTTGTTGGCTATACCAATGCTGGAAAATCAACCCTATTCAATATCCTGACAGGCGCAAATGTGCTGTCCAAAGATATGTTATTTGCCACTCTTGATCCAACGATGCGAGGGATGGAGCTGCCCTCAGGCCGTGAGATTGTCCTTGCTGATACGGTTGGGTTTATCTCTGACCTACCAACCGAACTTATCGAGGCATTCAAGAGCACACTCGAAGAAGTCATTCAGGCAGATATCATCTTGCATGTACATGATGTCTCATCACCGTTGCTCGAAGAAGAAGCATCAGACGTACGCAGCGTGCTTGAAGATATTGGCCTGTCGCTGGATATCCAGAAAGAACGCATTATAAACGTCTATAATAAAGCAGATATTGCCGCTGTAACGCCGGATATTGATATGTTTGGCAGCGAAAGCCAGCCCCAGATGATTACATCAGACATGCTACCCTCAGACGGCACCGTCATCTCTGCGCTCTCTGGGTTTGGCCTTGATATCTTGAAACAGGTTATTGATGACAAGCTTGGCGAGCATGACCACCTGCAGTCTTATTCTATTCCGCCGCAACATGCAGACGCATCAGCCTGGCTTTATCAGCACGCCAATGTATTGCATAGTGAGCATGATAAAGATGGCAATCACCAGATAACAGTAAAGCTGTCAGCAGCTGATGAAGCCCGCTTCAAGAGCAGCTGGCCAAATCTCAGCAGTAACGATAAAGAGGCGCTGCTATTGTTTGAGCCAGATACGCTACCGCTGGTGGGGCCCGAGCATGAGTGAGCTTAAATCAATACTGATAACAGGCTGTTCTAGCGGTATTGGCTATGATGCCGCCCATGCCTTGCATCACCGCGGCTGGCAGGTTTTTGCGACCTGTCGAAAACAAGCTGATTGCGACAGGCTGACGGCAGAAGGCCTTACCAGCTTTGTTCTGGATTATGAAAATGAGACATCAATTGATGCTGGTTTTGACAGGGCAATGACACTCAGCAACGGCAGGCTTGATGTGCTTTTCAATAACGGTGCCTATGCCATTCCGGGCGCAGTAGAGGATTTGCCAACCGATGCATTGCGGCAGATTTTCGAAGCAAACTTCTTTGGCTGGCATCATTTATCGCGTAAAGCAATGGCAGTGATGCGCGCTCAAGGTCAGGGACGTATCCTGCAGAATTCGTCTGTTCTGGGCTTTGCTGCTTTGCGGTTTCGCGGCGCCTATAATGCCACAAAATTCGCCCTTGAGGGTCTTAGTGACACACTGAGGCTTGAATGCCATGGCAGCGGTATTTCGATTGTGCTGATTGAACCCGGCCCGATTGCTACGCGGATCCGGGAAAATAGTGTGCCGCATTTCGAGCGCTGGATTGACTGGCAGAATAGCGTTATGGCTGATAGCTACAAAAATACGCTTATTCCCCGCTTAACATCGGTGAAGACGAAAAAGGATAGATTTGAGCTCAATGCATCTGCTGTCACTCATTGTGTGATTGATGCCTGCGAAGCCACTGTGCCGCGCATTCGCTACCGTGTTACCACAGCCACGAAAATCATGTATGCGCTCAAGCGATTACTACCATCGCGAATGCTGGATAAGATTTTGGTGAATATTTAGGCGCGACTGCCAGCTTCAATTACAGCCTTCTCTACATTAGCTTGTGTCACCATCTCATTGATAATGCCATTGGTGAGGATTTCACCATGCTTGTTATCCGCAATAAAGACGCCAAACGCGTCTGTGCCATAATCACGTGCCGGAATAAAACAGAAAATTTCCGGCAGCGTTTCAGGTGCCTGTTGCACGAGCAAATCAAGCGCATCTTCAGAATCCATATCTGACCAGCAAACTGCCATCATCGCAAAGAATGTCTGTGTGCCTTTATCAGCAACATCCATTTCAACAGACCAATGGATAAGCACATCATCTGTATGATGAGCTTTGCGTGCCAGCGAAAGCTGCCCGTCATAATCTGTCATAATCTGGTTGAGACCAATAATAAGAGGGGGTACGTCTTTAGCAGGTGCTGCCATGGAAAAAATGCTCCGCTATTCAGAGGAAAAGAAAAAAGACTGGTTTATTTATGACAGGCGTTCTGCAATGGCCTTGCCACATTCAATTGTATTGGCCTTACCGCCCAAATCGCCTGTCCGGAGACGCTCATCAGGCAACACATCTTCTATCGCAGCAACAATTTCATCTGCGGCCTGCTTATGTCCAAGATGTTCTAGCATCATAGCACCTGCCCATATCTGACCAATCGGATTGGCAATTCCCATGCCGGCAATATCAGGAGCAGAGCCATGAACAGGCTCAAATAGTGACGGAAAATCACCTTCTGGATTTATATTACCTGATGGCGCAATGCCAATGGTTCCCGTGCAAGCCGGCCCAAGATCAGACAGAATATCCCCAAACAGGTTAGAGCCTACAACAACGTCAAACATATCTGGCTTCAGCACAAAAAATGCGGTCAGGATATCAATATGATATTTATCAACATCAATATCAGGGTAGTTTTTTGCCATATTTTCTACCCGCTCATCCCAATAGGGCATAGAGATAGAAATGCCATTTGATTTCGTTGCAGATGTGAGATGTTTTGCCTCACGCGATTGCGCCAACTCAAACGCATAGCGCAGAATACGGTCAACACCTGTGCGCGTCATTACCGTTTCCTGAACCACAAATTCGCGGTCTGTTCCTTCAAACATACGCCCGCCAATAGAGCTATATTCGCCCTCGGTGTTTTCCCGCACAATCATAAAATCAATATCACCCGGCTCGCGTCCAGCAAGTGGTGATGGGACACCCGGCATAAGCTTGACGGGCCGTAAATTTACATATTGGTCAAACACACGGCGGAATTGCAGCAATGAGCCCCACAATGAAATATGATCTGGCAAGCGGTCTGGCATGCCAACTGCGCCAAAGAACAGAGCATCATGACCTATCAGCGTTTCTTTCCAATCATCGGGAAGCATCTGACCATGAGCTTCATAATAATCAACAGACGAAAACGGATATTCAGTAAATTCCAAATTGATGCCGTGTTTTGCACTCACTGTTTCAAGAACACGAAGTCCTTCAGGCATAACTTCTTTGCCGATACCGTCACCTGCAATCACTGCTATTGAATATTTGTTTTTCATTTATCTCTGCTCAAAACTAGATTTTTATGAAGTGAGACGGTACAACGTATCTGTTAAGGTGACAATCACCTCGTATAAGTTTTAGGGATAACTTTGCCAGCGTAAGATCTGATTTTCTTATCGCCTTTGTTAACGATGGCCTGCTTTGAATATGATATGTTTATATTGTTTTTTTCGCAAAATAAGGAGCAAAAACGTTCATGGTTACCTCACTGATTGATGGTTTTACAGACTTCCGGAATGATTTTTTTGGGCAAGATAAAGCATTCTTTAAACGCCTCATTCGGCGTGGCCAGCATCCAAAAATTATGATTATCTCATGCTCTGATTCTCGCGTTGACCCGGCTATTTTGTTTGGCACACGCCCCGGAGAGCTCTTTGTCATTCGCAATGTTGCCAATCTGGTGCCACCCTACCAGCCTGATGACCAATATCACGGGATTAGTGCGGCAATTGAGTTCGGGGTGCGCGACCTTGGCGTTGAGGATATTGTTATTCTGGGCCATGCCTATTGCGGCGGTGTGAATGCGTTATGCGAACATGCCCGCGGTGAAGCCGCTGAAGATAGAGAGTTTATTACACCGTGGATAAAAATTGCGCTTCCTGCTCTTGATGAGCTTCGCGGTTCCGATCCGAAATTTGAAAATATCAAAGCTGTCGAACAACATTCCATCATGAATTCGCTCGATAATCTGCGCACCTTTCCGTGGCTAGCAGAGCGCGAAAAACAAGGAAGCCTTGCCTTGCATGGCTGGTGGTTTGATATGGATAGCGGCGCATTATGGTGTCATTCACCGCCAGACCGCAGCTTTACCCAGATGATCCCGTCGGTATCAGAGTAACTTTTTATGAGCGCTTCTGACTGGCTAGCTCTGTTTAGCATTTGCCTTATGGGCGCTTTCTCTCCTGGCCCCAGTCAGGCAATGGTCTTATCATGCGTGGCGCATTATGGAAAAGCTGCTGGCATGCGGGCTGCGCTCGGACATGGGCTTGGCGTTCTGTTATATGCTTTTGCATCAGCAACTGGCCTGAGTGTTCTGATACTCACCCATGAACAGGTTTTCACTTACGCTCAGATTGCTGGGTCTGGGTTACTGCTTTATATCGCGTTCGGGCTATTTCGGGCTGCGATGCGTCCTGCGCGCCCTGACGCAGCGCATGATCCTGAAAATGTTACCGACGCCATTCTGCTAAAAAGCTTCCGTGACGGCTTTCTTATTGCGGTTTTCAATCCTAAAATAGCTGTCTTTTTTCTCTCACTCTTCAGCCAGTTTCTTGGCCCAGAACAAACGATTGTAACCCACATTCTGATGGGGTTACTTGCTGGCGGCATTGATACCTTTGCGTATGTCAGCATTGTGATGCTAGCAAGCCTTCCAGCGGTCACAATATTCCTTGCCAGATATGAGCGGAGCCAAAATCTGCTCTTTGCTATTATTTTAGGGCTTCTCGCTGTTTCGATTGCAATACCATCGCTGAGCCGCATCATCTAATCTTAATGCTTTCTATTTTCTTAAGTGACGTTTGAATTACAGTTTTTGTCGTTAATTTATCAGTGAACTATTCTTGAAAGACGTACCGACAATTAGGGTAATTTCAGCTAAGGATAATAGTAAATGGGCGCATTTCCAATTTTTGCATCGAGACGAATTCGTACAACTCCTTTTACAGAGAGAGTCGAAGCATCTAAATTGTCTAGTTATACAGTATATAATCATATGCTTCTCCCAACGTCTTTTGCTTCATTAGAGGAAGATTGCGCACATCTTAAAAAACACGTTCAGATATGGGATGTTTCGGGACAACGCCAAGTTCAGATCTCGGGACCAGACGCTCATGAACTTGTAATGAAGTTAAGCGCGCGCGATATCTCTCATGCAAAGCCAGGTAAATGCTATTACGCACCCATTACAGATGGTCGGGGCATGATGCTGAATGACCCCGTTATCCTCTGTCTTGATAAGGATAAATATTGGTTATCCATTGCTGACTCAGACATTGCGCTATGGGCTGCTGGCATCGCAGAGGGTCTTCAGATGAAGGTTGATATTTATGAGCCAGATATATCGCCTCTGGCAATTCAGGGACCAAAATCTAACGATGTAATGGCGGAATTATTTGGTGATGAAATTCGTTCACTTAAATTTTTTAATTTTGGCTATTTTAACTGGCGGGGTCATGACCTTGTGATTGGACGATCTGGTTTTTCAAAGCAAGGTGGTTTTGAAATTTATCTGCACGATACCGCGCTTGGAACAATCCTGTGGGATGACCTATGGGATATTGGAAAAGACCATGAAATGCGGGCAGGATGTCCTAGCATAATAGAGCGTATTGAAGGCGGGTTACTATCATATGGTAATGATATGACCCGTAACGATACCCCACTTGAATGCGGATTAGAGAATTACGTGAACCTTGAATCAGATCATGATTTTATTGGAAAATCGGCGCTAAAAAATCAGGCAGCAGAAGGCATTAAAAAACATTTAGTGGGCGTCAAAATCTCAGGATCGCCTATCACACCTCTGTCAAATACGTTAGCATGCCGCCAAGATAATAGAGAGGTTGGAAAAGTAACATCTGGATGTTATTCTCCTGATTTTAAAAGCAATCTTGGAATTGCCATGCTAGACAAAAGCATTTCAGCGTCCAGTGAGCCGATAGATATTCTTATCGGTGATGAATGGAGAAAAGCAGAAACCGCACCAATACCGTTTGCATAAACTGCTGTTGCTGAATTGATATGGAGATAAACGATGCATAATTCATTCAGTTTAGCTGTTATTCCAGGTGATGGCATCGGAACAGAGGTTACTGCCGCAACGCTGGCGATTATTGACGCTGTTCAACAGCGTGTTGGCGGATTTTCGCTTGCCTATGATACGATTTCTGCTGGTGCATCCTATTATAGCGAGACAGGTCAGGATATCGAACAGGATGGCGAGGCACGTGCTGGAAAGGCTGACGCTATTTTCCTAGGCGCTATCGGCCTGCCTTCTATTCGCTCAGCAGATGGAACAGAAATTTCCCCGCATCTCAGACTGCGTGAAAAATATGAGCTCTATGCCGGTGTCCGCCCCGTAAAAGCCTACCCTAATGCACCGCAAAGGCTGGCTGCTCCAGAAGCAGCCGGGCTTGATATGGTCATTATCAGAGAATGTACCGAAGGGCTGTTCTATACTGCCGCCGTTCATAACCGAAGCCCAAAAACAGATAATACCGAAGCCCGTGAGACATTGCGGATTACCCGTTCTGTGACCGAAAGGCTAACCGATTTTGCCTTTAAGCTGGCACAGCGACGCAAAGCTCGTGGCGGCAAAGGTGAGGTGACGTGCGTTGATAAAGCAAACGTCTTTCAGGCCTTTGCTTTTTTCCGGACTATTTTTGATGAGCGCGCAGCACAATTTCCTGATATCGCAGCCCGTTATGCCTATGTAGATGCGATGGCTCTGGACCTTGTTCGCAAGCCGTGGGATTTTGATGTGCTGGTAATGGAAAATATCTTTGGAGACATTCTCTCTGACTTAGCCGGTGGGCTTGTTGGCGGCATGGGCATGGCAGCCTCTGCTGAAATCGGAGATAATCATTGTCTGTTTCAGCCTGCACACGGCTCTGCGCCAGACATTATGGGTCAGGATAAAGCAAATCCGCTTGCGGCTGTTCTCAGCGGCTCATTAATGCTGGACTGGCTGGCTGAATTATCCGGCAACTCACACATGTCAGATGCCGGCCAGATTATAGAACAGGCCGTTTCTAAAGGATTCCATGACAGACTGTTGCGTCCAATGGAATTTGGTGGTGACATGGGGCTAACTGAAATGACTGGCGCGCTTTTATCACTTGTTAAAACAGTGTCTGTTGATGGATGATAATGTCGCAGCCAAACATGCGCATTACAAACGCCTATTCACATAAACAAACGGACCAAACAAGGAATAAACAAAATGCAGGATGTCTTTCTTCTTTCGGCAACACGCACAGCTGTTGGCACTTTTGGTGGCACGTTAAAAGATAAAACGCCTATCGATCTAGGAATTGAAGTAGCTAAATCAGCGATTGAACGCTCAGGCCTGACAGCTGATGATTTTGGTCATGCTGTCTTTGGTAATGTTATCCATACAGAACCACGAGATATGTATATCTCTCGGTGTATTTCTATTGGTGCTGGCATGGCCGATACAGCTCCTGCCCTAACGGTGAACCGACTCTGCGGTTCAGGCCTTCAGGCAATTGTGAGCGCCGCACAACTTATCATGCTGGGTGATGCAAATGCTGTTCTTGCAGGCGGCTCAGAAGTAATGAGCCGCGGCGGCTACCTTGTGCCCGCCATGCGCTGGGGCGCGCGTCTTGGTCATGGGGAAATGACTGACATGATGCTTGGCGCTTTGCATGACCCGTTTGGCATTGGTCATATGGGCATCACGGCTGAAAATGTCGCAAAAGATTATAATATTAACCGTGAGGCTATGGATGCGTTTGCGCTTGCTAGTCAGCAACGCGCTGTTGCCGCCATCGAAGCCGGTTATTTTGCCGATCAAATTACCCCTATTGATATTGTGAGCCGGAAACAAACAATAAGCTTTCAGGTTGATGAGCATGTCCGCAGCAGCACAACCTTAGACACGCTACAAGGATTGCGGCCTGCCTTTGATAAAGAAGGCATGGTGACAGCTGGAAATTCATCCGGCATCAATGACGGCGCTTCTGCTGTAACACTTGGTACCGTTGCGATGGCCGAAAAATCTGGCAAAACGCCCCTGGCAAAAATCGTCAGCTATGGTTTTGGCGGTGTGCCGGCCCGCATCATGGGTATGGGTCCGGTTCCGGCATCCAAGATGGCGCTTGAACGTGCCGGTCTTACTGCAGGCGATATTGATATTGTTGAAAGCAATGAAGCGTTTGCGGCGCAAGCCTGTGCTGTCTCACAAGAATTAGGCTTTTCATCAGATATGGTAAATCCAAATGGTGGCGCGATTGCGCTCGGGCATCCGGTTGGCGCAACAGGCTCTATCATCATGACAAAGCTGGCTTATGAGCTCCATCGCACAGGCGGGCGCTATGGCCTTGCAACAATGTGTATTGGCGGCGGTCAGGGTATTGCTGTGATTATTGATACTAAAATCTAGTCACGCCAAAGGAATAATCTCTTAAATGACCTGTCGTCATCGACAAAAAAGGGCAGCTTATGCTGCCCTTTTTGCCATCGTAATACCCCTTATCAATTAGCTGCGCGGATAATCTGCCCATCCGAGCGGGCCGCCGCGGAAGCGCGGGAAACCGATACCCATAATACAGCCAAAATCAGCATCATCACGGTTTGCAACAATACCTTCTGATACAGCTGTCCGGCATTTTTCGACCATTGGCGCCAGCAATGTTTCTGCAAGTGCCTCAAGTTCCTGTACATCATATGATGCGCGGGGGCGCACCGCTTTCTTACCATCCCAGTCATAAAAGCCTGAGCCTGTCTTTCGGCTGTCTCTTATACACATCTGACGCTGCCGA
>OJBN01000391.1_pt1 | contig 11668 bp, 9 predicted proteins | sample 1590441 | NCBI WGS metagenome assembly OJBN01 (sample SAMN05416760, study PRJEB24817) | seawater metagenome | isolation source: Sea water | place: Canada:Atlantic | collected 2013-07 | reverse complement strand
TTGATCAATGCTTATATCTTCGTAATCTGCCATGAATCTAAGACCTTTAACCGCTTTTAATTTGTGTTATTTCATCTATTTATAATGTATAAAATATCCAACATAGTGTTATTTATACAAAATATCCAAACCTATTGAGAACTCTTTTTCTTTGATTATCATTTTCAAGGCCATTTAATAGCACAACAGGTATATGAGGCATCCATAACATATCATCCTTGGTACGATATTTTTCATAGTTATTATAATCATTCATATAAACTTTATATTTCTTCATATAGGAATACCAATCCTTACCATGCTCCATAAGGTTAAATAAATCTCGATGTTCTCCCCACAAATATCTACAAACACCTCTATACTTAAGGATGTTGTAATCCATATCAGCCATAAAATTATTTAAAATTATTTTCATTTTACTTGGTTTAAAAATCATAATTGATGAGTTTACTCCGGAAGAATGATGATATGCATCTTCATACCAGATGCCATCCATGAGATAATTTTTTAAAACTCCAGTATAAGGAATAGTTAGTTTATCTTCATCAAATAACTCAGTCATATAATAATCAATATTGTTTTGAATAATCACATCAAGATCTAAGAATATGGTAGGAGCATCAAAAGCATATATGTTATTAAATATAGTTAGTTTCCACCAAAAAGAATCTAATTCAAGAGAGGGATCTACATCTATAGTTTGGATATATGGATTGAGATAGTCTGTGTTATCAGTTACACAGTAAAACATAAATGGCAGAGAATAATTTTTCTCTACCATTTTATAAAGTCTATTCACCCACGTATGATCATATTTTGTGCCATATTTGACACAGACTATATTGATCATATTGGATCTTCCAAGTCTTCGATAACTTCTTGCCAAACTGTTTCATGTGGTCCCCAAACATATGCGACAGATATTCTAAGGCAGTCTGTGCTTGCTGCATGGTAACACAGATCGTCAGGCTCATCATATGAACCAAAATACGACATCTTTGCTTGCCATCCAGTATGATCAGGAATACGGACACGTTCTTTTTTATTAGCATCCCAATAGTCAAACCAGCCATCACTATTTTCAGACCAAGATAAAATAAGATTATACCCAGCGGCATTGGCGTTGTTATGCCAAGAAATAAATCCTCCTGGTGGGTAAACAGAAACCAAGGTGTTTTTCTTAGCAGATAGTTCTGCCATTAATATGTTATTCAGTTTCTGACTTTGATCTCGATATGGAACAATATGATTTAAGTATTCCTTTGTACCTTTACTTAAACTATTGTCGGGCATTATATCAGCATATGATTGAAGTTTATCAGGGTATCCTTTGTGCTCTCTCCCTTGGTTCATGATCTTATGCATATATTCATCAGATAACCAATCTTCTGGTTTATCCTCATTACAGTTCAAATGTAAATGTTTTTCCAAATCACCTGATTGATGTCTCTGTTGAATAAAATGTCTAAATTCCTCAAGAGCATCCAACACAACGGTGTTGTTTAGTTTAATATCGTGAACTTCTTTCATGCTATAAATCCCTTATTCATTGAAGCAGAATAATGTATCAGAATAGGATGCTTATCCACTAAATTGTGCTTTCCATTTTCATCTTGTCTAAAACTGGTAAACCAATTCCATCTATAGTTCTCTGCAAATATTCCTATCTTCAGTTCCTTATACTTAGGCATCTTGTTAACTAACCACCAGAGAGTAAACTGATCCCATCTCAACATTGAGTGTGGTGTATCTTCTGGAAACCATCTATCTTCCTTTGGTTGTTTTCTTCTACCTTTTGCCCATTCATAATAGTTATCTTGTACCACAAACATATCCCACCAATCTTGCATAAAGTCCTTGACAAGAGGATTTTTCATATTATATAAACAAACACCACCGCATAAGGTTAAATTAATATCATCACCTGTACTAGGAATAGGAGCCGAGACCTCTATAAAACAATCTTGCGCTCTCTCGTCTTTGGTCAACTCAACTAACTTCATGTCATCGTTACCAATCTGATCCCAGATAGTAATGATATCTTCGTGTTGGCATTCTTGATCAGCATCAATATACATCGTTAAATCAAAAGGAGAATTAGTCATACCATAAAGTTTGGAGCGAATATGATCTTGACAATCAAAAACTTGGATGTTGGGATCTTCGGCTCTTTGGTCTAAGAATCTTTTTTCTGTAAACAAAGCAAATTGTGCATCTGGAATATAATCCATAATTGATTCGATTAGATTAATTGCTGAATAGTAGAACGCAATCCTCGTTGATGCTACGATTACAAAACCTTTACTTTGATCCGATTTCATTATAATACTCTTCTTGTATTAGCATGCCAAGAAAGGCTTGCATTTCATAAATATTTTTGGCTTTTCTAATCTTAGATTTTAATTTTCTATTGGTAGAGTTCCTAATAGAATCTATCTCGAAAACCTCAAGCTTTGCGTTAAACAGGTTTTCAAGTTTTCTAGCTTGATCAGACTCACTTCTTTTTCGTTTTTCAGTTTCGTGTCTTTGTCTGTGTCTATCTTCTCTTTCTTTGGTATTTGAATCAATTTTTTCAATACCATTCTGAGCAATGATAAGTTCATAATCTTCTGTGAGGTTTCCATCACGTGTGTATTTACTTACTGTAGCTGTTGATGAACTTGTTTTACCATCCGAGTGATTTATGACCAACTTAGCTGTAATCCTATCCTTCTGGTAGTTTTCCCAGAACGGATATTTCCATTCTTTATCCATTATAATCTCCTGACATTGATTATTACTATATATACCTCTCTAAGCTGTCCTTACATATAGTGTATAGGTCTCAATATTTGTATTTCCAGATTCTATCAATGTGCCTGTATAGTTACCCACATAATCACCGATAAAATCTCCAGCATAATCTACAGTAGAATCACGAGTTGACGCTATAGCGGCACCATCATAAGTTCCTGCATAATCCCCAGTAAAGTCTCCTACATAATCGCCAGTAAAATCACCTGTATAGTCTTCCTGATCATCACGTGAATATGCCCCATCATAAGTTCCAGTATAGTTACCAGTGTAGTTTCCAGCAAAGTTGCCCGTATAATCAACAGTGCTATCTCTGGTAGAGTCACGAGTAAAATCAGCACCATCATAGTTGCCTATATAGTTATCACTAAAAGCTGTAACATAGGTGCCTATATAATTTAGAGCGTAGGCACCTTCATAGTTACCAGTGTAGTTACCAGTAAAAACATTAGTTGAGGTACGAGTCGATGTTCTGGTTGAGGTTCTGGTTGAGGTTCTGGTTGAGGTACGAGCAAAGTTACCAGCAAAGTTACCAACAAAGTTACCAATAAAGTATCTTACACTTTGTGTAGGTCCTTGTCCGGTCTGCCCAACATAATATCTTACACTGGTTCGGGTAGATGTACGAGTCGATGTTGCGGTTCTGGTACCAGCAAAGTTACCAGCAAAGTTACCAACAAAGTTACCGCCAAAATTACCAGCGAAATTTCCAGTTGAAGCCCTTGTAGAGTCTCTTGTATAGTTACCAGTGTAGTCACCAGTGTAGTCTCCCTCATAGTTGGCATCATAGTTACCAGTATAGTCTCCATCATAAGTTCCAACATAGTTACCAGTATAGTTTCCAGTATAATTTCCAGTAAAAACAGCGGTACTGTCTCTGGTAGAAACACGAGTAAAATCAGCACCATCAAATGCACCATCATAATTACCAGTATAGTTTCCAGTAAAAACATCAGTTGAGTTGCGTGTAAAGTTGTCAGTTGAGTTTCGAGTAAAGTTTCCTGTATAGGGTATAAACGCACCTAGGTAATTACCAATAAAGTTTCCACCATACTGCACTTGTGAATTTCGTGTAGATGTGCGAGTATATACTGTTTCTGTAGATGCCTTTTTCGTATCTGTGGCAGTACCTTTTGCTACCCAAGTTCCTGTTACCGTAGGTACACCTTGAGTTCCAGTTCTCACTAAGTACTTACCAATGCCGCTTGACATAATTCTATTCTGGGCAAGCTTACCGAGAGTGTAACTAATTTGACCTACGGTTGCTTCTTGTAAGCCAGTGTAACTACCACCTTCATCTTGTGGTGTACCTTTTATCCTAACATACTTGACAGTTGTTGGTGCTGTCATAGCGGTTCGTTTCCAAATGCTATAGTTAAGAGCCGTACCATCTGTACGATTATCTGTAAATACATTTGTAAGTGCAGCTGTATAATCTCCACTCGGTGCACTTGTTGCTAGTTTGTATGTGCCTGGATAATCATTTTCGTGGATGATTTTATTTAATCTGTCCATAAGAATATTAGAATCAGAGTCTGCCATTTCTCTAATATCGCCAGAGTCATCACTATCAGCAACCCTCACAAATCCAAAGGGTAAGCGAAACCCATCTGAGTCTACTAGATCAGTAGTACCTGACCTTTGATAAAGTATTTGGTTTGTAGTTGTCGTAGTAACATTTTCATGCACACCCACTGCTTGATCAAACTGAGTATCAGTGAAAGTACCGATAGCATCTCCACCAGCACCAGAGATATTTAAGCGACTTACAGAAGTGTTTGCAATGGTAGATAGTTTTAAGCCAGCACTATAAGCCAAATAGTTTTCTTCAGCCGAATCATTGAAACGGATAAGAGATGCATCACTATCTCCTAACTTGAGAGGAATGTTTGTTGCTGTACGTGCCATAGATATACCTTATGCTGTTCGAACATATAATGTATAAGTATCTATAGTAGAACTACTTGCCTGTATAGTTTCGCCAGCATAGTTTCCGGTAAAGTCTTGTGTTGAGTCTCTTGTATAGGTACCATCGTAGTTACCTTCGTATTCACCTTCAAACTGTCCATCATAGTTACCAACAAAATCACCAGTAAAGTTACCAGCAAATGAAACGGTACGGGTTCGAGCGTAGGCACCATCGTAGTTACCAACAAAATTACCAACAAAATCACCAGCAAAGTTGCCAATAAAGTTTGCTACACTATTTGTATTTCCTGTGCAGTTTCTCCCAGTATAATATCTTACACTGTCTCTGGTAGAAGTACGAGTTGAAGTCCTTGTGGAGGTTCGAGCGTATTGACCACCGTAGTTACCAACAAATGATTGCGTCCGGGTTCGAGTTGAAACCCTTGTAGAATTTCGAGTGAATTGACCATCGTAGTTACCTATGTAGTCACCAACATACTGTCCATCATAGTTGCCTACAAAGTTACCAGTGGATACTCTAGTATAGTTTACATCAGCGGTTGTTTGTTTCGTATCTGTGGCAGTACCTTTTGCTACCCAAGTTCCAGTAGCAGTAGGAACACCTTCAGATGCATTTCTTAGCTGATATGTACCAACACCAGTAGCCGTAACCCTTGTCTTGGCTCTTTGCCCAAAGGTGTACTGGATCTCAGCCTCATCCATAGCCTTTAGATCAAAGTCATTATGTAATATTTGTGGCACAACCTTGGTAGGTACAGTACCACTGGTTTTTATCCAAATGCTATAGTTAATTGATGTGCCGTCTGTTCTTGTATCAGTAAACACATTGGAAAGTGCTGATGTCCAATCACCGCCAGGAGAACTAGCAGCAAGTCTACGACACCCAGGATATTCGTTAGCAAAAGTTTTTAAAAGTATTCTATCAACAACGGTGTTGAGTTCTGTATCATTTGTAGCTTTGAGAGCCACAACATCGCCTGTTGCAGACCTATCAAAAATCACAGGTTTATGAAAGTCTGCTGCGCTTTCACTAGCAGTGCCAGTTGTCTGTTTCAGTGTTGAGGTGGTAGTTGTCGTTGTAACAGATCCATCATGGGTTCCCACGGCATCATCGAAACTAGTATCAGTAAATGTTCCAACTGTGGTACCGCTGCCTGATGCTTTCAGACCACCATTACTGGTACCTGCTGTATCAAGAGAAAGTCTTAAACCTATTTGATAGGCTATATAATTTTCTTCGGCATGGGTTATTTTTGTTAAGTTACCGTCACCATCGGCTTTCAATAAGGCATCCACAGTATTAATCCTTTAGTTAAGAAGCGTCCCATCAGAATCATATATCCCAGGAACCTTTCTGCCCCATATAAAGTTACCAGAACCATTAGAAGCGAGTGCTCTGTATTTAGTTCCGTTACTATCTATACCCGCCATTTCAGACACCGCAATAGAGTTTGTTGTCACACCGATTTCACCATTGGCACTATTGTATGTAATAGAGTTACCGCCACTTAGCACCGATCTTGGTTTAGTTGTTTCTTGCGCTTTGAGTTCGTTGATAGCAGCTACAATATCATTAGCAGTTGTATTAAGTGTTCCACCTGTAATAGTTCCAGCAAACGTTACGTTTGCACCCGCAAATGTTGCTGCAGTTGTTGTACCTGATTTGATAATAAGGTTACCACTTGTGTTTGTAAGCGAACCAAAGGTTGTACCAGCATCTTTAAGGAATACATCGCCACCATCAGCATCGAGTGTAATATCACCTACAGCATCAAGAACAAGGGCATCAGATGTTGTAATGGTCTGGGTAGATATACCCATTGTAAACTTCATCTGCCTTCCAGCGGAGTCTGTTGTAAAGAGTACATCACCACCAATAGGTTCAATGTTAATATCACCACTTGTAGTAGTTTTAAGAGTTAAAGCACCACTTGCTCTTGTAATAGTATTGGCATCTATTGTAGTATTATCAACGACAACAGAGGCAAATGTTACAGCATCAGTGTGTCGAGCAACTTGCTTTTTATCACCTGTAGTACCGATAACCCAATAGTCTAAACCTTCATCCCAGAGTGCTACAGCAGAATCTTGAGTACCACGTCTTAGGGTTATACCACCATCTAAATCAGCAGTGTTTGGATTAAGTGAACTACTAGTACCATCCATAAGTAGGAGGGTTGGGGCGGTCAGTTTTTGAACACCTTGAACTATTACGTTACCTACAACTGTAATGTCAGAGTCAAATGTTACATGTCCATGGAAATTCGCATCTGCTTTGCCACCATCTGCAGCAAATGTAACAGCGTTTGCATCGGCTGATGTGCCAGAAGCAATCTGGAGATTGTTACTACTTTTCTTAAATTGTCCGTACTGTGTCCCATCATCTTTTAATAGAACATTACCGTTTGTTCCAGCATCAAGTGAAATATTGCTAACAGCATCAAGTGTTAATGAATCGGATGCTAAAATAGATTGATTTGTTTCACCTAGGTTAAGACGAATCTGTTCTCCAGATGTAATGCCTTGGAAAAATACTTCATCTCCTGTTGGCTTGATATAAACATCACCACCAGCACTCAGAGTAAAATCACCACCAGAAGCAGTGATAGCAGAGTCATCAATGTGCATATTGTCAACATCGATGCCGCCATCTGCAGTTACAACTCCTGTCACACCAAGTGTACCAGCAATAACTGTGTTACCGCTTGAGTCGATTGTAAAATCACCACTCTTGACAAGTAGCTCATTAAATGATACATTAGATGCTACTTTAACCGCTTGGTCAAGTAGTTGATCCATGGAATCGAGTCTGTAGTCAACTTCATTGATAGCTTCGATAGCACTTGAATCTGCGCCAGAAAATGTTTTTACAGAGAGTGGTCCAGAACCTTTACCAACGAAACCGCCAGTTGTCAAGGTAGCAAGATCACCAACCTTATTTGTAAGGTTGTTAAACTCATCCTTAAATGCGTCCACCCTGTTAGTTAACCGTATATAAGCTTTAGCCATTTCATTGCTTCTCTATTAGTTGTTTTAGCAAGGCTTTCATTTTGCTCATTTCATTTTCTAATGCTTGCAATTTTGCGTCTTTATTTTTTCTATCACGTCTAACATTTCTAAGCCTTTCAGCTTCACTTCTATTTATATTGATTAGAGCTCCATTTGTATTATCTCTTATAAGATCATCCCTACCTTTAACCTTATTATAAGTTTTCATTATGTGCCAAGAGCAATTATAGACAAGTCACGAATTTTTGGAACGACAGTTTGATCTGTAGAGTTCATAACAAGTTTTACTTGAAAAGCATTAAACTCTGGTAATGTTGTACCTGTAGTTGCACCAATATTATATTCATAATCTTTATATTGATTATCATCAATAGATTTTCCTGGATCGGCATCAACAGTTGCCGCAATAAAGTTTGTTGTTGAAAGATCTGAATCATCGCCAATAGCACCAGTTCTGTAATATAAATCAACAGAAGTAGTAGATTGAACATTCGCAGCATATAGAACTCTTAGCCCTGTTGAAGGTTCCTCTAATCGAACTGTTTTAGTAATATGCTTTGCAAGAGATGAACCACTTGTTGGATGTGTTTCTGGAACAAAATTGAGTGGAACATTAAACCCTGTTGTCGCAGCACTATCTTGATTATCAATAATATTACCGATTACTGTAAGACTAGCTCTTTGAACATCAATGAATGGACTAATAAAATCATTTGATATATCACTTGACATAGTTGCACTAATAATAGTAGATTGTGTAATAGAGTGCAAGTTTTCGTTTGAGTCATTCATGATAACGTGTGGAACATCCAATTTAGTATCTTGGTCGTTGACCATTGCAAGAGATGGTGTGACACCATAAGGTGTTTCAATACCAGCAAAAGATTTTGATGTAGCTATATCACCTGTAAGTGAGACAGTTGAAGTATTCCTTGGATTATATATTTCAATGCTAGGTTGGATTACATCATATTTAATTTGTTTAGATGCAAGGATATCAGAACCACCAAATTCAACAGATGCTGTTGCGTTACCACCTGCATTAAATTTATATCCAGTTCCATCAACAGCCGTAATAATACGTCTACCATTTAGGTTAGCCGCTGTAATACCATTTACGGTCCCAGTTACACCAATGATATTAACCCTATCGTTGATCTGAAATCCATGGTTGGGATGTTGAACTCGAATAACAGCACTCGATGCAGTACCAGTAAATGGATCATCAATGAGAGGATCTTCATCAACGTTAGCATCAAAGAACTTAGCTATACCGCTGGTAGAAGCAAACTTTGCAACATATAAATTATATTTTAAATCTACATCCAAATTCGGTGCAGGTGCATTACCGGTATTACCACTAAACATGTTTCCAGGTGCAAGGTTTTTTACAATTTTTCTTGTGGTAGAACCTAGATTAAAATCAAGAACCTTTCCGCCCCAAGCCTTGTATGTATTAGCCTCGGAACATGCAAGAGTAAAAGCATGCATTTTACCTGGGTGTAAATAAACAGGCTCATCAAATTCGAAGGATGTTGCAACACTTGCATCGGTTGAAGTGGTAATAGAAGATGCATTTTTTGTTACTTGAGATCCTGGAATAATCTGATAGGTATTAGGCGCACCTTGATCAGCATTTCTTATTGCTAAAGTAATAGGAAATGTGGCACTTTTTTCTTGGAAAAATACCTCAACCTTTGTTAAATATGCACCATGAATAGATCCTAGAGCAAAAGTTTGCGCCATAGGGTTAACATGAATATCCTGAGGTACACCTGACTTTGTACTATATGCCATTTATTTCGCCTTTATATTTTAACATTTGTTTTTGCTGTCAAGTACTTGCCGATCAATCGACATATTGGGTAACCAACAGTCATTATCATTTTTCCAAAGATATTAGATTTATATTCAGTTGGATTCAACTCATGTGCCATCTGTTTAGCCCAGGCACCAGCAAATGGTCTTGCAAGAAGATGAAGAACTAATTTATTACCAATACCATTTCCTTGTATATATTCAGCAAATGATTGTGCCCAAACATAATAACCATTGTAAAGATCTGGATCAAGTCTTTGTGTAGCTATACCGTATTCTTGGTCAAGCCTATAAACACCTTCACTAAGATATCCAAGATTATACAAGGCAGTACATATAACAGTACCATCGCCTCCATCTCCACCTCCACCTGATGGTGCGGCGGGAGATGGTGATGGCGATGGACATTCTGGCTCTTGGTCAGTACCACAAGGTTTGTTGTGAACTAAAATACCATTTGCATAATATGTATTGTTACCAGTTAAACTTAAGTTATATAGTTGAAGTTCTGGTTCTCTTTCTTGTGGTACCCATGATTCAATTTTTAAATTACCTTGTTCAGTTACAAGAGTTGTTCCTATATTAATATCAACCAGAGGGCCGCCATTATCATTTACAACATTTGCATATGCTTGTGGGTCATGTTGTTCAAATTCTTTTACGTTTATGGCACCCCATCCCTCTGTAGTCATCAGAGGATGTTCTTCAGATACAAATGGTTTCATATCATTAATACCATTAATACCATACAATAATCTTTTACCAATAGGAACAATTTCAATAGCAGTTACTTCATTATTCCAACTATAGCCTTGTTCATCTGGCATACTTTTTACCATATCACCACGTCTTACTGCAGAGATATGCTTCTCTGTTCCATCAGACATAGTTACTAGGGTATCAGAAGTAAAGCAAGACGGTTGTGAATAAGGTGGGTAAACTTTATTTGGTACATATCTTGTATCGGTGGCGATAGCAAAGTCATATTCTCTTGTTACCAAGAACTCTTCTTGTGATACTCTTAATACACCAGCAGATGTAAATACACCTTTTGTGTATGATGTAGCATGTTCAGTATTGTGTGATTGAACATCAATAATCAGTATCTCACGTCGTCCTGTGTTAATTTTAACGCTGCTGTTATTTGGAATAAGAATATAACCAGACAATGCACCATTAGCATCAGTGGTATGTGTTGTTGCTCCACCTAATTCTGCAGGATAACTAGTTTTATTTTTCCATCTCTTACCAGCTTTTCTGTAAATAGAGTCACGTGCAAGAGTAGCTTCGGGAACATATGCGCCAGTGCCTGTTGCTGTAGATGCATAACCACTTACTTCAGTTTTACCTATAAAAATAAAGTGTTTTGTATTTGGTCTAAGCCCAGTTGCTCTGATAGAGATAAACCTTGCTCTCATCTTTTTGATTTCAGATGTTGAGATAACTTTTTCGCCAAGAGTTTCAACAACTGTTTCAGAACTTTTAAACTTCCAAGTTTCTGTTTCAGTTGCATTACCTGTTGTGGTTGAGTTACTACCTAGGACTTGACCTCGTTTATAGGTATCAGCATCATCTGGAGTAATTCCTCTCCAAGCAGCATTCCAATCTTGATATTTGTTACCATTGACAGAGATTTTATTTTTACCTTGGATAAGCTTATCTGGTTTATCTACATCATCATACCAACTATCAGACCGTGGAGACATTTGCAACGTGCCTGCCATGACCTGAATACCAACAGGATTCACGATAAAGGCTCGAGATGCTTTTGTCTGTGACTGTGTAAGAAAATGTGTATATTTCAAATAAATGTTATCACCAACTAAACGAGTGTTTGTGGATGTATCCGAATCATATACAAGAGGCACAGAGTATGATCTAAAGTTAGGACGAATCTCGTGTCTAATCACATCACGTGATGATTTATAGTTAGAATCAAGTGTATCAGTACCTATATCACTGAAGAAGTTATCAGCGAAGATACCAGATTTAAACCTGTTATTACCAGCACTATCATAAACGTTTACATTATCTTGTTTTAACTCAAGCATTGTAAGCGCAGTAAGTTCCTCAAGATCATTAATCTTTTTCTCTAAATGTCCAATGTCTCTCATGGTAT
>OJBN01000382.1_pt1 | contig 11784 bp, 5 predicted proteins | sample 1590441 | NCBI WGS metagenome assembly OJBN01 (sample SAMN05416760, study PRJEB24817) | seawater metagenome | isolation source: Sea water | place: Canada:Atlantic | collected 2013-07 | reverse complement strand
GCAGCGTCAGATGTGTATAAGAGACAGCAATAAAGGAAGCCGCAATGCCCCTTCCTGATCCTACCTCAACGATCGTATCAGTTCCACCTACACTTTTCTTCATGTAGACTTTACCGTCTGCAGTATTAAGTGCTAGCTCTCCTAGATTTAAATCACTAATTCCGGGTTGGTTACCGGATACGGCAGAACGCCTTAAACGAATGTCTGTATGTCTGGCCAATTTTGGCTCTCCTGTTGTTCAATCTCTATATAGAGAATTTAATAAAAATAAATTACTTTGTATTTACAAAGTGTATAGATCTATTTATAACAGAAGAAAAGCTAGATTAGTAAGTTCCACCATCAATAATGTTAGATACAACCGGAACACCCGAAGCATTAAACTGTACGATATCTCCAACAGTTCCTAAAGAACTTGTTAGATTACTTAAAGCAGTACCACCAGCATTTGCTGTTATAATAGAGTTACCAGTAAAGCTTGATACACCAGTACCACCATGAGCTACAGCAAGATCATTTGCTAATGTAACTGTTCCAGATACATCTAGATTACCATTTAGATCAAGGTCAGCATTTACTTCAACTTCATTAGTGTTCGAATCAAGTACTAACTTACCAGATACAGTGGTGATTGTATTATCATCAGCAATACCAACTGTGATATTACCAAGATCAGCACCAGTACCATAAATGTTTCCAAACTCTGCATCACCCCATGGAGACGTAAAGTCTTCATTACTGGAATTTGCTTCAGCAGAATCATCTGGCTTAAATACAAATCGTTGTGTCTGGATATCAAAACCAAAGAAGCCATCTACAACAGCCGAACCATTACCCCATTTAAAGTTGATACCACGATCAATACCATCTGAAGTAACTGCTGAAGTATTATCAGCTAACATTAGAACAGGATCATCTAAAGTAATAACACTAGAGTTAACAGAAGTAGTTGTACCATTGACTGTTAGATTACCACCTATTGTTAAGTTGTTTCCAATCTCAACGTCGTTAGGCAATCCAATAACAACAGTATCTCCACTAATACTAGTTTCAATTTCGTTAGTAGTACCATTAATAGCAAGTGAATCTGAAAGAAGGTCAACACCATCACCAGATCCAGAATCAGCTGTTACGTTTAATACAGTAGCAACTGTAACTGTGGAAGCTGCTGTTAGTCTACCTTGTTGGTCTACAGTGAATGTAGGAATGGCTGTTTGAGATCCATAAGATCCAGCAGTAACTGCAGTATCATCTAGATCAATATTTACATTGTTAGCAGTGACTTGAGTCGTAATGCCAGTAAGACCACTAAAATCTAAAGTTTCTGATAGTAATGCAATTCCATCTGAACCAGAATCACCAGTAATATTTAATGTTGTTGCAAGAGCTGTGGTTCCAGCCGCTGTTAAACGACCTTGAGCATCAACAGTAAACGTTGGAATTTGTGTAGTTGAACCATAGGATCCAGCCGTTACAGCAGTATCATCTAAATCGATTGTAACTGCATTACCAGAAGCCGAAGTAGTAATACCGGTATCACCAGTAAATGTCATTACCTCAGAATCAAGATCAATAGCTCCAGTACCAGAATCAGCAGCAAAGTCTAAATCTTGAGCAGTAACTACAGCATCGATGTATGTCTTAGCAGCTAAAGATGTAACTAACTGAGAGTTGGAAGCACCAGCTAAAGTTGTTGATGTTGATATGCTTGTTACTACTTGACCAGATCCACCTGATGCTTCTAGAGCAAGAGATCCAATATTTAATTCTGTAACATGTTTTTGAGCATCTACAATAAGAGCAGAGTTTGCGGTTGTTGTACCATGTACATGATCAAGTAATCCAACAAAATACTTACCACCGATTAGATCGACACTAGAAGCAACCCCACCAGATTCTGTTCCAGTACCAATATATAGTCTATCACCATTGTTTGCTTGTGTACCAGCTACATAAGAGTATGCCAATTCACCTGTTTTAATATTACTAGGTGCACTGGTGGTTGCGCCCGTAGTTAAGATTTTTATTCTTGTTAAATTAGCCACTAGTATGTGCCTCCAATTATGTTCAGATTTTCGTTATCGATCTGAGTTGTAACTTTATATTCTCCGGCAGTGCCATCATACATCATCATAACACCATCACTCTGTCCTGATGTGTTTACATCAGCAAGATCTCCAAGGGTTAATGCCCCAGCTTGGATCTTCATTGTAGTGGCCACAATTTCTTGCTGTGCTTGCGCCTTTCCTTTTAATTTTCCTGTATTTCTAATCTTAGCCTTTATACCCATTAGTTTGCCCTTGTCACTCCTGGTCTAACTTCTAATTGACCTTCGATAATTCTTGTAATTTCTCCGGTTGATGTTTTTGTAATTTCAACATCATATACATATCTTCCAGCCTTTAATCCATTAGTCGTAGTAGAGTTTAACGCTATTTTAACTACACCACCGGCCGCACTAAATACTGAAGAAGTAAATGCAGTTGATGTTGTTGATGTATAGGTCTTCCTCAACTGCCCTTCAACGGTATATCCGGCAAGATCTAAAGGATCTCCACTAGAATCTGTTACATCAATTTCAGCACCAAATGTGCTTCCTTGATCAACTGATAAATTAGAATATATTGCCATTACGTATTTCCTTTAGTTATTTATATCTTTTAGGCTTTCAATCTCAGCTCTAAGTAATTTATTTTCTTCTTTAAGTTCTTTAATTGCTTCAATAAAGAGAGCAGATAGTTGGTTATAATCTACAACCTTATGACTATCATCGCCTTTAAGATCTTCAACTTCTTTTACAGCTCTTGGCAATACTTCTTCTACATTTTGTGCAATTACACCAGCAGATTCTTTACCATCTTTTATCCAATCAAATGTTACACCATCTAATTGACATACTTTATCAAGAGCATTTTCTACAGTTTTGATATTAGTTTTTAGTTTAGCATCAGAAGCAGTAGTAGTTGAAAACGCGTAGATATCGCCATCAGCATGGAAGTCTCCATCGCCTTCGAATCTAAAATTAAGTTCTGGGGCCGAAAGTCCACTTGCTGAAGTATATACATCAATATATCCAGGATCACCTGTAGCCGTTGAAACATTAAAATCTAAATATGATTTGCCGTTAGTTCCACTATGACCTACTTTAACATGTGCACCAGCACTATATGGTAATCTTTGATCATGAGCAAGGCCAGCATTGATAAGTCCACTACCAGAAGATCCATATAAGCTAGTAGTAAGACCATCTACAAAGTTTATACCGATAGTATCATATTCAGTATCAGCATTATGTGTTACAGATGTTGTACCACTATTAAATGTTTTAAATTGAGAATAGAGGTTTGGAGTTTGTTCAGCGCCAGTTTGAATAGTATCGAGTTTTGCTTTATCAGCCTTACTCATTACTCCAGCATATAACGAAGATGCAACCAACATAACTCCATTATTACCAGTACTTGAATTAATTTCTACCAGATCGCCAGCAGAGACTGTTTGTGTGACAGTTATATTAGTACCAGGAGCGCTAATAGTCATATTATCAGCACTTGGAGTTAGAGTAACAATACCACCAGGAACATACTGTAGATCATCAGAGCCTGAGCCTGAGCCTCCAGCTGTTAATCTATGAATTACGTTAGCGCCATTATCAACAAAGCTTTGAGAATATGTTGTATTAGTATCAGTAGCAGAAATAGTAAGAGAAGCGTCATTAGTTCTTGTTACTGTTACGTTAGTTCCACCATTCATTAACACATATTGTGGGTTTTCAGTACTACCCTCGACTTTAAGATATGGATTATTATTGCTACCAGCAGCTGCTACACAATCAAAGGTATATCTTTCATCAGTATTATCAGAAGCTGGTATTGTAACAGTTTTTGTTTGTACTCCAGTTACGTGACCTCTTGCATTTGACGTAACACTAGAAACTGCTGTAAATGTTCCGCCATAAGCAGGAGCAGATGTAGTTGTTGTATTAGTACGTGTAGTATCTTTATGGCTAAACTGTAGATCAAATGGATCAGCATCTGATCCTGGAGTTGTATCAGTCCAGTTAACGTTAATGTCATTACCTTCAAGAAACTTCCATTCTTTACCATGACTAATAGTTACTTCAGTACCATCACCGTCTTCAACTTGGAAAGTTGTTAACTGATTTGTATTGGTATTATCTGAAGCAGGGAACCTAACAGTCTTAGTATTTACACCAGTTACGTGACCTCTAGCATTTGTTCCAATACTATCAATTACAGTAAACGTATCATTGTGAGAATTTGGAGTATCACTAGATGTTGTATTACTTCTGGTTATATTGCTATGATTAACCGTAATAGTTTCATTAAAACTTTGGTCAGTTGTAAAAGCACCGCCTGTTATCAAATCAGTACCAGCAGCAATTGTAATAGTCGCATTATTTGGAACTGCACCTGCAGGTAATGTGTAAGGCTTAGTAATTACTTCAATTACGTGACCTTGAGCATTTACATCAACACCCGATACTACAGAGAACTGACCACTATGAGCAAGGGTTGTGTTAGCAGCTGTAGTATCTGTATGTGATACGCCACTATGAGTAATTTCTAATCTATGGCTCTCACCCGAATTAACAGTAACAAAGTTCGTACCAATTGCAGTACCACCATCAATTGCTAATACTTCGTTTCGAGTTATTGTTGCAGTACTGTTACTATCATCACGAACTGTAAAGCTTGTTTGGTCAGCATTATCAGGAGCAATTGACATATTGTAATACGTCATTGATGTATCACCAATAGTTTGCTGCCATCTATTACTTGACTCATTCCACTTTAAGAATGCGTTGGTGTATGATCCACGTTCTACTTCAATACCAGCATCTTCAGTTGGAGCCTGATTCGGATAATCAGAGTTAACAACTATAAAGTTATCAGCAATATTAAGATTAGTAGTATTAACTGTAGTAGTTGTACCAGTAATAGTTAAATTACCTCTGATTCTTAGATCTAGATCATTACCACCATCTCCAATATATACAACACCACCAACTGACCCGCTGGCATCAGCATCTTTATGCAATCCAGCAAGCCTTGTTCTTAGGTTAGCATCGTTAACATTAATGTCTGTATTTGTGTCTATACCATGAATAGTAATTGTATCTGCAGATTCACTACCAGTAGATGTAACAGTTCCAGTGCCAATGATTCGGACATGATCAGCTGTAGCATCAGTTAATCTAATATATGGATTGCTACCATTACCCTGAACATCTAAAGTGGCATTTCTTTGTGTTGTGATATAACCTGGATTAACAAAAGCAACAGTAATATTATCGCCGCTTCTTGTAGTAGTAATAGCGTTTCCACCAATAATTCCTACTGTGTTTCCGGATGTTACAGCAGAAGATGATGAACCATCACTAATATTCCATGATCCGTAATTATCATATCTATCATCGAAGTCATCACTAGTAACACCAGTTAAATGCCCTCGAGTATCAACTGTTATAGATTTAATATAAACACCGTTTTCAACACCAGCGTTACCATATGTTCCATTAAGACCTGTACCTGTAGTTGGGTGACCATAAGATACAGTATTATTTGTAGAACTATATGTTGTTGTTAAGAATCCGTCATCAGCAAAGTTAACAATACTGTTAACATTAATATCAGCTCGTTTAACACCTTCAGTATAAAGATCCCAACCATCCCATCCAAGATCAGGAAGACCGATATTTCGTGTAGCAACTGTTGCGTTAGCATCAGTAACATGACCAAGAGTATTGGTTGTAATATTAAAGTCTAAATCAGAAATTACTGTAGCGCCAGTTAATGCACCAGTATCGATATTAATATCATCACCAGCATAAGTTGGTGGAGTATAAACATATGATTCAGTTGCTGATGAAATCGCAGTAATATGACCAAATGTATCAAGAGTAATGTCTTGAATATATGTTCTTCCACTATTATTTACAGAAGCAGCGCTTGAAGTATCTGCGTGAGATACGCTAAAAGTACTAGCAGCTGACTGATTAGCTGACCAGTTAGTATCGCCGCCAAGAGATATACCACTACCAGCTGTAACCGTTGTTGCTCCATTACCTATTGAAACAGATCCTGTAGAAGCAGTTGCTCCAGTAACGTGACCAAAGGTATCAAACGTTAAAGCAAGATCTTGTATAAACGTGTTGCCACTATTATTTTGACTGAGGTTACCTACACTTGAAGTGTCTTGGTGAGATATAGTAATGTTACTTTCTGTTCCAACTAAAGAACCAGCAATATCAATACCAACGCCTTCGATAAGATCAATCTTATCTCCTGGGAATACGTCATCAACTTTTACATCATTAACTTTAATTTCAAAAGATGGATTAGTTGCTTGATATCTTGTATCAAAATCAGCAGATGTTACTCCAGTTACGTGACCCTGAGCATTAGTAATAATTGATTTAATGTACTGACCGTCTTGTGTACCTGTAATACCATATGTTCCTGCAGTACCATGATTGTCATGATCAATATTAATTGTATCACTACCAGGAGCTGAAGTTAATGTAATAGAGTCTAAACCTCTAAGGTTTAAAGTATCAGCATTTGAATCAGCTACAACGTTATTACCCGCAGTTCCATCAATTGTAAATGTCTTAAACATTCTCAAAGCAGTTGCAGCAACAGAACCTCTATCAGTATTAGTAATAGTAATAATATTATCGCCACTACCTACTGTAGTAATACCAGTGCCTTGAGTAATATTTAATGTATCTGAATTAACATCTGCGGTAGCACTAGTACCACTTGAAGGAGCTACCGTTTTAAATATAAACTGTGAAGATCCTCTATCAGTGTTGATATAATTAGTCGTGATAAGTGCACCAACTTTAGTTGATGTCTCGCTTAGTCCTGATCCAGCACTAAAGGTTAAATTATCGTTAGGACCAAAATCAACACCTTCAATTTGAGGAGTTGCAAGCGTAGCTGTTGATAGGATTAATGATCCATCGGCCTGCCATTGTCCATAAGTACCATCACCGTTATCGTGACCATAGTTGTATACAATACTATGAGCGCCAGTTACGTTACTAGCAACACCACTTGGACTTGTAATTGGACCAACTTCTAAACCAAATCCACCAGTTGATGGTTCACTTACTAAGTTATTACCAGCAAGAACTAAGGTATCTTCAACCGTTAAGGTTTCAGTATTTAGAACTGTTTGTGTACCTTCAACTTGTAAGTTTCCACCAACATATAGATTCTTACCAATCGATGCGCCACCGGCAACAATTAATGCTCCGTCTGTTGCGCTACTTACTGATGATTCAGTAGTATTTGTTATTGTAGTAATACCATCAATAGTTGCTGTTAAATCAACGTTTAATGTACCATCAATTTGAGTATTACCAGAAGCTGCTGATACATTAAACTTATTAGCACCAACTCTAAGGTTACCATCTACTCCAGCACTTCCGTCTACTTCTAAAGTTCCATCAATCTGTGTATTACCATTTGAAGCAGTAACATTAAAATAATTATTGCCAGCTGTTCCAACTCTAAAGTTACCATCAATTCCTGCTGTACCGTCTACTTCAAGCCAACTATCAATTTGAGTAGAACCAGTCATACCTACATTAAACTTATTATCGCCAACTGTAAAACCACTATCTACTGAAAGCGATCCCATGATATCTGTATTACCAGTAGTAGCATATATTTTAAATTTAGCTGTATTAAAATTGGAACTACCAACTCTAAAGTTACCATCAACGCCAGATGTTCCATCTACTTCAAGAGTACCTTTAACTACAGTATTTCCGCTTTGTTCATTTACAGTAAACAGTCCATTAGCTTGGGTTGAACCACCAACTCTAAAGTCACCATCAACGCCCAATGAGCTATTTAATTCTGTAGTTCCATGAATAACAGCATTCGTTGAAATATCAACTGAACCATTAAGGTCTAGGTTACCATCGATTCTTGTACCATCAAGAGTTGTAAGACCATCTACGTTTAAGTCAACAGTTACTTGTAAATCATTAGTAACTGTTAAGTCATTCGCAAACGTAGCATTTGCTCCAGAAGCTGTTAAGAGAGTAGTATTGCCGGATCCGGTCGTTAGTCTTAAGTCACCACTATTTTCTATCAGTGTAGCAAATATAGTACCAGCCTTCATAAAGGCTATTGTACCTGTGTTTGAATCATTATAGATAACACCATTAGCATCTATTGTAAAATGACCTGATGTTACATTAAATGCATTTGAACCAGCTGAAATTTCATGAGTTGATGCATCGAAGACTCCTTCGATTTCGTTAATAGCACCTACTAAGAAATTAGCATTTGTATTAAGAGTTACAGAACCAGCAGTATGAATGTCATCATAGATTTCATTAATAGAATCTACAATTGATGTTTTGTCTGCAGTTTTAAGATCAGACATTTCTCTTCTTGATCCACCAGATCCGGCATTACCAGCATTAAATAGATCAGCTTCGATTTCGTTAATCGCGCCTTGAATAAATTTATTTGTTGTATTAAGAGTTGTAAGCGATCCAGCAATTAAAATATCATCTTGAGTATTTTTAATAGCAGTAGTAAGATCAGCGCCAGTATATGAGGTATCACCAATCTCTGCATCAAGAACTCTGACTGCTCCAGAAAGATCAGTAGAGTTAGCAGCATCAACAGGACCGCCTGTTGCAAATAGCATGTTACCAATTTGTTGCTCGTGTTCGTTAAGAGCATCTCTTACATTTTGAGCAGCGGTATTAATAGTATAATCTGTGTTTGTGCCTCTCAATACTGTTTCGATTTCGTTAATCGCAGCGATAATGTTATTAGCATTTGTGCCCATAACATAACCTGTTCTTTGAGTTGTATCATCTCTTAGAACATTTTCTAATTCGTTAATTGCAGAAACAGCATCGGTTGTTACATTAGTATCTAAGACTGTATGGTTACCAAGTTCAGTTCTTAGTTCTTCAATTGCTTCTTTAAAGAAGTCAGCTGATAATCCAGTAAATGATACACCAGTACCATTAACGAAAAGTTCACTATGTAATTCATTAATAGAATCTACAATTGAAGATTTATCACCAGTTAACAGATTTGCTCTTGTTCTTTTATCTGCGCCTTCGCCATTAAATAGATCTTCTTCTAATTCGTTAATCGCTTCTGTTAAATCAGTTGACGTTGTATGTAGAGCAAGATCACCAACTTCTGTATGTAGTTGATTCAACGCTCCTGTAATTGTATCTGAACCAGAATCAATTGAAGTAATATTCTCATTACCAATTTGATCTTCATGTTCTCTTACTGCAGCTGTTAAGTTTGAAGCTGATGTTCCCATATTAGAAGCTGTAACATCTCCAACTTCATCGTGTAATTGCTCAAGAGCACCAGTGATAGTATCCTCACCAGATGCAATGTCAGTAATATCGATATTACCAATTTGATCTTCGTGTTCTCTAATAGCAGTACTTACAGTTGAAGCTGTTGTACCCATTGCTCCAGCGGTAATTGTTCCAAGTTCAGCATCGTGTTCATTAATTGCTAAAACTAAATCATTAGCAGCAGTTGTTAAACTCTCAACAGTACCAATGTCATCTTGTAATTCGTTAATTGCCGCAACGACATCTAAAGAGAAAACCTTAATTTGATTTGAACTAGCAGCTGGAGTTGTTAACTGAACATATGATCCATAAGTACTATCAACAACAACTAAAGGTCCATGATTTGTTCCAGTAATTGTATCGCTACTACCCAATGCTCTAATTAAAGTTGAAGCACTAAAAGTACCGTTATAAGTTTTAACTCTTATAACGCCACCAGAGACAGAATGTAAAGTACCATACCAAGTAGAATTAGATTCAACAAGTGCCTGTGTGGCTTGAGAATCACCTTGATAAATTGTAACACCTTCTGTATAATTTGTAAGAGTAGGTGATCCAGTTTGAGTAATAGTCGCTTTGATATTTACTGAGTGGAATCCATTAGGACCCATTCCTTGAGTAAGTTCAGTACCACCATTATAGACTCTAGCAATAGCAACAGGGTATGATTCAATTACGATTCGAATTATTTTTACAGCTGCTACTGTATCAGGAGAAGAAGCTCCAACTTTAAGATCAGCTGTTGTACTAAATGTACCAGAAGAATCTCTTACTAGAATTTTATCAGTAGTTGCTGATACAATGTAACCTTGCCAGCTTGGTGTTCCACTTGTTCCTTGATAAATAACAGCATCTTGTACATATGACGCTGCAAGCGAAGAAACAGATTCTAGAATAATATAACCAGCAGTATTATCAATAGTATGAGCTGGACTAGTCTCAAATCTACTAGTTTTAGCTGGAGACGAAGTATCAGGACCAGCAAAGAGAGTTTGACCTGCTGAAGCTGAATAGATATATGTCTTATCAGCCATTAACGCATTAAGTTGTTCGTTATCACCTAAGTGTAACGAAATCTCGTTTGACTTCTGTCTAAGTTTCTCTAGTGTATCCGTTTTATAAATTCTAGTTTCTTTGTTAGCCATTATTTTCCACCAATTAGTTTCTGTAGCATTTTCTTAATTTCAGCAACATCGCTCTTTAGATTATCTATATCTTTACTCTGTTGCATATCAAGTTTTTGTTTATTTTCATTCGCTTTAATCTGAGTTCTTCTAGATAGATAAGCATCGTTATTAGTATTTATAATAGCTTTAGTAGCGGTATCTCGCTCGAGGCCAGGATTGTCTTTTACTTTTAATTTTTTATTAGCCATAATATTTCCTATTAAGTAGCAGCAATCGCTCTTAAGTCTTTAACAGTTGGTGGTGTTGATGAATTTTGAGATCTTAAAACAATCTTAAATGCCATAGAACCAAAACTACCAGTAGGATCAATTGAATATTTAACTTCGTTATAAACACTATTATTATCGTTCGTTGGAATTGCATCCGCTGGTAAAGCAGCAATCCAATTCAATGCATTAAAATCAATGTCAGAGCCAGAAGGTAAGGTTTTATAATATAGATCTATATCACTACCTGATGGTCTGTTTACTGAAAGAAACATATCAATAACATCAGCTTCTTCAGCCAAATCTATTTTCTTAGTTATATATTTAGAAAGTTCCGAACCGCCATAAGCATTCGTTTCTGCTACAGTTCCATTGCTACCAATTCTGTTTTGAACAGTAATAACTGATAATCTATTAGCGTCTAGGACTGGAGTAAGGTGATCATTATCACTTGTAAGAACTGCTTTTAGCGTAAATGTTTTAGCTCCACCAACTTCGTTAGCAGTTGAAGATACAACTCTTGGCGTTGGGAAGAACTGATTCATATTAGGCAATATTTCAACTATGTCAGTTGCAGCATATGGAGTTTCAGAACCATCAATTGACTTTTGCGTAGTAGCTGTTAAGTAGTATCTAATATCAGTACCTGGAAGAATTACTTGAGCTGCTTGTAAATGACATACATCATAATGTCTATTTTCAGTAGCAGTTATATTTGCTCCACCGCCTGATCCACTAGTACTAGCAACGTCGCTAGAGGTTGCAGTGATCGTATATGAATCATGAGTAATATTACTAATAGTGTGAGTACCATTAATATTAGTATTAGTAATTCCATTAAACGTTGATACACCAGCAATAATAACAGAAGACGATCCATGCATACCATGATTTTTATGTCTTACTGTAATTACGCCAGATCCACTTGTTGTTGATAGCGCATCAGGTTTTAACGATTTAACTTCAATGGTATCATTTACAAATGTTACTTCTTTATTACTAGTAAACTGCGCTC
>OJBN01000376.1_pt1 | contig 11923 bp, 31 predicted proteins | sample 1590441 | NCBI WGS metagenome assembly OJBN01 (sample SAMN05416760, study PRJEB24817) | seawater metagenome | isolation source: Sea water | place: Canada:Atlantic | collected 2013-07 | reverse complement strand
ACCTATGAGACTATTATCTCACAATTCAGGTCCAAAGACAAAGTTTAAAAACCTGAACAAAAACAACAACTTACGATGCCTTGGTCATCACGAATCCCCATCGGTTGTAGTCCGACAGACTCCATGCGTCGTGTCCCTCGACCTCGACCCTGTTCTCATACTCGTTTCGGTAGACGTCGTGGAGGACGCGGGGAGACCTCTGGAGACCACAGTTGAACGCTGCCATCTGGATACCCTTAGCATCCACCAACTGCGACCAGATGTATCTTCCTCCTGGACTCTGCATCCCTCCAGTGACGAGGGTGATCCCCGACTGAACTACCTTCTTGTAGACCTTGGGTGCCAGTTTGAATCCTTGGTATTTGGAGTCGATCTTGACCATGTCGACAGAGTATGTCTCACCGACCTCCTTCTTCAACTGGATGGTCATAATGCGTCGGGTGTATGTGTCCCCGAACAGATAGACCTCGACCTGCTTCCCCTCAAATTCTCGAGAGTAATCGTAGAAGGCAAAGTCTTTTGCGTAGATGTGCATGTCTCGGATGCGACCAATGCGGTCTTGTGGGTCCAGTTTCTTCCGAGAGATAGAACCCAAAACTGATCTCTTTTCGACGGCAACCTCTTGCATTATCGCAGACCTCGCAGGTCAAGGATCTTGTTGCGACCGACATAGGTCTTGCGACCCACCAATCTCATCTGTTTGACTTTGCTGCGTCTCAACAGGCAGCGGAGACCTCGGTGCTGACGAGCAGGTTTGATGACCCGCTCGAACTTGAGGTTTAGGATGGGGGAATTCCCCGCGAGGTGATACTCGGTATGAATGACGCGCCAGTCCCACTGTGCGGGATTACGTGCGTCGCGACGGTCTTGAAGTTGCTCTAGGGTGATCGCCATATTCCTTACTCCTCATTCACTATACAGATATTATCCTATAAATGAGGGGCAAAGACAAATGTAAAAAACCTGAATAGAATCAGGAACTTAGCATCGACCGAAATTGAAGGAGATCGCGACTCTGGATTTACCGTCGTCCACCCGTTTCTGTGGACGAACTTCGTGCTCTAACCATGATGGCCAGAAGAGCATATCTCCGGTGTGAGGTTCGTGGTTGTGGTACAGGTCGTCTGGTTCGATCCTCGGTTCGGAGTGCATCTGGGTGACCAGAGTGGGTGACCGAAATCGGATAGGGGCACTCATGTCGTCGGCATACGGGTAGTATGTTCCGGCAATGAGAGTATTGGGGTGGGTGTGTAGGCAGTGGTCGTCTGCTTCGTTGTAGACAGAGAACCAATAGGACAGTTTCTCTTCTGGGACACCGTAGTTTCTTTCTTTCAGAAACAGATCCCCGCCCCGAATCATACACCGTTCCATAAGTTCTCGGTGCGGCAACATTTGCTTGATGTGGGAGTTGAAGTCTTCGTTGTAGTAACTGGTGTATTCGTCAAACCCTACGAACTTTTCTCTGACATAATCCGAGATCTCTTCGTGGGGTAGTTCGACACGAGTCTTTAACAGGGGAGTGGGCCAGAGGTTCCTGAACTCGAAATGATTAATCATCATCTAGACCGAGGTCATGAACGTGCAGTGCGATGATAGCATAGTGGACAACCTTCATCAAGTCAGCACGGTTCTTGCCTGCCTTCTTGCCATATCTCTGGGTGTACTTCAAAATGTTACCGAGACAGAAACCCTCACCATGTCCACCGTCGATGATGAACTCGGTTGCTTGGAACTTATTCGTGGAGTAGTGCTCGCCGTATGTCTTGTCGACATATGCCTTGAGATCTCCAAGGATGCGGTCTTCACTATACTTGTAGTCGATATCAGTCTTCTTCGTCATCAGAAGTCGTCTCCCTTTCTATACTGTGTACGGATGTCTGCCAGTGGATCAAAGTCTGCGTTCTGCTTTGACTTTGCGATTGCCTCTTCTTCTCCGTTGACTACTCTCTCCATGAATCCAATCAGGAGGTTTGCCATAGAGACACCTTCTTCTTTCGCAACTTCTTTGAACTGACCGTGGAGGTATTCTGGGACACGAATGTTAAACAACTTCGTGTTGCCCTTCTTATACTCTGACATTACTTCACCAATGTTACAATGATTAAGATAAACAGGAACAGGTTCGTGAAGAACAGTTCCAGTGCTAATAGTGTATGGTACCAGACCCAACGCGCCTGATAGACTTTGTCTACTTCTTCGTTGTCTGTGTCGGGGAGTTTGTTGACGATAACTTGATCAACTGGATTCTCTTCGAGAGGACGCTTCATCGCTTCCTCTGCTTTGGTGCTCAGGGTTTCCTTCACTTCCTTCATATCCATCATCTTACTCCTTGGGTTGCCCACCACTTCGGAGCAGACCTACCCTTATTCCAAGTAGCAAATCGCTTCTTGTCCTCTATATAGAAGTTCCTGTAAGACTCTACTACGTCGATTGTTCCGGCACCATCGCGGACTACGCAATGAGGGAATTGCTTCATGGCAAGTTTGATTGGAGTTGCAGGAACCTTTGGAATGTTTGTGGGGTGCCGCTCCAGTATCTCTTTCATCACTGCTGTCTTGGGCAGCTTCTTGTGGCGTCTCTCGAACTCGTTCAGCAATTCTACAAAGTGTGCGTAGTGCCAGTCGTAGTTCTCAGAAGACTCCATGGTCCAGAGAGTGGTCGGGTGCTTGGGGTGAACCGCCAAGTACATGGCATCTTCTCGGTCGTCTTCGAGTTTCCAGTGCTTCTTGACACGGAGTTTGCCTGACTTGAGATAGACCATGTTGCCTTGCTTGTCCGTACTCGGGACAAACTCTACCGCACCGTCAAGCAGGCGGTGGGCAGTAGATAGCATCTGGGCAGACTCAAGGTACATCTTTTGTGCGTGTTGATCGCACTGCACCCTTGCTGATTCTACTGGGCAGGGTTCTCCCAGTCGGTTTCTTTCTATCGGAAATATGTTCATATTATATATTCTGCCTCACTTGTTTCCCAAAGTCAACCTTTGGGTGTACCCGTTTGGGTGTACCACCCGTCCTCATGTTTGCGGACAACTTCCGTTGGATCCACCTCAAGGTTTATACCATGTCCGTCTTCTTCGTCGGTGACCACGACCTCATAATCTTCAAGGTCTTCGTCTCCTGGAATGTCAAGTTCTACTTCGATTTCTTCCTCTACCTCAACAAACTCTGGAGCGACGGGCACGACTGGTTCAACAAATGTAGGCAGTGGGTCGTCAACTGTCACTACATTATTCGGGTCAACCTTTAGGTTTCCGTCGTCGTAGAATATCTTGCTGGTCTTTTCTCTTCTAAACTCTGTGGTTGCAGCAAGGAGCAGAACAACTGCCAGTGGGTCGAACACGAACACCAGAAGCATAATAACGAAACGCACTGCCTTGTCGAAGTTGTCCTCTGCGTTCTCCTCTCCGTATATCAGTTCTGCGATATACTTGAGTGGACCAACCTCGACCTCAATCTGCAACTGCTTCTTCTTACCATAGTCCAGTTGCTTGTTGAGTTGGATGACCTCGTCAGTCGCCTCGTCAATCTGCGTGTTGAGTTCTGCCCGTTCTTCTTTCTGCTCCTTGCGGACTGCCATCGCTCCGTCATCCCCACGGATTCGGTCATAGTCGATTAGCGTTTGGACCTGTGAGTCCAACTGGGACAGCACGGTCTCTGCGTCGTCAATTACTCGTTGCTTCCTTTCGATTCTTCTTTCCAGTGCCTGTGATGCGATCTCTTGACCGCCTGTGGCAGAGATAGAATGTTCAAGGTGTGCTTTGGATAAGAACCCGAAGATGCCCAGAGAGGTTATCAGCATCAACACAAACACTGCTGATGTCAGATACCCTCGCATCCACCATGGACTTACTGTCCAGTTTGCATGCAACCATGCAGCGGTGACCAACTTTCCAATTTCCAGCACTCCACCCATGATGGCGATAGGCACCGCCGACCCAGAGAAGATTGCTATGAGTCCTGCTATACTATACCAAGCAGCAACTCCGGCAATGGAGAGTGATGTTCCGAGTGTGATCCAGCGCATGTTAGTCCTCGTTTTTGGATTCAGCAATCATTCCGATTGCCTTCAAGTCTTCCTGTTCTGAGGACATATTTAGTACCCGACCATCTGCTAAGATGACAGAGATCTTCTGGAACAACTTGCGCATGCCATTCTTGTAACCCTTAGATCCTACAGGGTAACGCTCGTCTGCACCCATCTTGTAGTAGACCTTGATCACTTCTCCGTAGAGACGGTCACTGTTCTTGGCAGGAGACCACGACACCTTACGACCTACAACGTCAACTGGTGATGGGATAACTTTCTTCTTTGCTGTTGCCATGATAAAATTCCTTCTCAATTAATCGTTTAATAAAACTTTTGCGTCAGACTTCTGGATGAAGTTGCCGGTGTTCATTGAGTCGCCCGTTCGGACATAATACTCTTGCGGAGTCTCGTAGAGAACGTCGAACACTTGCCCGACTGCTTGCTCATACCAGACTCGACTCGCTGCTGGTGGTTGGGTTATGACTACTTTCATGCCATGAATGCCTCTAGTGAATTGTATGATCTATTGTCCCAAGGGTTGCGCGCAACCGGACGAACAAATTCGGTTGGTATCTCTTCCCGCAACTCCTTGAAGGATCGGTGCTTCTTACTGAACGGTGCCAACCTGCTAAACTTCTCCCAGACGTCGCAACCTTGCTTACGGTATGCGACCAGACGCCCTCCGTGCCCGCCCTCGACCAGATAGTCGTGCTTGGGTACGGTGTACTCCACTTTGGTGAAGTTCGTGGTCTCTCTGAGGATCTTTAGTTTCACAGTGGTTCGTCCCATGCTTGAGCGCAGACATCCTGCTTACGGTTTGACCAGACATACGCAATGCACATCCTGTCGTTATCGTCCTTGGTGTACCCTGACTTGTAACCGTGCTCGTCAAAGATCTTTCGACCAAGTCGGATTACCTTGATCGGGCAATCCCAGTGGACAGTCTTACATGGCACTGTCTCGAGCATTTGCTCTCGGGTAAGTGAGTCTGTGAAATAAAATTGCATCATACCATTTTTCCTTACAGGTAGTTTGGACCAGTCCATTGAACATCATACTCTTCGAATATGTTGCCGCGTGCTTTGTTGGTAGCGGGTGATGCCCAAGATGCTGCTTTGAGGATGTCGCCCTTGCGAAACTTGCCACCGTCCTCACGGACGACGAAACCCCAAACCATTTCTTGGCTGCCCATGGTCTTGGTGATCTTCAGATACTTACGACCGCCAGTGGGTCGGATGTTCTCGCGGAAATCGTCGAAGTCTTTGGCACTACTATGCTCTCCCCGTGCTCTCCATTGAGCAAAGTCGGTAGCAGCGGCATCAAGCAACTTATCAACAGCGGTATCAAAATCCAGTTCCATATTACTTTCTCCTCAATTCAGATACTATTATCTCGTATCTGACTACCAAAGACAATATTAAAAAACCTGAAGCAAATCAATGACTTAGGATGACTGTGACAATTGAAATACATACCAGACGAAATAGACAAAAGCAAGGATTGTGGCAAGTTGTATACACCGTGTCGCAAGACCGATGATCCACGTCAGACAGTTGATGCCCCATACCTTTAGGAGAACCACCTTGTCATCAACCGGCAATCTTACCCAATCGACAATACTCCCGATCAGACCCAAGACCACCATACCCCAGAAGACCTGCCAACCCCAATGCCAATCCATGACCCACACTATCCACTCGTTATCCATATTACTTTCTCCTCAATTCAGATACTATTATCGTTCATTTCACTACCAAAGGCAATATTAAAAACCTGAAGCAAATCAATAGGTTAGGGAGACCCTAGTTGGGGTGGTCACAGTCTTGCTCCGACTGACGGAACAGACCGTCATCCACGTCACGCAGATTGTTCTTAACCCCACGTGCGTCCAAGCACATCACGACGAGATCCATCGCAGCGAGGATGTAGAGACCCGACCAGATCATGACACCGCAGTAACATAGTCCGGCGAGGCAATTCATAGAGAACCCCCACACCCTCTTTCGAGCGAGGTGAGATGTCATGTGTAGTCGTGCAACAACCACCAATCCGAAGATCAATATCTGTATTGCAACCTTGATTTCTTCAGTGACTTCCATATCAGAACCAGATCTGTATTAGTGAGGATCCCAACAGGCAACCCATGACTCCATTGAGGAGGATGAGTGCTCGGTCATTCCACATGATAGAAACACATGTCCACCCTATAGTTGCGATGAACCCGATAGTGATGTCCCACTCTCGATACTCTGGTCCAGCGGAACGGAATGCCACGCTGGTCAGGATGAGGACGGTGGACAACCACTTGAGATACCAGTCGGCACCTTTCTTCTTTGCAGGTACGTGTGTTGTTGTCATATCTTAATCCACATATCGGAGTAGACGGGATCTTCTGGACCCATCAGCATGATCAACTCCATCGTCTGCGACATGACGTCCCAGTCTTCGGAAGAAAAGTAATTGTGTAGACACCCAAAACCATTGGGGTCTACTCGGACAGTATAGAATTCCATCAGCGGATGCTCCTGATTGTCACTAACATATTCAGTTCCTTAACTTATGAGACTATTATCTCGCATAAATCGAGCAAAGGCAAGTTAAAGAAACTGAATGAAAACAACAACTTAGGAGTCGCGTTGCTTCTTGTGTCGATGGGTGTGGTAGACGAACCACCCAGTGAGGATGTACTTGGTCTGATCCAAGTCGGGGCAGGATCTGTGGGGGTGGGTGTATGCTGCTGGCCAGATTGCCAACCTCCCTACCTTGGGTGTGAGGATGGCATTGTGCATGGGGAACTCGGTGCCACAATGCTCAGGCAGGTCGTTCATGTATAGACTGTAGACCGCAAATCGTCGAGAGCATACTGCATCGTTGCCCTGTTCGAAGTGTGTTCGACAGAATCCTCCTCCTGGAGGTGTGCGTTGCATCTTGGTGTCGATTTCCTCTATGTCTGGCCACCAAGTCTTATTGTCCATTCCAGTGATGGCCCGCATGTATGATTCAAAGACAGGTTCAAGTGCAGTGATGAACTCTTTCCTGCGACTCTCCATGGATTCAAACCTCTGCATCCCAATAGAAACATCTATGCGATTCTCGTTTGTCCGAAAGGAAACTCCAAGTTGGTCGGCGTCTTCGTCACCCTTTCTCAGTTTCTCTGCGTCGACTACCTTCTTGTCGAATAGAGAAATGACATCGTCGCACCACTCTCGTGACACGACGTTATCAAATACTGCAATGGATTCACCGAGGAGGATCACCTTCTCCAGAACTCCATGCCAGAGTATTTCTCGATCATCGACTCAGGGAGAACATCCTTTGGGTCACTGCTTGTGCGACCGATCGTCGACCGAACATAGTGCATGTCTTCGAGACCATAGACTCCTTCGTCGATATTAGGACCATTGCTTATGGATGAGAAGTCGTGCTCGAAGTACGGTTGCCCAAGGAAGTCATACACTGCTCTGATAGTGTTCTCTGTGTCATCAACGAGGTCGTTGTATTCAACCAAGTGGATGCAGTCCTTGAGAACTCCCTTCAGACCATGGTATAAACTCTCGCATGCTCGTCCAAGGATCCCGTCTACTCCGATAACGCACTCACAACGGTTGACATCTGTGAGTGGCAAACCTCGAGACACGACCATTTGGTCAATGAAGTTGCTTGGACCCACGCCATTCCGGTGCACCATGCTAATGAAAGAAGCGAGGATCTCGTCAATGTTCCTCACTGAACAAATCAACTTAGGGTTCTCGATACCATATGAAGAAGTGATCTGACTACCAGCACCAGTCCAGTGGAAGTTCTTATCGAAGATTACACTCTCGTCCCTATCAGCATAGAATGATCTCAATGCATAATCGACCAGACCATCCATCCAATCCATTTTGGGGTTCGATTTAAAGAGGTCTCCCTCCGCACACATACCATACAGGTTGTATAGTATGTCGAACGCGGGACTCCCAGGTCCATTGTGGAACTCAGGGTTCTGTCCCAGTATTTCTGAGAGTAATGTACTCCCGCTTCTTGGTAGTCCAGAGTGAAAGTAAAATGTCTTTTCCATCAGTATTTGGTCTGCCCACCTGCTGTGTTCTTATATAGATGTGAGAACCCTTTTGGTTCAAAGTCCAACTCGAGTTGCTCCTCACCCTCAGCATCTTCGCACGGTGACACGAGCCATCCTTCTGGGTGGTCCTGTTCCTTGATGAAGACTCCATCAACCATGGTGCCTCTCCGATCCTTAATGTCTTCCCATGCCTGATCAAGGCACTCAGTGAGTGTCACACCATTGCGTTCGGCAATATTGATGAGGACGACCATCATGTCTCCGATGTCATCTCGTATATCATTTCCTTTACAGATATTATCGGATAACTCTCCTGCTTCTTGAATCAGTTTCATATACTGATCCTTATCTGTAGCACCGTGAATAAGGTTCCGGTCATAGTGCCACTGCTTTACTTTCTCTGTTAAAGTGATCAGGTCACCATTCTCCATGCGAAACTCCAGTTTTTTATTACTCTGTGACATATTACCTTTCCTCTCTGCCGTCGTTGTCTGTCTGCCGATCCTGCCGTTTTCTCGTATGAAAACCCACCACGCACCATAGTGCCTCAGTGTTTGCTTGCCTCGTTGCAGTAGAATTCCATAAGGTCTTTCCGACCTTTCTCGATGTAGTCGACCTCTTTACTCGACTCTGTCTCTGTGATAACTTCCTTCAGGGTATTGACTGCTTCACGAAGACGGATCTCCTTCGGAGAGAGGTTGTCGTCGCGAGTCGTCTGTGGTACTGGACCGAGTTCGATGCATAAATGGTATAATGCTTCACGCGGTGTCATAAGTTCTTACTCCTCTGTAGTGTATGTGGTATGGGGTTTAACGAAATCCTGCATGGCAGTAGTGCACTGTCGCATCTGATTAGTCGCTTCGTACAGTTCGGTTTCATACTGCACAGCATTATTCGCATACAGGTGGTCTAAGGTGTCGGAGAGTACTGCGAGTACGGCAGATAGAGAGACCCAATCACTGTAGGTGGGCAACTCGTCACTGCGGATCTCTTCTAACAATCCCTTTAGGTTCTCGAACATCGTGTCGTAGTCACTGCTTAACAACTCGGAGAAGTCTATAGGTGCATAGTCTTCCATAGGGTTGGTGTTATGCTTGAGTCGGAATTCATCTAACGATATGATGTTATCAGAATCTTTTGTTTCGTCACTCATGCGTTACTCCCTATCACCTTCATTGAACAGATTGCCTGTAGGTTAATGTAGGTCTTGTGCGGTGAGACAACCCACTCATCAATATCGTCTTTGTTGGTAACGAGGACGAATTCGAATGCTACAATGTATCGAAATGTAGAGTCTTCATTATAGAATACTTCTTTTGCTCTATCGTACATACTCTCATATATACGAAACCGTGTAGGAGTCTCCCCATACATGAAGTACACCAGCACATCACGATGCCCACCAAGGGCAGGTCGAGAAGTGGGTCGTTCATTATCAAAGTACATTACATTCTCCTTACCATAGAGACTCTATTATACACATACTGTGCGGCATAGCAACCTTTTCGTGCTTTTCGTGAGAGTAATTTTTCTCGCAGAAAATTTTTTTAATTCATCCGTTTCAAACATCATGGAGGTTAGGGGAGGGGTAGTAGCGAGTAGTCCGGCGTGGTCCGTGTCGCGTGGTAGAGTCTCCTAAACCTTTACCCCATAATTGCGGGACTCCTACTTTGAACCAATCACCCCCATAGGTTTAGGGGAGGGGTCACCGACTCGCAGCATAAAAGAACGCACAGAAGGCAGCAGCATAGACTGCACCCATCTCTACTCCACCATACAGTCCTGCTATTACACAGACTCCTGCTGACCATACTAACCACCACATATCTTAATCCTCTCTACTGAAGAACCATTCTGCGAGTGCACCAGTGGCACAGATCACCAGAAGGAATGTTAATATATCAAAAAGTGTTGTTTCCATTATTGTTTCCTTAATGACGGTTGAGGATGCATGGCTCTCCCATTTCCTTTTTGCCACTCTTACAGATACATTCAAGAGGACGATCCGGATGATCAGTCTGCCAACAATGCACAACTTCTTTCTCTTCTCCTGCACTATCACTACTGGTAGCAATGATGTGTGCATCAACCTCTTCTAACTTGTCAACAATAAATGCTTGTCGAATTAATACAAGGAGGATTAATAGTATTGAGATTAGACCGAGTGCGATTACTATGTCTAATGTCTGTACTATAGAGAGTTGTTGGAGATGTTCAATCATCGGGATGTTGCCCAAGTCCAAGACCAGTTCGAGTGATAAAGAAGATGGTGCCTCCCATCATGACTGATGAGAAGCACACTGCTGCGAGAAGGTAATACATTACTCTTCTTCTTTCGAACGGTCAATAGACTCTTTAATGAATTTCTTCAGTGCATCCTCTCCACCGAGACAGGTGATAGGCAACTTAAACTCTTCTTCCAACTTCTCAACGAGGTTACGTGCGGACAGAACATAGTAGTCGCTAGGGTGCAGAGGGATCTTTGTTGCCTTACCAGTCTCAACCCAACGGGTTATGCGAGTGTGGAGAGGAGTCTTGTAGTAAAAGGATTCAATATTGGTGCTCATAATCATCTTCCTGTGTTTGATTCTTCAAATTGATAGAGGATACCATAGAGGGTATCGTATGTCTTCTTTGCTTCTTCCATGCGGATCTGGTTCGGGATTGAGGGGTCTGCCCATGCTTCCCGTTGTGCGATCTCGAGTCGGGCAGTGAATGTGCCCTCGATATGTGCGGTGAGTTCGGAGGTGGTGATCATATTGCCATTGCTAGCATGATACCAAGGGTGGCACCCATACTGCTCATCACCAACAAACCAATTGCGAAATCTTTCATAATATACTCCAAAGGATAGGCGGGTCGTGCAGTCTTTATGCTAACCCCGATGGGGTTCCAGTCGACCAGTGGAAAGTGCTTTCAGTTAATTTCTATCCCGAGGGATCCAGTAGCACTTTCCTCAACCTATGTACATATTATCCTACAATCCACTACCAAAGACAAACTTAAAAAAACTGAATCAAATCAATCACTTACCATCCGATCTACTTCCTTCAGGACAGAGCGTAGGGTCTCCAGTCTCGCACGGGTGATCGCATTCATCGTGGATGCGTCTATATCGTTTGTCAGAACTCGTATGCGCAACTGTAGGAGGTCGCGCAGGAGGTTCAAATCCTCACAGCATTTCTTCTGCATTATTTCTTCCAAGAATAGGTAATAATACCTATTTATACTCCGAACGATTTTTCCTGTTTCTCCTGCTCATCCAACTCCTTCTGGATAAGTCTGTGTACGACATTACTCGCCGATTGGAGTCCAGTCCACTGGTGTCGAGCGTTACTCTTTGCGAATTGCTTCGCTTTCTCGAGTTCGTCACGGACTTGCAGTAGAGTATAGAGATCATTCATTACTTTGACTCCTGTAGAGCAGCATAGAAACAGTTCTGGGCAGAGATACCAAAGGCAAACTCTTTAAAAGATTTGGTTGCTTCCTCACCGAGAGAACCCTTGTACTCTTGGAAGTTATGCTTGATCCCTTCCCAGTCACGAGCAGTCCAGGAGTCCATTCGTTCCTGGACCATTTCGGGTGTTACCATATCGAAAGCATTTGTCATATGTGTTTCCCTCATCAGAAATACTATTATCGTTCATATAGAGAGCAAAGACAAATGTATTTTCTATAGGGAAATCAATGGGTTATGGAGGTCTCTGACCGACATCTCGAGTGGTGTGTGAGTGGTGTATACAGTAGGGGGTGGCACGATGGTGTTCGGGTATTACATTAAGAGCTGTCTCTTATACACATCTGACGCTGCCGACGAGCGATCTAGTGTAG
>OJBN01000372.1_pt1 | contig 11974 bp, 6 predicted proteins | sample 1590441 | NCBI WGS metagenome assembly OJBN01 (sample SAMN05416760, study PRJEB24817) | seawater metagenome | isolation source: Sea water | place: Canada:Atlantic | collected 2013-07 | reverse complement strand
ACGAGATCCTCTCTGGTCTCGTGGGCTCGGAGATGTGTATAAGAGACAGGCGCTAGGCTTTCAATGGACGATGGCGCTGTTTGGGGTCGTTTCAGTCTTAATGTTCTTTATCACATATGCGACGACCAAAGAACGCGTAAAACCGCAGCCAAAGAAGCACGTCAAGCTAAGTGATGACATCCGCTTTTTGATGCGTAACAGGCCATGGGTGATCATGGTAATCGCAGCGGTATGCACGCTATCGAATGTCGCCGTACGTGGTGCAGTGGGCGTTCACTTTTTTAAATATTATGTCGATGATGGCTTTCTTCCATTGTTTACCCTTGGTAACCCGGATTCGTGGTTCTTCCTCGAGTTTGACCGCTTTACCGTTTTCTTATCTTCAGGGACGCTCATGTTTATCGCAGGCGTGACCCTCACAGGTCTGGTAGCTCGAGCAATGGGCAAACGCAATGCCTTGATATTATTCACTCTGCTAAATGCAGCGACAGTCATTGGCTTCTTTTTCATCCCAGCGCACGCCTATTGGACGATGTTTGCAGTCAACCTATTGGGCAGTTTATTAGCAGGTCCTACACCCGCATTGGTCTGGGCTCTCTATACAGACGTGGCCGATTATGGAGAATGGAAGTTCGGACGGCGGGCGACTGGATTGGTGATGTCTGCTGCAATGTTCGCACAGAAATTAGGGCTGACCATTGGTGGTGCTGCCTCAGGTTGGATGCTTGCAGGCTTTGGTTACCAACCGAATGAGGAACAATCACCCGCCACTTTGATGGGCATTTGTGTGATGTTTAGTATTATCCCCGGGATACTCGCATTGCTTAACGGTATTGTCTTATGCTTCCTAAGCTTAGACGAGAAGACGATTAAGCAGATGCACGCAGAGCTGGCAGAGGCGAGGGCACTAGCAGAAGAATCTGAAGTAGAGGAAACTTCATAGATATAGTCTTAGGGCACGTGAATGACTTATAAAACCAGCAGACGCTGGCAGTTAAAGATTCATCATCTAAGATCTATAGATGCATTATTTTTTAGAGGAATCATGTTTAGAAAACTATCAATTTTCGTTTTAGGAGTCATTATACTTATGGGGTCACCGGCTATGTCTATGCAAGTAACTGTTAATAAGTCTGAATTTAAAGATTCAGTTTTTGATGTCGAGATACCCATTGCCGGGCGCTATCGCGTTGAGGTTTCAGCGAAGGGTGAAGCGATTTTATTCATCGAAGATTACATCCATAATCTGGACGGTCGCACCTATGACATTACTGCGGCGATGCCGTTCAACTCGGTCGACCAATTTATCGTTGTTCATAAAGATGGTTCTCCTCTGAACACAGGCGTGCATAATATGAGAGTCAATTTCATCGAAGGTGCCGCCACGATCGAGTGGGTCAGGTTCACCTTATTGAAGGAGCATGAGCTGACTCCATATACCCTGAAGCAGAGCCTTGAAGGCGACGAATGGGCGCTCGTTTGGTCGGATGAGTTTGAGGAAGATGGTGCGCCCGACCCTAAAGTTTGGGCTTACGACATTGGCAACTGGGGCTGGGGTAATCGCGAACCCCACTACTATACCGAAAATCGTCTCGAAAATGCCCGCTGTGAAAATGGTCGGCTCATCATTGAAGCGCGCAAGGATCGCGAAGATGGAGGCTGGACCTCAGCTCGGCTGACCACACGTGGGCGGATGAGTTTACTCTATGGAAAAATAGAGTTCAGTGCCAAGATCTCTGGGCGCGATGGGTGCTGGGCTGCGATATGGTTGCTGGGCGATGCTTACCGTGATGAAGTCTCTTGGCCCTATTGTGGAGAGCTGGACATTCTGGAAAATTACGGACGGGAAATTGATGATGAAACTGGCGATGGCCTAACCCATTTCTCCTGCCACACGCGCGCTTATTACTTTAAGCAAGGCAACCACATTGCCAGCAAAAAGTATGTTCAGCAAATGGGCGGAAAGTTCCACACTTATGCATTGGAATGGACACCAGAATCACTGCAGATCTTTTTCAATGGCGAGCATGTTTTTACATATGATAAATCTGCCAATGCCTTGGAATATCCGTTTAACGAACCGCAAAATTTAATAATGAACCTGGCTATGGGTGGCGGACGAGCCAGAAAGATTGATCCATCACTGACTGCAGAGCGCTTGGAGGTTGAGTATATCCGTGTATATGGCCGGCAGTAGAGGTCGATGCGGATAAGGTGCCACCTTGTATCGTCTATTTACTGAACTTGATTAGAGGACCTGCCTAGTCCTAGAAACTAGTGAATTAGCAGTTGGCTTACTCGCTCACTCTAATCTATCTGTAGTTTATGCTAAATAAGACTAGACTCAGCCCCAGCAATTTCTGCTTAAGCAGCGTTTGCGTGATTGCCACTTTGCTTTGTGGACTCTCTTTCTCGTGCTTGGCTGCGCAAGCGCCAAACATCGTATTGATTTATACGGATGACCTCGGCTACGGCGATTTGGGATGTTATGGTCATCCGACCATCGACACCCCCCAGCTTGATCAAATGGCTTCCGAAGGACAGCGCTGGACTGACTTCTATGCGCCTGCCCCAGTCTGTTCCGCTAGTCGCGCGGGCCTACTCACTGGGCGCTATCCAGTCAAGACTGGCACCGCCTCGGCCGTATTTTTTGAGTGGTCGGCCGAAGGCTTAGATCCGGCGGAGGTCACCATTGCCGAAACACTGAAAGAAGCGGGCTATGTGACTGCATGTGTAGGTAAGTGGCATCTCGGTCATCAGTCGCAGTATCTACCCACTAATCAGGGCTTTGATAGCTATTTCGGCATTCCATATTCGAATGATATGCGCCTTGATCCGAGGATGTCGTTTGCTGAAGATGTTTTACTTCGCGAGGGTATGACTCTTGAGCATGTGCAGGCGCGGGGGAACAAGATCAATGACTGGGTGCCGCTGATGGAAGGCGATCAAGTGATTGAGTATCCGTGCGATCAAACAACTCTGACTCGCCGTAGTACTGAGCGCTGCGTTGAGTTTATACAGAACAACAAAGAGCGGCCATTTTTCCTCTACTATGCGTCTAGCTTTCCGCACATCCCACTCCATGCGTCTGCTGAATTCCGCGACAAAAGCCGGCGCGGGCTTTACGGCGATGTCATCGAAGAATTAGATGCATCTGTGGGAGCTATTCTCAATACCCTGAGGGAGTCTGGTTTGGCCGAAAATACCTTAGTAGTCTTCACCTCTGATAACGGGCCTTGGCTCGTAATGGATGAACGTGGCGGCAGCGCAGGACTATTGCGTAGCGGCAAGGGTACCACTTGGGAGGGCGGTATGCGCGAGCCGACCCTATTCTGGTGGCCCGGCACGATCGAGGCTGGCTCCGTTTGCCGAGATATTGGCTCCGCGCTCGATCTCTTCGCGACTTTTGCAGCACTCGCCCAAGGGACTGCAGGAGGCGAAGATAGTTTGAATCTGATGCCCGCCCTTCAGGGCGGGAACAGTCCGCGTAGTGAATTCTTTTTTTACAGAAAAGAGGAACTCTACGCGGTTCGTTCTGGTCCCTGGAAACTCCACCTAATTACTGAAGGTGCATGGGGGGATGGTGAACCCAGAATCAAGTATGAGAATCCTCTGTTATTTCACCTAGGTCATGATCCAAGCGAAAAGTATAACATCGCGGATCAACACACGGACGTGGTTGAAGAGCTGATGGCTCTCGCGAAAAAGCAAGACGAAGCTGTTAAACCAGGGCGTAACCGCCACGTCCAAAAGCTTGAATATCAAGACCGTCCCGAATGGGCAAAATAGTTACACTCTGAAATCTGATCGTTAGTTTAACTACTTGTCGGATTTGGAAAATGGAAGCTGCGAAGATTTATTTCCTCTCAAAAACACGCACGTAATCGACTATCATCTGTTGCGGATAGCTTTCCATATCGATGCCCTCGATCCCGCCCCAACTACCGCCCACGGCAATGTTAAGGATTAGGTAGTAGAGGTGGTCTTCGGTGAAGGGCCAGTCGTCGTCAGTACGTTCGCCCTTCGGCACTACATGGTAGCAGATGTCGTCAATAAAGAACCGGATCTCACCTACGTTCCATTCAACTGCGTAGGTGTGGAATTCAGCCCAGACATCTGGCAGGATCACACTGTCCTTAACGTTGATGTGGTTCATGAAATTTGAGTGCTTGGTGTGAACGGCCGAGTGCACGTGGTTTGGATCGTAACCGACGTGCTCCATAATATCCATCTCACCGCATATAGGCCACAGGTCATCTGTCTGATCACCAAGTAACCAGATCGCTGGCCAAGAACCGCGACCCTGAGTAAAGCGGGCGCGTGCTTCCACTCGCGCATGTGCAAATTCTTTCTTACCTCGAGTAACTAGTCGCGCCGAAGTGAACTCTTTATTGCCAAGTATCGATACATCCGCACCGGAGCCTTTTAATTCCTGCACCACTTCTTTAGAGCGCTTTGCACTGACTACGTCCAGTCGAGCTTCAATGACTAGTGCCCCATTTTCTACACGAACATTCTTAGACTGGTCGGTGTAGTTTTGTAGCTCTTCATTAAAGCCGAGGTAGCCATAATCATAGTCCCAGATCTCTGGATTCGGCTTCCCGGTATAGTCGAACTCATCCGACCAAGAGAACGCCCAGCGCTCTGGGTTGAGAGAAGCATTAGGCGCAGCGAATGCCACGCTGGTGCTAGAAAATAGAGCTAATAGTAAAATGCTCGTCGTAATGTTAGATAATATAAGAACGTTCATGTGGCAGGTGAATCTACAATGGTATTTATTAGTTAAACAAGCACATCTATTATACGTTCCAATGCGCTAGTTTATAAAATCAATTATCTTTCAGGTGACAGAAAGTTGACAGCTCGTTTATTGGAAGAGTATCTGTTCGGGTATGCTTACCCTCACACTGCGGATGTTGCCTTTGCGCTGAATCACATCTAAGTAGGCATCTGCTGGCAACTGACTGCCCTCTGACACTTGTTGGTTGTCATCTCGATAGTCTATTTCTATGCGGATGTGTGACGTATCAGTACCTATACTGTAGATGAAAGGTGTCTGGCAGTAAGTGAAAGCGAGTGAGCCGCTTTTGAGTTCAAAGCTTTCATGCTGACCGTCCACACTCTTTGTTTCAAAAATGCGTGATTGGTGGGTGAATTCGGAAGTTTGTAGCAATCGAGGATCAATGTTGAGTGCACCCGCACGGATACGAATACCTAACTCACCAAACCGCGTTATTATTTCTTCCTTTACCTGCCCAGTCATTCCAGGTTGCTGGGCACCGCTGTGCGCGGGAGTGTGAGAATAGGGGTCGGAGGGAAATGCGCCATATTCCTTTGCTGACTTGTTAAATCCTAAGCCTTTTCGAATTTTGTAGTATCGCACGCCTAGCGCGTTGAGTAGCTCATTGTCTGGCGATGTTTTCTCAGCCTCGTTAAAGAAACATTCTTGTACCGCAAGCAGCAGTTTGGAAACCTGGTGCCAATAGATGCAACCAAGGCCCTCGAAGGAAAACATGCCGCCACTGCGCCCAGTGAAGGCTCGGTGGTTAAATGTATTTTCATAGATATTCAGGATTAAGCTGAATTCTTTTTCTACTAAATCTGTGAGCCTTAGTTCAGTTGAAAGTTCCTTAAGTAGTAATAACAGTGCATCCTTATTCTCTAATTCAGATGCAAATCGTAATTTACCTTGGATGTCTTGGGTTACCAGTCGTGCGTCACCTTCGCTGATCAGGTGTTGCAATAGTTGACTGGATTCAAGAGCAGTCTCCTGGATCAGACCCTTATCCATAAACATTGGCAACTTGCGATCTGGGTATAATAAGAAGCTGTTGCGATCTTCAACATACAGCTGGCTTTCAAACATAGTATCGACTAGCTCGACTGCTTCGGCGCTACTTAAATGGCCAGCGCTTAGCCCAGATACCTGTCCCTCTAACATTTCATTGAGTTCGCTGACTGACATCGAGCTACGGTCTGCTGTATAATTAAGAAGGTTATAGCTATTCATTAGTCCGTCTGCACGCTTGGCAGCTAATAAGCTAGCTCGTAGCCAACGGTCTGCATTTTCTAATAGTTGAAGCACAGTTTTTAATGCTAACTTCCGTTGGTTTTCAAAATCTGTGGCGTAGACCTGCTCTCTATAGCACTGGCCCGAAAGGCCTAACTCACGCACCACCTGTGCACGTAGAACATCATCTGTAGTGCTGGCGTGCGGATCAGTATCCTTATTAGAAAAAATACTTAGCAAGGAATCGACAAAATCAGCCACTGGAGCGCTTAAAGATATTTGCTTGTCGTGGTCGAACTGACTCCACCAATCGCGACAAAATCTTACGTATCGTAACAGGTGACCAGCTGTCACCATCGACAAACCGTTTCCTACAAGCGCATTGTTGGCATCATTCCATTCTGGTCGTTCGGTGTTCATCCAAACACCACCTCCTGGCACAAAATTACTCAATTTCACAAGCGCCGGAATTAATAGTTTTTCAGTCAGGTTGGCCTTCTGGATCGATGTATCTGCAGCTCTCAGCAATGCACCATCACTGCCTTCTTCTTGGGCTTGTATTCTAATTTTCGTACTTAAATCCGCATCAAAGATGATAGTTGATTTGGGATTGTCTAAAATAGCCTCTAGCGGTTTGATGCGGTAGGGGACATTGGCAAAAACAAATGCTCTTTCGTCTAACCATTTGTTTAAGACCTCAGGCTCGTGGGCACGCAATGTTTCGATCAAGCGTAGTAAGTATACGATTTGATGATCGCCCCAATAACCAATGCCAGAAAAAGGATCATCCGCGTCGATTTCTTCCCAGTCGAATCCGCCGTCGAATATACGATACGGGTTGTAGCCGTCCATGGTTGATGTGTTCAGGAACTTCGCTACGACGTGTTCTAGGAAGAGTGGGTAGCTTAGGCATAAAGATTCCCAATTTTGAAAGATATCCCGCCAATTACCTTGATAAGCCATGCACGGACTGCCGTCTGAGTCATGAGTTTTTATGACAAACTTGTTCCATGGTCGACTAGGGTCACCATGTCGTCGACTGAAGGTCAGAGGTAAATATTCTAAGAATAGCCGGAGTAAATCTAGGTCATTAAGCGCTTCAATTTGACTACGACATTCTTTGTAATTCAACCATCCATTCAAGCCTGAGAGGGCAGTCTCGTGTAAATCATAGAGCCTACGATTGGCTTGCTTGACATGCGCCTGTAGGTGCTCTCCCTTGATGTCATACCCGTTGATGAAGACTCCTCCACGCATGGAGTTGAAGAGAACATTAGCGGTGTGATGAATTTGTGACATTAAGTCGTTCCCGCATTGGAACGCATCCGCACTGGTTAATAATCCAGAAAGTTCCGACGCATTGCTTTCGATCGCTTCAGCTATCAAGTTTGCCCCATTTTTTGTATCTAATTCAGCGATACGTTGGGCAATTTCTGCAGCATCAAGATCAGAATCGAGTACGATCACCCATTCCTTTTTTTGACCAGGCTCTAGGCTTACTTCACCGTGCAACCAATAGGCGCCACGCTGCCCGCAGTTTAGATCGCACGGATTAATTGCTTCAGCACGGATCATTGCATCAGGTGCTTCTGTGGCCAAGGTAACAGCGGCTTCATCAAGGCCTAAAGACCAAGCGCAGTTAGCGCGAAGATTTTCCATCGGTTCGGGGCGATCCGTAATTCCTGATGCTGTGGAATAGACTGCCATGCGAGAGTTGGCTTGCAACTCGCTTTGCTTATAAGCGTCGGTCAATACACTACTGTTTGCTTGCATGCGTGAATCCAAGCCGGGGGGTAATATATTGGCGATGCCGTCTAAAACATTTAGTTGAACTGCTTGATTGCCGCGGTTTTCTAAGCAGGCTGTGCGAGCCAAACCAAAGCGCCCGGCGGGCTGCCAACGATATTTAAAAGATAAGCCATCTTGGATTCGTTTTTCTTCGAAGCAGATCGAGTTGCCCAGCGCCCCCTTAGACAAAGTCCGTGCTAAGTCGGGCTCTTTTGCGGCATGTGGGGTGAAAGGTTCCCATAGTTCATTGCCTGTTAGGCGGATCATTGTGCGTGGCCCAGTTATTCCGTAACTGTCGTGTATTTTGTCGACCGTGACATAGGGAAAAATTGATTTTTCCGCACTTTCTCGGCCTGCAGAAAGCGAACCGCGACTAGAGATAAAAGCCCACAAGTTATCCCGACTAATCAGCGACATAAAGAACGGAGGCATCTCATCATAGTCGTGAATTTCAAGGAGTGAATTCTCTTGAGATTCTGTGCATTCAGCAGTGTTGTTGTCTTTAAGTTGCATGTTGGTTTTATTTTGCCTTGAATTGTGCACTTTAATGCACACGGTTCCAATTTATGTCTAATATAAAATCTGTATTTTTCTTATCGAGCGCCGCTTGTTACTTATTGGCTCTGTTGCTATCGTCGACTGCTTTGCAGGGCAATGAAACGGTTGCAAATGAGAGGCCAAATATCGTTTTCATTCTTACAGATGATCAGCGCTACGATGAGATTGCAGCCATTGGAAATTTCCCATGGCTCAAGACGCCAAACTTAGATCTTTTAGTTAACAATGGAGTTACTTTTGAGAATGCCTTCACGACTACGTCTCTTTGTGGCCCTTCTCGTGCCTCTTTTTTGACAGGTGTCTACTCCACTACCCACGGAGTCATTGTAAATGAGCATGTTGACTACGATAAAAATCTGCCGACATTCCCAGTATTATTGCAAGAGGCGGGTTACAACACTGGCTTTATGGGAAAGTGGCACCAAGCCATGCACAACCGCCCGCGCCCGGGCTTTGATTATTGGGCATGTTTTTGGGGGCAAGGAAAGTATTTTGGCGATAAATTCCTATTGCACGACGGCGCAACTCGTAAAGTCCCCAAAGGTAAATATTTGACGGATGAGTTGAACGATATGGCTGTCGAATTCATCAACCAAGAGCGTGGTGATCAGCCATTTATGCTCTACCTCAGCCATAAGGCCTTGCATCAACCATTCACACCAGCGCCTAGACATAGTAATCTTTACCGCAATATCGATATCCCTTCGCAGGATGACCTAGATGACAACTTGGAGGCTAAGCCCCTTTACGTCTCTGAGTCAGCATTAGAAAAGAGGCGAAAGACCGGAGGCAAGGCTCCCTTGCACCCACGCATACCGGACAAATTGCGCACGATCACTGCGGTTGACGATGGGGTAGGGATGATCATTCAAGCCCTCAAAGAAAAAGGACAATTGGATAACACCATAATCATATTCGCAGGTGACAATGGATACTTCATGAGTGAGCACGGAGGCTTGCATGATAAACGTAAGGCGTATGACCCATCCATCCGCATCCCATTAATTATGTGGAACCCCAGCATCAAGAATGCTCAAAAGGTGGAGGAATTAGTTCTTAACATAGACCTGGCACCTAGTTTACTTGATATTGTGGGTCTACCGATTCCCGATCACATGCATGGTGAGAGTTGGGTTCCGCTCCTACAGTCAGATGGCGAAGGGCGCGAAGGTTTCTTGTATGAATATTACAAAGAGTCGGATTATCGCCCTCGTGGAGGCTTTCCAGGAACTCCGACGATCCACGCATATCGCACAGAGGATTGGAAATTAGTCCGTTACCCAGACGGTGATTTCAAGAGCGAGCTCTATCACATCTCGGCCGACCCAAAGGAGCTCTACAATCATGCGCAGAATCCCGAATATGCGGCAAAGCTGGTTGAATTAAATGAAAAGCTTGATGCATATCTCGTTAGCATTGAATATGTTGCACCTGAGAAGATTCCTGGAGGTGGCATTACTCATTATCAGCTTTATGGCAACTAGTGCTTTCGATTACTGAGCGAATAATTTGAATTTTGGTGTAATAGACAAAATCACCAAGAATGGGGATAGCCGTACGTTGCATATATGTAGCGTGCGGCTTAATTCTTTGGTAGTTTCATGTTTAAAGTGATTGTCTAGTTTGAGATTACATTTGCTAGCTACGCATGGATAGCTAAAGGCATTTATAGCTATTCAAGCATTTGGCATATGGTGTGTTATGACCCTTGGAATAATGCGCAAAAGTGTTTCTGAGCTGGCGTAAGATTACGCGCTTATGGGACATCAAAAATACGGGACAAATGACTTAGTTTGTGTATTAGGTCTGGAAATTATAACTATCAGTCGTAATTATACTGACCAGTTAAAATTAAATTGCTTGCTTACATAATGCCTTTCTAAAGATTATAGAATATGCAGCATTCGACATTAAATTTATCTCTTCTGATACCTAGTTCCCCATGGAAGTGAATCAGCAATTACTCGCAGACAAGCTTGGTATCTCCCGAACCACTGTTTCTCGATGCTTTACCAACCATGCTGGGATCAACCCAGATACCCGCGCAGCGGTCTTTTCACTGGCATCTGAGTTAGGCTATAATTATCTAGAGCCGAGAAAGAGTGGTAAAAAAGGGAGCAGCTCAAATCAGCAAACCTTAGCAGTGCTGATTTGTAGTAATTTGGACGAATATAATAGCACTGAGTACGAGAGCCCTGGTTATCAGCTATTACCGGGGATTTCTGAATATGCGCAGCTGAACAAGCTACAGCTTGATATTCACATCATTGATCCCAAGGAAGATAACCTTGAAGAGGGCACTTACAAAAAGCTTCTCAAAGATAAGAAATCACTTTGGGACGGCGTCCTTCTGGTGTATCCATTCCCAGCTAAGGTTATTGATGGGCTTATGCGCCTATTCCCTTGTGTGTCTCTGGTCGAACAATTTGGTGCCGAAGATCTAGACTGTATTGATGTGGACCATCACCGCGGGGTATCTCATCTAATGCAAAGACTGATTGATGAGGGACATCATCGAATTGGCTTTTTCTCAAGGCGTTACTCAGTCGAGCCGCTCTGGGTCTATCGACGCTTCAGTGCATTTGTTGAAAAATTAACCCGTGCTGGACTTCAATTTCGTCCAGAGGATGTTTTAAACCTGTATAAAAAGGACACTTACTCCTTGGATGAAAGCTACCAAAAGGCGATTCAGCAGACTAAGGACGGCGTGACTGCATGGATCTGCCCAGCGGATCATATTGCCTATGACTTTATATCTGTATTTTCTCAATATGGCTTGGTTGTTGGTAAAGATTATTCCATCACAGGTTTTGATGGCATCCCAAACGCAGCTGAGCAATTCGATTTGACCACGATTCAAATACCTTATCGCGAGGTTGGTTATCAAGCTGCCAGACGGCTGCATGATTTGTTAGACAACCGTTTCAGCGCTACCCAGCACGTTTATTTGAACGGTAAGGTCTTAGCGGGTAACAGCGATGCTCGAATCGCAGACGAAGCGTAGCGTGTCCTTTACTCTAGGTAGGCAAAGATCTAGCTCAAGTGTGATGCCACTAAGCAGGGTGGGGCTTATTCTCTCTGAACATTAGCGAACCCTTGTTATCAGGCACAAAAAAAGCCTCCCGCAAAGGGAGGCTTTTCGAAAAATAGTGTTTCGTCTAGCTTACTGAACGACGGCGAACCATCATGTAAGTGCAGGCGAATAGGCCAGCAAGTAAAGCATAGGAACTAGGCTCTGGGACTGCTGCGAATACTCCTGAGATGGCGAGATTGTCCATTTGATTCTGCTTATTAATGTTAGAAGAACCTATCCATGAAATCCGGAAGGATGCCTGATCACCAGCAGCAAGTTTTACACCTGCTTGATTTCCAGCAATTTGAGCTGCAATGGAAACATCATGTTCACTTATACCAATTGCTGCACTTGCACCTTCTGTAAGAGATGTTCCAGCAAGGAAAGCCAAATTTGAGACATTGGCACCTGTCCCCATGTTTTGTAAATTGCTATTTCCGTTGTTAGAAAGATACTGTATAACGAATGCGTTGTTAGCGGTTGCATCAGGACGTCTGCTATCGAAGCTGTCTCTTATACACATCTCCGAGCCCACGAGACCAGAG